>Ga0065711_1033581_pt1 | contig 25224 bp, 12 predicted proteins | sample Hoacrofraction12_FD_59098 | JGI IMG/M metagenome (GOLD analysis project Ga0065711, IMG submission 59098) | Hoatzin crop microbial communities from Cojedes, Venezuela - Epithelial fraction 12 v2 (version 2) | ecosystem: Host-associated > Birds > Digestive system > Esophagus > Crop | place...
CCCCCCCCCCAATGGCATGCAATAACAATGTAACTGTCACCACTTTGCAGATAAGTGCAGGGTTTGACTTGACCTAGAGATGGGAAGGTGGATCTCTGCAGGTGAATCCTTACTACTTCTCCTTAGTAGTTGGCAAAGTGTTTCTTTGACTCCCTATGGGCTTATCAGTTTGATCTGAAAGTAGGAGAAAAGCCATCTGCCAAAAGCCAGCTAGGAGTTTCCATAGAAAATGCTATATGTCTTACCTCCTGGCTGAAACAGCATTTCTTTTTCATAGCTTTAATAAATGCACTTTCTACCTGTTACTCTCTATCACCCTTTTTCACTTATTTCTTCAAGCTGTTTAGTTTGACAATCTGAAAAATATTATTTTAGTTCTCAAAGGTCACTGGAAGAAACGGAAGAACATCTGGGCAACCGAGAAGGATTATCCAGTGAGAGACTGACTGTGTGTTGGAAGCAGAGCAGAAGATGCTTTGACTCCGAAGAATTGTACTGTAACAGCAGGTGTTGCCATGAAGCCATTAACAAGCAAAGAGTATGTTAGGTGAAGCTGCAGAGGCTTACGGAGAGAGGGGGAGGCAAATATGTGCCGAGTTGTAAAGGAAACAATTATATTAACCCATAAAGATAACTCACAAGTAATTAGCCTGCTTAGAATGTTCTGCTCTACAGAGCAACACACCTTTCTGATTTAAACACATATATGTACACAGAAACACGCAATAAAAGACAGCATATGAGTGTGCAGAGTTTTCACAATATTGGTCTGCAGACTATTTGGTTTCTCAGTATGTGTGAGAATAAGGATGCCCTGTCAGCAGCACAAAGTTTATGCATAAATGTTTTCAAATACTGTGTATATAATTTAATTGTAATTACAAAGTACATATTTGGTAGAAATATTAATAGAACTGACTTAGAGCAGAAAATGTGAAGCAAAATTTAAAGAAATGTATAATTTATGATTATCACTGCCACCAAGATCCTTATTTACATTGGCATTTATATTTATCATTTGACTTAAGTGAATTCTAACATAAGGCAAAGAAAAGGATATATATGGTTAATACTAAGCATTTGTGAAACTGTTAAAATCTAAAAGACCTCACCCAGCCAAATGTTTGACTAGCTTCCAGTTTTACTTGCTTTTCCTGGAAATTCTATTAGATGTTAGAGCAAACAGAAGCATAATCTATTAATTCACACTATGGTACTCTGACTAATTCAAAGCACATAAAAAATGTTGGTGCTTTTTGCTTCTAGTTCCACTTGTTAAAAAGACGGTATTATTATTGCACTCTAGAGGGCCATGGATGTTAAGGAATGCTGTCTTGTTCTTTCTTTATTGAAAGCTTGAGTCAGAAAGCTTTTACAGAATTGAAGATTTTACAATTTTAGTTATGAAAATTTAGGTTCTGAAAGAAAAAAGGAATACTTCGTTACTGTGTTGGTTCCTTTGAATCATAAACCTGGAATCCCTGAATTCTTCTTTAAAATTCAAAATGTGATTATTTAGAGCCCAAAGGAGTCTATTACTGCCGTGCTGTGAAGTGAAGGTCCTGTAAACATGAACTTATGTTGTGCATGCATCATGGTGAGAACAGATTCTCTGTACATTTGGAATGGTTAAGCAATTACATACACTGTCTTGCATCAATACTAATAGGAGAAATGTATGAAATGTATAACTCGAAGCTTGCAGGTGAAGCTGCAGAAATCATACGAGTTCAAAGGTGCAACTTATGTGAACAGCTTGTTCTTCATACTAAAATAAGAGTTTGTCATCCACTCCCACGGACTCCTACTAAGAAAGGTGGCTCGATTTAAGCTTATCTCCTATCAATCAGCATTATTCTATATTCCTACACACTGGACTTCTTCCATCTCCTTTTCTAGCATTTCAAAGCTGACATCAACCCTTCTTGATAAAAGACGCTCTACTGGATTCTCACATGTGCCTCATTTTCCACCCTTTTCCACCCTGTACTCCTTATCTCCTTTTCACAGTATGAGACTGGTGTGAGCTCTTTTAAGAGAAGGGAATTTTACCTTGAGTTAGTCCCTGCTAGTATAAAGGGATGCTAACCTTGCTGTAAGGCTTATCTATGGGCAGCTATGCTCCACTGTGAGGATGTGTTAATCTTTTTACACTGACTGCAACATTGCTTTGTTCATACGCACGCTTCCAGACTCTGATATCCAGTGCCAAATTTTAGTCCACGGTTTCTTAGTACAAGCTTTACTTTCCTACTGGCACCTTGCTCAATCTTTACTTCGCAAGGCCAGTTGAAGAAGGAGGCATGGTGTCTGCACAGCCTCCTTTGTGAATCTAGCCCCTATCTGTGAGTCCCATGCAGAGAGCGATAAACACCCTCCAAGGGGTTACACTCCTTCATCCCACAGGTCACCATGTGGTTTATACAGCATGGACAGGTAATGGACAAGGAGTAGGTCTTCAGATTTATTAACATGAGGTAGATAAATAGCTGTGCAATTCATGGGCCCAGTCTCCCAGGTTACCTACGTAACAAGTGGAGAGAAACAGTATTTCCAGAGAGTGATGAAGAGTAAGAACCTACTCAAAATGCTCTGTGCTGCCTTTTGAAAGTTTTTGGCCCTCAAGGGAGATGAGGCACCTCAAGAGCTGCACAGAGGAGGGAAGAACAGATAACCAAAATCTTTCTGAAATTTGAAGAAACAGCCCATAGTGTATTCATGTGTGAGAGGGATGGGTGAAAAGTTCATACACAAAGTACTGGGCAAAAGAGCTTTGGGCTTTCCACGTAATAACACTGTTCACCACTGACTGAGAATAAACCATTCTCTGTTCATCTTCCCTAAGGACAACACAATAACATATGACATGAATCTGTAGATCACAAAAAGAAGGCAGACAGGCAGCCAGGGCTTTTGGACTGCTTTGTCTGCTGTGCTGATGTTTCTGGCTTTTTTTCTGAACTGGGAAGAGATAATCCCCCTTGCAGTGTCAGCATGTCCCATAAAACTCATTACAGAAAGCTTATGTTCTTGAGCCTTAAGCATCAAAAATTATTTAAATGCTAAACAAGAGAGTTTGACCTCAAAGTTAAAAAATCACTTTAAAGTTCAGTATTTATCAGATGTCAAAATGCTGCATGTTTTCTGTGGTAAAACTATCTTATTCTCTAGTCGATGTAAGGTAAGAATAAATATTTTTATTAGTGATCGAAATTTACGAAGCAAAATCCCATGAAAGCAAATTTCAGGCCCTAATTAACAGATAAAGTGAAATCTGAAACCTGTTTGGTTATATTATCATGGCAACAAGCAGGGATTTTTCTTCCATCATTCTCTATTGTGTCACAGGGCAACACGTCATCTAGCCTAGAGCTGAGGAGAGAACAACAATGCAAGAAATTGTGTTTTGTTGTAAACTCTAGTTGTCTGTATGCCTCTTCTAGTTTCACTGTTGGTTTCCAGAGTGCAAGGAATTCTTGTTCTTCGTCTCTGAGAGGTAACAATGTTATTTCTTCGAATATGTTCCATAAAACCTATTTTAATTTTGCTGGCCGTCTTGCCAGACTTGAAGGCTGCAGGTTTGTCAACTCTTTCCAGTCTTGCTGCAGGAAAGAAAGAAAGGCTGATCGAAACATTTTTACTGACCTTTTTGATCTGTCAAGGGGATAAAATCTTCAGCATTCCCAGATGTTCAGGTACACCTATTCACTGATCTCATGTTCTCTGATATGCAGCAACAATGCAGAACAAAGACTCAAGCAGACATTGATCTTGTTTGATTAGTAGCCAGTTCTGATAAGTCTGGGTCAAAATAAATTCCAGAGTGATCTGAACATGTGCTTTCATTTATATCTTCCCATTCTGTAACTTCTGCAATAGTATATTCACTTAAGGACAGAATCTATGCATTGAAAACAACATCAGTATGTGAAAGAACAGTGGACTTGGCATATAAACCTTCCTCATTTAAGCTTTTCTAGTTAAGAAGATTGTCCTCCGCTGTGTGATTGCTATAGCCTACAGTGCTAATACTGAGGTGGAATACGTCAAGCTCCTGGAACATTTGTTTGGGTGCATGGTCAAGGGCTTGCTTTTATCACTGAAGTTACAGTCACTAATAATGTTGAGACTATAGCTGCAGTGTGAACACATGTACAAAGTACTTCTGTCATTCAAAGAATACTCTGTCTCTTACCAACTGCTCTGGATGACTTAAGTGCATTTAATAGATCATAATCTGCTCAGGTTTTTGCATTCCTGTCTACACTAGAATACCTCATTTTCTACAAGATTTATACATAAATGTACTATATTAATACTAAATTGTGTAACAGTTTCCCAACAAGTGCATGCTGGAACTTTGAAAATCCCATTCCTATTAGCCATTATAATGTATTTCAGTCTCAAAATAAGGGTAAAAAGACTGTGAAGGCTATTGGCCACAAAAAGTGGTTACAAAAAAGTAACCTAGGTTACAAAGTGGTAAACATAGGACAACTGAAACTTTTCCTTAATCTGTTAATGCTAGTCAGATAATATAACTATGCCTATCTCATGGTTGCATGTCTAAGAAAATAACAATAAATCAAGGAAATATGATCTTTCAAGGAATGCAAAGAAATCACTTTCAATTACTCTGCAGAAAGAATTAGGTCTTAGCAGGGAAATATTCATTAATATTTCATTATAATCTCATAGATTTTGAATTAATTTTTCGATTATCTTCATACCTTCAGAGCATGGGGAAAAAAGATGACCGCTCAGGAAAATAAACCTTACATGCTTAGAGAATGTATCTGAGAGCTACATTTAATTTTTTCAGTTCATGCTTGTGATATGTGTTATTACATCTGCTTCGGCAGCCATTACAGCCTAATTAATCTATCATGGCTATTATACAGACAAATTAGAAAGTTTAACCCATTTGGCCAATGGTTTCTTTCTGTCTTTTTTAGGTTTGAGTCTGTTTTTAATAGGTTTGTTCTTGTTTATTTAATCTGTTGTTCTATCCCTTCCCTTGAAAAATTGTCTCACCAACCTGTGAATAATTCTCCCGTCGCTCTTTTCTTCCCTCTGACTTTTGGTTACTTTGGTGCTAGCAAAGATATATGGACTATATGCAGGTAGGAGCCTTCTCTGCTGTTGTTAAAGACTCATCAGCACACAGAACACAGGAAACAAGCAATTACGCAGAATAATCTCCTTTTTCTTGTTATCCACTGAGACAATGCGTTTAATTTCCGTTTCATCTCTGATCTGATGTAAAACCTGTTATACTCTCATCCATTCATCATTGGTTTTCCACAGATTTAAAATCAAATGGATTTTGGAAATGGCATAGTACTTGATATTGGCTAAATATATTTTTGTTGTTACTTAAAGAAAAAAATATTTCATTTTTTATGGAACGTAATGAAATGTGGAATAACTCTTGTTTCATATAATGTTATGTAGCTACAATGTATTCAATATCCATTTAATTAATCTTCAAACCCTGATCTGGTGCTATAGTGAATTCCGAAAAATGTAAATACAATGGAAGAAAGTGGAGCATAGTTGTCAGTACTTTAAAGTCAATATTTCAATAGGTCTTTTAAAAGTTTTATGGAATTTTCTTCTAGCCTTCTTCTTCTTCTTTGTTTCTTACTTAAAAATGCAATAATTTTATCTCTACGATAACAACTTACTAGCAGCTGTGGCAACATCAGCCAGTACTGCAACTGCAAGTGCAGTAAGTTGTAAATTAACACCTATGCACAAGGGCCATGCTAGTACTGCTGCTCTGAAGACAAGCTATTATATCACAGGCAACAGACACACAACAAAGTTATGTAAACGGGAACTCAGAGAACAAATTTTGAAATAAGTACTTCTTTGTTTCGTCTGGTCTGAATAAGTGCAAAAATAGGATACATCCGCCAAACACCATGCACCTCAATAAGAAGCAATACAAAAAAATAAAAAAAAAAAAAAGGATGAGGTATCTCCTAGCCTAAAAAATGCTGAAAATTTAATGCCTCATCATATCTCACTAGACAGACAAGCCAAGAAAGGGAAATAAGAAGGGAACAGTTAACCATGCTTTCACAAATGGAACTGCTTTTACAATACAACTCAGTACTGTTTTCAAGGATGCGACAGCGCTTCTTAGAATAAAAATCCCGAGTTCAGTCTGAAGCCACTGGAAGTTAGTCTGGAAGCAGAAGATGAAGAGCTTTATAATTTTGCTAGTAAACCCAAGTTTCTTTATCTTGTTTAATGGGGCTGGGATGGTATTTTACCTCATCATAACAGAATGCATAGGAAAAAGAGTCCAAATGATCAATAGCCCAGTGAGAAACCTGATCGTCCCCTTATGGGAATGAACTTTCAAGAGTGTATTTATTTTTTTTAAATTTGTGCATTAGTATGTACAAAAATACACTTTTCTCTGCCTTGCCAACCTGCTAATAGTTTTGGTTTAGTTTTTATTTTTCTTTAAGTTATCCAGAACAGCGAAAGCCTGTCACAGCCACCATTGGCAGGTAGATGGAGACGTTCCTGCCTGTGCTTAGTGATGACCCTCAGCACATTTGGCCTTTAATAGCATCGCAGTGATATTGCCTGCATCTCCTATTCCCCGCTTACCCCATGATTGCACAGGGCAGTAATCACAGGTTCTTCACAGTGACCAAAGATTACAGATTAGTGAAGATACAGTTCTCAGTTTCCTAACAGCATTTTTAAAAGCAACTTTTACTGTCTGAGGACACTCTACAATAGGAAACCACACTGAAATAACTGAGGCTTCACATCGTGCTTCTCCACTGTACTTGTCTGATGTTAGCCTTTTATCCCTGTAAAGGTGCTTTCCTGGCAACACAGCGACTAATGGAAAAGAGGCAAGTTGTTAAATATTTAGCTTTCAAGTCTTACATTCTCTTGACAGAGATCTGTAAGAGCCACACAGACTAGAAATCCCTTTGAAATGTTGCATTTATAACATCATCTTCTAAACATTTTTTCATTTAAAAATGGAAAAAACCCCTGGAGTTTTATATACTGTGAAAATGTCAGTAAAGGCTAGGAACTTATTATTTATTCTTTTATGTTTAAATCAGGAGGATAGAGTGCTACAAGTAGATATAATGTGCCCAACACTATCTCCTGTAGCTTCTAATGGACAAAAATTTCCCAGCTATCAAACCCTGCAGGTATAAGAGGAAATGACTACTTCACCATGATTTTCTAGTATTTTATTTTTTCATCCTGTTTTAAAATACATATTTTTTATTTAAAAAGTAATGTTTTGTAGTGCTTGTCCATTAACACCCTATTCTATTTAACCACTTAGACACAAGCAGGATCAGTGTTTCTCTTTCTAACATGTCTCTGCCATTGTGTCTCATAGGTGTATCGCTGCAACCGAACCTAGTGCTACAGGGCACTTTTTCATCAGTATTTTTCAAAATAGATTATTGCAGGGTGACTGAGGAAACTCTCTGTTGATGACTCAACTAACCTGAACGAGACAGCTCTGTGCAAGGAATTGATTAGTCATTAGTAGCTCTACAATGGCTCTTTCTGCTCTATACTCTTTTCCAACACAGGCATAGCCTTGAATTTGTACAATGAGAGTGGAAGTGTGGCAAGGAAGGAAAGTCAGTTGCTTACCGGGCTTGCTGTGGAAGTGGCCACAGCTCCTGACCGTGGCCCATCTTGATAGGTGACAGTAATTCATTTTCTCTAACTAATCTAAGCTTTTGCCTTTCTGTGAGGACTGCAGTAATGAATGCTGATAACTTACAGTCAGCCTCTGTGTAAAAAGCCTTCAGCTATTGCCTGTTGACTTACTGAGTTCGATTCACACAAGTGACTCCCAGGAGAAAAGGTCATATATTTCTCCGCTGTTCGAGTCAGTTGAACCAAACCTTTAATGAAGAATTAGCTCCTGGAAATTCCGGGAGTCCGGTTATCAAAGCTTTGCTTAAGTGAGGATTAACATGACAAATTGCCTGACAAAAATCCTTTTTATTTAAGAACTGTTTGTGTGCATCAGTGGGTGAACACATATATAAAGGGGCAAGGGTGGATACTATAATATCAGGAATAGACTTTCTATGTGATGATAAATTTGGAATTACTTCTGTTCTTTAAAGTCATTCCTGGCCTGAATGGATTTGATGATTGCACACATTTTGCTAGCAAAGAAAAGTGTGAGTAACATAGATAATCCAGGACAGACTACCACAGATCAACACAATACCAAATGCGAATTCCTGTGGTCAGCATTGTCCAGAGAGGTACACAGTCACTAGAAGGCAAGCATGCCCTTGTTAAAGCTAGTGTAGCGTTCTCCTGGACAGGGTCTATCTCATCCTCCATAGATGATTTTAGTCACGAGCAGTCATTCTCGCAAATCCTACATGACAGTAATAAGCTCAATGTGAAAATGAACAGTTAACATAAAAGGACATGGAAATGCTAGAGCTTCAAAGGCCAAATGCACAGTGCCATAGCAATCATTCTCAAAAGACAGAACACTTGCTAACCATCTTTTCCATCTTTTTTTCCTGTTTTTCTTCTCTGTCTTTTTTTTTCCTTTTCCTTTTCCTTTTCTTTTTTCCTTTTTTTTTTTTTTTCCCTAGCCTGGAAATAGAAGCATCATACTTTCTGATACACACATCATATTTTCTGATACTTACTGAAATTTGTTTTTATGCAGAAATGTTCAATAGAAACACAACTGGATAATTATAACCCAGCTTGGTCCAACATAATTAGAAAATTAATTTATTTCCTGCAACAGAATTTGTTTACATTTCTTTCAGTTTTCATTTAACAAACAGAAGGAATCAGCATTAGCCTTGCAGGCTGACATTAACCCAATTAGAAGATTATTAAGGAATCTCTCACTTGATATCTGTTGTAATCCTAGCATCATGAAAAGAAAAACTCTTTCTGCTATGCCCTTATGTACTTCCATTACAGTCATAATGCTGTTGCCCAATATACATCCTCCTTCCCTTCTGCATTTAGCTACTTCTTGTAGCACACTACACTACCCCTGTGAAGGATTCTGTGGATTTCCCTTCCCTCTGTCACACAATGGAGACCATGTGTTTCCCTAACAATATTCTCCATAAAAGGCTGCGGCGATGTTGTACCCCATGATTACCTTCTCTTGTTCTGCTGTTTCCCAGTCTTTGCTTGTTTTTCCTCAACTCCTGCAAGGACATTTTTCCTTGTTTGCAGAGGCTTTGTGTGTTACCTGAGTTCTCACCACTTCAGGCCTGAACTTCTGGTTTTGAATAGTCTTGATTTTTTATTCTGCTGGAGGATCTCTCTTTACACCCATCATATCTAGTCTCCCATCCTATTTCTTACGCTAATTACCATACACGTCTTTTCTGCTTTCTCAGAGCCAGCTGTTTGGTTAGAGGTCTTTGAAGGATACCTTGAATACCTTTAAAGTTATTTCTGAAGTTTATGCTGTTTATTGAAATTTGAACAGAACACCAGGCACGGCATACTGGAAGATTTCAATTCTAAATGTCATACCTATAGTTAAAAATCAACATCTGATATCAAAGATAAGGAATACAAGAACAACTCCAGGGAAAATTTTGCCATGAACATGGAACACAGCAAAAGGTGCTGGGAGTATGTAGAAAGTTCTTGCCTATTTCATTAAGCATTTCTACACAATGGTTCTTTCCATAATTATGTAAACTGCTAATGAGGAAGTTTGTGTGTTATGTCTCATAAGCTTATGTACGCATAGCTCATTAAGTCACAGAAACTGTATTGCTGATACAAAGTGGTCTAACAAAAGGCAAGCAGGTGCGCTGAATTCAATAGTACGCATTTTAGCATTTCTCATCAGTTCAGTCTGTTCCAGAAGTAAGGTAGTGAATGAGATTGGGAACATGTTCTCTGTATTGTTGAAATGTGAATAAGCTTTTGCCTGCAAATGATCATTTGGGATCAGTGTGGAGAAAAGTACTAATAAATGCTACCTAGAAATCTGTAAGCACTACATATAGTTCTTACTACACATATGCATGGAAAAAATTTTCTTTGCATTTTATTTCCCATGAAAAATTGTAGTGTGGATAGACAGTGGATGCACCCAAACACATGGTCTGATTCCTTGCAAAGCTGTTGAAATAGCAAATGAAAGCTATGCTAAGCAGCATATTTTTGGATCTTAGTGTAAGGACTGCTTCTGAGATTACACTATGACCTGACAGAGTTTTCAGTAGCCAGAAATGTCAAATGAACACTACAAAAGATCACTGGTGGCTTCTGCCTTCATAGAGTAGTGTGGGGTGCCTGGCAGCTGCAAAATGTCTTCTAATAAGAAGGTTATTGAATAGATTGTGTAGAATTTGTTATTTATCCAATATCATTTTCAGAGATATTTGTACTGTATGGAATAAGTTTTGCCCTTCTTTTGTTCTTTGCTGTTCTTTCTGTTCTTGACTGGGAAGACAGAGGTGAAGGAAGAGAGCGAAGAAAGTGTCCATTACAGGACTGAGACCTTTATAAGTTTCATGGAGAGGTCAGCACTCTGGAGAAGAAGAAACTGAGGAGCAATAACTATAATCTAAGTCTCTTTGCCAGGAAAGAGAAAAATAATTATTCCTGTTGTGACAGCAGATATCATGACTAGGTATCACTAGCTGGACATTGCTCTAGACAGTCTATACATAGTAGAATAGAAGTCTTTCCTCCAAAAGCTCACAGGTTTGGGGTTTTTTTTGTGACAAAACAAGCATATGGAAAAACATGTGGAGACTGTGAACCAAGCAAGTTTTAGCAATTACTGTCACAGTTTGTTCTGCCTGACCATCACTGGTAAATGTGTTTCAGCAATAAGTAGTCTGAAAGAGGACGATACCTGCATTAGCTTCTTTTTGCCATATATGAAACACACATGTAATCTGAGTGAGTGTTATTTATGATGTTGCTCTGGTGAGTTCAGGTAAGGATGTGGGAAGATGAAAAGGCTTCTGAGATAACGACTTCCTCTTGTTCTATGACTTCTCTGTAAACTTTATGGAGGATCCTGGGGAAGGAAAAAGTCTCTTCTGCTCTCAGGGTATTTGAGTAAAATATCAGCAGGAGAGGAAGCCCCTTTTGTTACAGGAGCTGCCACATATGAAGCTTTTGCTGTTCCAAAAAAATGCTTTTTCATTCAAATATTTCTTGCTTTACTGCTACACAAAGTGTCTGTCGCATCTTTGCTAGCAGTATAGCCAAAGACTAATTTGAAACTGAATACTTGTTATTTAAATATCTCTCACACGTGGAGAGCAGTCCATCACTGGTAGGTATTCTAGCACTGCAAAAGGCAGTGTTTGAATCCCAGATAGTCCTTTGCAGTTACACTAGAATAACTCTCCAGAAATATAAATAGTAAGAGCCAAGACCAGAAAATCACCATTATTGGTCACAAGAGAAAAATATTTACAATGAGGGTGGGTAGGCTCTGTCTAAATATAGAAAGCCAACTATTTGCAAAGAGAAATGTAAGAAACAGAACTGGAACTGACAGAAAGTTTGGTGGCTTTGGCCTTCATGTGAAGGATACGTATGTCATCAGTATTGCATGTAAAAGTCTCTATCTCCAGAACACAGGGAAGATTACTAAAAAAAAAGGTGTTCAACCCTCTAGAGATTGAAACCTGGCAAGGAGAGAAAGCATATTTTACATGTAGATAGAATAAAATGTTGGGAGTGCTTTTTAAGTCTTTTTAAAGAAACAATTATACTGTTTTTCCAATACAGAATTGATTCAATTGTCCTCAGGCTTCTGAAACATTTACACCCACAGAGAGATGCAAAATCTCGAATATCTATCTATCTTACTTAACTGGAAAGGCTTTAAATTGCAAAGACACCTGAAATAGATTGGCTAAAGAGAAACAGAAAAAGTTTGGGACTGCAGAAACTCTTAGAATCCCTTTCAATACAATACTTCTGAAACTAGTTTTATAAAGAGTTATGTATGTCAGACTCCCATCTCACTGTTGTTTTATTTTAACTTACTATTTCAAGCAGCATGTTTTTAAAAAGTGAAATTTTATGAGAAATATATAAAATTTAAACAACCTTAATAATATTCTCTACTTTAATCAAAATTCATGTAACGTTTCTGCCAGAGACATTTAGTGATTATTAGGAAAAAACCCTGATATTAATGCAATACAAATAATTTCTTTTAGCTGTATGTTAGAGATTGTCCCTCAAGCTACCTACATTCCATTTATTTCTATTATCTTCTTATGTTTTTAAAGAGGCAACACAGAACTTTACAAGTCTTGACCTTTACTAATTATTAACTGCTTCTTTTTCTTTCTGTTTTCTCCTCTTCTCCAATCTTTGCTTAGAGCAAAATAAGTGTTCTTTGAATCAATAGTTTAAGTAGGCAGAACTCAGTAACACAGGTGCATAAGGAAGAATGAAACCTATTGAAAAAATCTTCCTTTTCTTGTCTTTCCCCAGTTTAATTTCCCACATTAAACTCCAGATTAAACAATAATGTAATTATCTTTTCTTTTCCTTATTTATTAGAAAACAGTCAATAGATAAAATCCAACTACTCTTGGTCTCTTAAAACACTTCTAAGGCTCATTACCATAAGGACAATGATGCAGCATGTGGTTTTTCATCTGTGTGTAAGATAACATGTTTTTTATGGATTTGTTGTTATTCCACACAGCCTGCAAAATCTAGAATTACTGTAATCTGGTCCTACTTGTGACTCTAATCTACACAGGCAGCATGTGGATGCCAGAATTCCATATTTTCCCTTTGAAAAGTTACATTTAAAGGTAGACTGCTGGCTTTGAAATAATATATCCATCTATATATTTCATAAAAAGAATAAGAAGTATTCTTTTTATGTATAGAATTTACTGGGGAATAAAATGGATGATACTCACATATCATGTTGGCTTTTCATTATTTAGACTGTATAGTTTTACATTTCCTCTAGTTTTCACTGTAAAATTGTAACAAAAAAAATCAGTTTAACTTTTGTTACATTTGTATTCCAACCTAGATGAGCATACTTCAGTGCTACAAAAACGGGTGGTAATAATTTTTAGACTATTGTATTAGGTCAGTGTTTTTCTAATTAATTTGAAAATAAACCCAAAAATTTAGTTGAAAAACAATATCATGCTGTATTTTAATAAACAAAGTAAATTTATGTACACGTATTTACCTGTATGATATATAATGCATTTGGGGGTGAGTAAATTGCAAATGTTTACTGTATGGAAATACACCCTTCAAATCTGACATACAAGTTATCATTCTGTGTGCAAAGGTCATAAAAAATAAGTGTAAACAACCTCTTCAATTGAACGTGTACGTAAGATAGAGTGAATTATATATCTCTGCTTTAAGAAGAGCTAAGAAAATGATGGGACTTCCTAGAAATGGCATTCATGTATGATAGATTTCTGTATTTCTATCAGATTACAGAGTCAATATGAAAAAGATTTTGAGGTTTTGAAGTAGAATGTAGCTTTTGAGGTACTTTTGATGTACACAGGATTGTGTGTGCACTTCAAATCCAGTGCTTTCCAATAGAAGTTAAAATGGTCCACACAGTCATTTCAACTAATTTGTCGTTGCTAATTGTTAAGGAGTTGTATTTTGTTACATTCTGAAGAGACAAAATAGAAATTAGAAAGATAATTTATTGAGGATTCAGTATTGTTCTTTAACTCACAAATATGTTATTACAGTTTAAGGAATTGTATAACATGCAATAACTGTGCCACAGTAAGTGATAACGCTTGCTGTTACCCATTTAAAAGTCATAGAAAATCCTGCTGCCTCAAACTTCAGCAATGCTTTACCTTGAATTTGTACTGCACTAAATATATATTCAAGGAAATTTTGCTAGGGCTCAGTTACCAAGGCTCAGCTGATCTTCAACAACTCAGTCACTCTTGAAACCTCAATTAAGTGACTTGGAAATAACCAGTAATTATACACTCATCAGAGTTTCCATCTGCAGTCATCCTTAACTAGTGGAGTCCTACTTTTCGCCTGTGGATTGCTTGTAAACTGTTACTGGCAGTTCAACATTTTTCTCTGTGTGTGGGGGTTGAGGAGTTGTAGAAGTAGCACCTATCATACCAGGCACTTGTACTGAAGTGGAATCAGCTCCATTGTCAAATCTCTTTGGCCATATACCTTACCTACATCTACCTGGGATCAAGATTATCAAGGAATCTTACACTCGCTAGCCACCACTGTTAGCAGTCTGGTAGTTAAGCAGTCTCTCTCCGGTTCGTCTTTTTCTTCTCCATCTGCCTGAAACCTTTACTGTCCCAAGGATTTAGACAACTCCTTGAAAAGCTCAAACATGCTCAATACAGACCTAGAAATAGGCTGCTTTAAATTCTCTTCTTTCCAAGAGGAGGGTAATCCAGTCCCCAGATTAAAATGACCTTTATAGAAACCGTGCTTAGATCCAGTGGAGCCTCCTCCCCTGTGGTTGTCCAGAGCCGCCTCCAGGCACAGCCTCAGCAGTGAAATATGTGCCCCCTGGAGCGACTGCCAAATGCTCACGTGGATCCCCTCATCCAGTAGGCTAATTATGATGAAGCGTAGTGAATTTAGGACACAAAACCTCATGAATTACATTTCATGCCTTGGGATGCTATGACAGCTCAGAGGAGTTGGTCCACACCCACACTTGATAACAGATTGCCACAAAGCAAAATAGGAGATAGAGGCAGGGACAGTGAAGATTGGTAGGCGATATATCGATCAGTGACACCATCTTGCCATAATAAGCATAACACTTCTAAATAACAAGCAAAGTTCAAAGGAGGAGATGCTCAAGCTCTGAGAAATACTGACTTCTCTTGCTGCAGACTTCTCTTTTGCTGTATTTCAGGCTGGAACTCTACTTCCAATTACATAAAAAGCTTAAGCAAAATGGAGTTGGGAAAAAGGATGTGTGCAGACACTCACTGAATAAAGTGGGGGTTTGGCAGTTTGACACATATGATGAGGACCACAGAAGCTTACTATTATTACAGAAAACTCTGGTTTCCAGTGCAAAGAAAAAAAGGAAAGAATTTCAAAAGAAAGTTATTTGCTTTTTAAATGATTAATTTGGAACCATTTTCACTGATGATTGCATATAACACAAAGTCACGGACAAGTAAAATTAAGGCATCCCACAATCCTAAGATTAGTCTTAGAATACCTTTTCAGTGTATTGTAAAGCTAAAGTAGAGTCAATAACCTTACTTGTACAGTTGTATTGAAGTCAGTACGTTTTTTCCATAACAAAGCAACATTTTAAAGGCAGGAACAATCTTGAGATTATGTTTTTCATGCCTCTAAGAGGAGCAACCAAAGTCTGAAAAATAAATTTTCTAACACGACAATATTAAAAGACTGAAACTTTACCAGTGAAAATATAATCTGTTAAAATTAAAATTGTCTTTGAAGTTTCACAAGCTGTATAAGTATGATTAAAATCAACTCTTAAAAATATTCATGTTGCTCAGTATCACAAATTTATCATGTATACTTCTCCTGAAAAACAAGAATCATCCGCCAGTATGCTCTTTACTGGTATAAATGAGTACAAAGGAGATGAAAGAAGAATAACTGGTAAACAAAATTAACTGAATGTCTAATTAAAGAGTTGATATGACTAATACACTTTTTTCTTTTATCACAGTAAAAAGTATTCCTTGCTCTCAAGTTTCTTTAACTGGATACCAGATAGCCAATTAAGCAACAGTGTGATTCATGTACAGCTTTAAATAACACCAGAATAATGTTAGAATTGTCTCTTATGTTAGGTCATGGTAAATCACTAACACATCTCAGTTTATTGAGTAATATTTCAATAAATTTAACAGTCAAAAATACAAACAAGTTAGAAGACCTGGGCTATTAATTTCTATGATATACCATACCTAAGACATTTCCCATTATAAAATTCATGGTGTTAAATGGTTGAATGTAAAATGTTCCTGGAAGCTCTATTTTAAATATTTCTGAAAGCCTAGCTGTGTATAGGTGTCATGAAGGAAGATATTCACACACACCAACTTAGGGTGATGTTTCATAATCAGTAGGAGCCAAAACACCTTTAAGTTATCTTCTCCCCACTTTTCTCCCTGGCTATGCACTCCCACTCTTACTATGCCTTGACACTAGGGTTTGTTGCACCCATGTCACTGTCAGCCTGAAAGACAGGTGAAACTGAAAAGATTCAGAATTTACCAGTACAGAAAAACAGAACATGATTTTTATATAAACACACACATCATGGATATGATATGTTTATATCATAAATATATAAGTCTACAATAATGTAGAACTAAAAATACAGTTATCTGAAATTTTAGGATGTTTCATATGCAGGAAAAAACATTAATTATTTCCTTTTTGAACTGGTCTGAACTGAAAATGTATTTTTATTATCATTACAAGGGGGTTTTGTGTTAGCAGGGATTTGTTCAATTGATTTTGTTAATGTGTGGAGGGTAAGAAGAATATTGTGGGATGCAGTTCCTTGGATCATTATGTTGTTGTTCATCACCTGTGACTTGCCTCCCCTTGTCTCCCATTCATTGCCTGCTTTTCTCCCCTCCCTGGCATGTGCTGTTCCCAGCCCACAGAGTGGCTCAGAGCTGAATGGGAAACACCCATGTCCTTGCAGCTCCAAACTTCTTGCAGCCTGCACACTTTTGAAGACAGTATTTGTCATAATACTTTATCCAGAATCATTGCTTCCAGAGAAGTGGTTGATACCGAGGTCACCACAGCTACCTAAGAATCCTTTTCACAGGAGAAAAGCTTAAAAAGAAAACAGTATTTTTACCGTTGCAACAGGATTAAGGTATTGATTATGAAATCGGAAATGAAGTGACAAACAAAAAATATTAAATGCAGAACAGCATAAGTTGGGAACTAATCTTTCTTTCCTCATCTAGGATTTCTCTGCTCCATGCTTTGGCTATCCCATGCTGTCTTTTAAGAAGAGCCTTTGAGAACTGAATTTATCCTTCAATTTCTATCCTATACTTCTGTCTTGTGCTTTTCTCTTTACTACTGAGTGTGATAAAAAGGTATTTCAGATGAGGTCTCAAGATTCCTGTGACTCTCTAAGGTTACTCATTGCAGTGCAGCCATGTTTTAACACTCAAACAGCAGGTGAATAGCAGGACACCTTTCCCACAAGCGACTGCAGATAGCTTGAGCATGATGGGAGCCTGGTCATTTATAGGACTGAGCAGTGCAGATTCTCCAGCTCTGGTTTCTTTCCTTTTGTCTCAGCAAGTCAAACTGCAGTTGCTAACTCACACCATAGCACTCGATCAGTCACCCCTTAGAGAAAATCCTTCCTTAATGTGCAGTCACCTTTTGGTATGATGCTGTATTATGCAAGTTGTACAGCACAATAATGCAACAGATATTTGGTCCCATGAAATTAATTTTAATTGCTAATATACAGAAGAGACCAATATATCTCAGCAATAAATATCAGATATCTCTGTCACTCTGCAGTGCTGGAGCCAAGTAAATGAGATATGCCTGGAGTCTTCCCACCTTGATTTAGACACTGCAAGAAGGTGACCTTTTTAAGAACTGAACTCAAGTAGCTCCTTCAGTAGCAAACACACTGGGGTTACTGAGGGCTTCCTCAAAAGTCTGTCCAGCATGACTTCACAGAGGTCTGCCAGCAGAGGAAGATTTTGAGATGAACCATCACTACTGATGTTTCAGACCACCATGTGAACCTGCAGAGGCACTCACATTCATGTAAATCATGTATGCATCCCCCAGGGCATGCCCTGACACTTGCATCCTGCTGCATTTCCAACTCAAGCTGAAGGACTTCGAGGTGAGAAGCACAGAAATGTGTGGGGAGAGTGGGGATTGCACCAGCTCCCCACCACACTGACTAATGAAATCCTGGACTGCCTCAGGTTCCTAGTTCCTTGTTCTCTCTTTTCTATGTCACCCATTCCACTTCTTCCCCTTCCACCAACAATTTTATTTTCCAAACAAGGCACAACACACCATCCCAAACACATTCTGGAGGACTATGATGTTTTCTGGCAGCGTCTAGAACAGTCTGTAACATGTGATCACCCCAAGCCTCAGGTGAGTAGGAGGTTACTGGCCTAGGTAACTGTCTTAGGTTTGCCTAAGTGAATCTTGACATTATTAAAATTGTTAAAATATCTTGCATTTTTTGCAGGGTGTGAACTGACCTGTTGAAATGAACTCTAGCTTTCCTCAGTGAAAGTGAAACATAGACCTTTCTGATGTTATCCAGCAGGACCAAGACATTAAATCTGAGAGTGGAACATCATGATTTTCTTATCAGGGAACTATCACTTATTTGTACTTGCTCCAGTTCTCACAGGCTTTTAAACAACAAATTAATATATTCTTGTAGCTTTTTGATATGAGGCGAAGTATTATAGCTTCACATTCATTGACAGTCAGACTTTCCCGTCTGTATCTGAAAGTGACATTTTCAAATTAACTCTTTCAATAGCTATTTACTTTTCTGAAAATGTCTGAAAACCTAGCACTTCTGAAATTGTTTAATCTGTTTTTTATAACTATGAGAAACCAAAGATATCATTAATTTGAAAAATCATAAATGAAAAGCCTCTAGCTAGCCATTAACAATTACACTCTTATTGAAATGCTTCCACTCATACAGTACATTTAGCAAGACAATGTCAAAGCCCAAAAAGGTTCTGCCTTTTGTTTTTTTCATAAAAAATATCTCAGTAAGCAACATTAGTTAAGAAAAAAATGTGCGGAGTCACTTTGCTTTCTGTTGCCTAGGCTTGTGTTCAAATGAAAAAGTTCTAGAATTATCATACAGGAAAAGTTTTCTGAGTTGGTATATCAGAAACAATACTTGCAGAACAACAGATAGTATCTCTAGAAGGAAATATGTTACATCTCCCCTTTTCCATGTAATTGTTTCAGAAAACATGTATATCAGCATCTCAGAATATTACCTGAATACCATGAATCATTTTAAGTAATATTTCATGAATATTTAAACAAAGATGAATTATTCTCTGGCCACTATTAGCCATAGGCTGGCAAGCACCAGAAACTGTTATGCCAATGACTGTCAGAATTAATTTACAAGCCTTCTGCTTTTTCTGGTATTGTGCTGCAGAATGTGCTGAGTTTTGCTTGCTTTATTTCTTTTTTTTTTTTCTGTGAGATTTAGACAACCACCAGATTTGTTTCCGTTTGTTTCTGTAGCTAACACGCCGGAAGATCTGTCAATAGGTTACTGTTCTGACACCAAAGCATAATTCCAGTGTAACCTACTGAGGACTGTTTGTTTCTTACAAGCAGCCCTCTGTGTCAATCCACAAAGGAGATGGATTGTTATGTCCTGCAAACAGTAGTAACTCATGCACTTAGCTTTGGAGCCTTAATTACCTCACGACTGTAGGAGACGACAGTGACAAAACATACCCACCATCCACTAGGTTACAAAAAGTGGAACAAAATGGTTTCTTCATGCATCAGTTTCTCTCCATTTGTCTTTACATACATATTTGTACATTCTGAATAATCAGAGGCTATTATGTAACTTCTCACTGCTGGATAGTTTTAGACCAGCACAACATTTATATTTACAGAACAGTTTTGCAATTCCGTAGAGTAATCGCCCAAGTAAAGGAGTCTTGCAAGCAGAATTTAAACCAAAAAATCCCACTGAATCCCAAAGTAAATATAAGTAAATCTACTGAAGAAGGGAATTTTAGAAAGAAAAGCTCAGGTACACTTATAACTATACACTTTCAGCAAAGGTAAAAAACAGTACCAGTAATATTCAACACCTTAGTATTCAATATCAATTACTACCTCTTTTTTTGTCAACAGCAGTCTTCTAGGTGGTATATGATACATCTCTGCACAGAAACACAGGACGTTTAAGGCCTTTTCAATGAAATTATTAATGCCAAAATACCATCAAATTCCCCGTCATATATTAATACATCAAATACCTTCACACAATCTGAATAGAAATTTTGTGTTTGTTACTTACCTAACTGGGTCTCCTGAACTGTTATCTTACTCTCCAAGGGGTGTAAAAGCTTTGGTGGTTTATCTGTTAGTGGTGCTAGAAAAGAAAGAAATTCACATATATAGTTTTCTGATTATTATTGGGTAGAATAAGACTTCATTTTATACCTATTGTTTCAGGAATGCTTTGTTTTTTCTTTTGTTTAAATAATGCTCATGTCTTCAGTAGCTGTAAATGTTTTTGCTTAGAGAGTAAATGTAGCGCCAAAATTTAGAATCTTTCACACACTAAAGTACTGAAGGCACTTGTGTTAAGAAAAGTCATCTCTTTAAATCCTCACAAAACCAATGCACTGACATGTTAAAACTTTGGATTTTCATAAATATTATCCAGCATTTCATAGTTTGTTCTAAAATTAAATTACCTATCAAATACAGTAATTAACAGAGAAATAATATAAACTAAGTTACTGTAAAACAATTTTGAATATTTGATGAAAATTTTGTTTCAAAAAGTATTACCAACTCTGAAACTTTTGAAAGTGGAGTACTAGAAAAAGGGTCAGGTTTCAAAATTTAAGGGATGGATACAGTGCAATAACATTAAGGTACCTAATGAGATGACTTCCCTCCTCCCTGAAATAGTACTACTAGATTTATGCAAATTGTGGAATAGGAAGAGCTTTGCAGGGGTCAAAAACATTCTGAAAGTTGTTGAAGCATGTTCAAACCATGCAGCTGGACAGTGCAGCTATTCTGCTAGATTGATCATCTGCATACTTAATTCATAGAAATGACATCGATTATTACTACTTTTGTTGTTGTTAGGAAGTGTACTCTTTACTGACCTCAGACAGATGGGAGCATAGTATATATAAAAAAGAACATTCATCTGTTTTTTCTTTAAATTTGTAGTAAATGTTCATGGGAAAGCTCCTACTTTTGTAGTCACCTGGAACATTTTGATATTTTGCTTTTGAACATTAATTCATACTTCAGTCTTTAACACAGATTATGGGCTGTCAGAGATTTAAAGTACATTTGACATTTTGATGTAACTCTATAATATTTGTTCCCTCCAACTTGTCAAAATCACTGTTCTCTTTCTTACTGACATACATACATCCATATGTGTATGGGTTTAATCTACTAAACACATTCATCTCCTGTCAGTTGAACTGCAGGAGAGGTTTAGCTGCATTCTTTTTACTATGCTTCCTCTGCTCTTTGATTAAATTATCAATATGTCCTTTAAAATCTACAGTATTAATTTCAACTTTGCAGCAATTACCGAATGGATCGGTATCAACTCATACGTTTGTGCTTTGCAGAGGTTTTCCTTTATCTGATCAGATCATAAACCCACCCAGTTGGTGTCTGGAATGTTGACCCATCAGATCTAGGATTGAATCAAAATATCTCTGCAAGGATGGGAAAAGAACTGGGTTTGGTCCACAGGCCCTCTTTCAGCTCATTCTTCCAACGACAGTTTCTACTCCCTACAGGAAATCATTCTGCACTGCAGACTTTGGAGAAAGCCACAGCTGTAAATTACTCTTCAGCAACATCACTGGATCACTTTTCTTTACAGTGGTTTGAATGCTTTTTAGCCCTCTCTGTCTTTTTTTTTTTTTTTCTTCCCTTGTGGGCTAGGGGCTGAAGTAGGTGGAAGGGAAAACGATTCAAAATATATTTTTTCTTAAACTGCAAAATTAGTCATTTCCATTTCTTAACTTTTCTGTAAAGGCTCGTAATTTATCACCACATTGCCATTTTTAAAAACTTCATCCACTATGAATTTAAATTTAGTTTTGCAGTCCTGTCATTGCATCTCAGTTACCATTCATCAGATAATGTCTTCTGAGTCACTGTTGTTCTAAATCTGTTTTGAAACTCTTCGAGCAAACAAAGTTCTCTCATTATAAGTAAAGACATAGGAACTGGTGGAGTTAATCTAAACGTAACAAATAAGTAGATTAGAAAACAGTATTTTTCTCAGTTTAAGCAAAGATTGACCTTACTTTTGTGGTCCTGTACTTCAGGTCTGCAAGAAGCTTCCTACTTTCAGGTGAATAGGCACAGGATGTTAATATATGCAGATAAATCATCCTTCAACAACAGTATGAAGTTATAAAATTTGTGCCCAATTTAATTTGCCCATAACTGCAAGATTCAGTAGATAATTTGAGAAAACATTACTGAAAGTAATAAATTAGGCACATAACTGATGTATCAGAATCACAGGAGCATATAGGCTGGAAAGACCCTCTGGAGGCCAAGTGGTCCAGCCTCCTGTTCAAAGCAGGTCCAATAGAGCAGGTTGTCAGGACCTCATCCAGTCATGTTTTGAACATCACTGTGGACAGAGATTTCACCACTTTAGGTGTTCCAGCCCCCAACCACCTTGTGGCTCTGCACTAGATTCAGTTCTGTACCTCCATGTCTTTTTGTACACCAGGGAGCCCAAAATTTGACACAGCATGCCAGATATGCCCTCACAGATGTTAAACCAATGTGAAGCATCACCGTCCTGAATCTGCTATCTAAATTCTTACCAAGAGCTGTGCAGTTTGTCTTTGCCAACTCATGCCCAACTTACTGTCCACCTGGACCTTTCCTGCAAAGCTTTTTCCTACTCAGTCAGTGCCCGGTTCTGCACTGCTGCATGGGGTTATTCCACTCCTAGGGCAAGATGTTTCATTTCTCTTTGTTGGACTCCATGACTTTCTCCAATTTGTCAAGGTCTGCCTAAACAGCAGACCTGCTCTCTGCTGTGTCAGCCATTCCTCCCATTTTGCTGAGAGAGCACTCTGTCCCATCATCCAGGAGCACATAAAAACTCTAATCAACATTAAAACAAGATACACCAGAGGTTAACTGCGTGGTATACTTATTTTAAAGTGATAGTTACCAATATTTGTGGCTAGGAAGAATTAGTGCTTAATAAGATACTGTAACTCTAAGCTCTCTAAATTGGGTCATATATCAGTATTTCAGTTTTGCATTCCCTGTTGGTGCCTACCAACCTAATACTGTTGTGGATACTTCTATAATACAAACAGTTGCATCTCCCAGGGCCAACTCCATCACTAATCTGGAAAAGTAAAAGCATCCCTGGATGTTCTGCATTCCAGAGTTTTATGTTGTAGGGAAATACTGTGAATGGGAGTAAGATACACAAAGAAAAGAATTTGAATAACTTGGTATTCTTAAAATATCAAATTTTCAAGGTGATTTGAAATGTGCCCTCAGTCAATCAAATTTTAGTGTCTGTTATTTTATCTAATTATTAACTTGCAAATGTATGAATGTTTTTCTGACCATTAATCCATGTGGACTGAGACAGAGGTGGGAATTTCTCCAGCTGCCTCTAGCCCTTTCAAGTTTACATTTTCCACAGATAGCAACATTAATGGACAGGACAATTTCTGCAACCCTCATCTGGTTCTGAAACTCTGAAGTAGACCTATGTGTCTCCTATAAGCTGTTTCACGTCCCTCCAACCAAGGGGTGTGGCTTCTTAACTGGGTCATCCCACCATGCAACAGACTATTCTAAATTAATACGATTTTCAGATTGATATAATGAGGCCCAGTTATCTACTAAATTGAACAGCCAAGCCAGAATTTAATCCTTTTGTCCTAAACATTTAATAAATAGCAAGAATCAAACAAAAATCACAAAACCCACAACTACAGCTTGTCTCTTAAACAAGTTAAATACCTTTTTTCTTTTTTATGAATAGATGTAAGAAGGCAATAATTTTCACGGCATACAAAAATATCCATGATTTCAAAGTACTTCCTGTTCTGTACTGTATGCAAAGAACCAGAATTCTTTTGAATGTGTTCAAAAAAACACAGAAAGTGTTCTTTTCCCACCAGGTAGCATTTCTCAACATGGCTGTCATACAGGAGGAACAGAGTGTTCAGATCCCTATTTGTTATGGGTTTGCATGGCAAGGTTTTGGCAGCAGAGCGGCTATAGGGGTGGCTTCTGTGAGAAGCTGTGAGAAACTTCCCCCATCTCTGAAAAAGCCAGTGCCAGACGGCTCTAAGATGGACCTGCCGCTGGCCAAACTCAAGGCCATCAGTGACAGTGGTAGCTCCTCTGGGATAGCATATTTAAGAAAGGGAAGAAAAACCTCGAGGTGAGACAGCAGTTAGAGAGAGGAGTGAGACTATGTGAGAGAAACAACTCTGCAGACACCAAAGGTCAGTGAAGAAGGAGTGGGGAGGAGCTGCTCGAGATGCCGGAGCAGAGACTCTTCCCTTGCAGTTCGTGATGAAGACCATGTTGAGGCAGATTGTTTCCCTGCAGCCCATGGAGGTCCATGGTGGAGCAGATATCCACCTGCAGCCTGTGGAAGGCCCCACACCAGAACAGGTGGATGCCTGAAGGAAGCTGTGACCCCATGGGGAGCTGCGCTGGAGCAGGCTCCTGCCAGGACCTGCAGACCTGTGGAGAGAAGATCCCACCCTGAAGCAGGTTTGCTGGTAGGGCTTGTGACCCCATGGGGGACCCACGCTGGAGCAGCCTGTTCCTGAAGGGGTGCACCCCGTGGGAAGGGACCCACACTGGGGCAGTTTGTGAAGAGCTGCAGCCCGTGGGAAGGACTCGGGTTGGAGAAGTTTGTGGAGAACTGTCTCCCATGAGAGGGACCTCACGGTGGAGCAGAGGCGGAAGGAGCGGCAGAGACGATGTGTGATGAACTGACCACAACCCCCATTCCCTGTCCCCCTGCACCGCTCGGGGGGAGGGGGGAGAGAAACGGGAGTCAAGCTGAGCCCGGAAAGAAGGAAGGGGTGGATGGAAGGTGTATTAATATCTGATTTTATTTCTCACTATCCTACTCTGATTTGATTGGTGATGAATTAAACTTTCTTTTCTCCCCAAGTTCAGTCTGTTTTGTCCGTGACAGTAACTAGTGAGTGACCTCTCCCTGTCCTTGTCTCGACCCTCAAGCCTTTCATCACATTTCCTCTGCCCTGTCCACCTGAGGAGGGGAGTGATAGAGTGGTTTTGGTGGGCACCTGGAGTTTATCCAGGCGAAACGAAAACACTATTCTTGCATGAGGGAATTCTCAAAATCTATTGGCAAGAATCTTAGTTCCTGGGTATTATCTACTGATGCATGGGTGCACTTCTCCCTGCCTCTCCCCTCCCCCCCCCCCC
>Ga0065711_1033582_pt1 | contig 25223 bp, 21 predicted proteins | sample Hoacrofraction12_FD_59098 | JGI IMG/M metagenome (GOLD analysis project Ga0065711, IMG submission 59098) | Hoatzin crop microbial communities from Cojedes, Venezuela - Epithelial fraction 12 v2 (version 2) | ecosystem: Host-associated > Birds > Digestive system > Esophagus > Crop | place...
CGACATGTGCATGTATACATTCCTCATGCATCAAAGGTCAACGGCAATGTGGTTACTAGGCAAATTTTCCCCATTAAAACGTTACCAAAGGCAGATGTTTAGGGGCCTACAGGATTTACAGATTTGCTGTCCAAAAAGCGTATTAGGGAAGATGACTGTTCTCCTGTTGGGTTGTATGCTGTGTTTTTGAAAGCCTCAGTGCCCACCCCAGATTAAAGCAGCATGTTGCTGGAATACTGGGCCTCCAATGAAGATGCCTTTCAACAACGCAAAACCACTAATGAGAAAACATAGACAGAAGGAGAGCCAGCCCCTGATGGTCGGGTTTCTCAGCTTTGAGTAGCTTCCAGGGGCATCAGTGGCACTGGCCTGGTGGAAGAACAGGTCAGAGGAAGATGAAGCCTTTGCTCTCAGCAGCTCTGACATTTGTCTACAATCAGAACACAAAAAGAAAGAAAGAAAGAGAGCAAGTGAGAGGGAGAAAGCAAGGGAGACGTCCTGCTTGGCCACATACCATACATGCAGATAGCGTATTACATTTTTCCAGACTAGGGAGACCTTCACTTCCAAGTGTTCCAGTAATTAACCTCACTTTCTTGGCTGGTGTTAATTCATTCCAAGTATTTGGGCCTTAGATCTAACCATGGGAATCTCATTCCCTGCAGAAGTCTTGCCAACTGTTACTAGACATTTTACCACACACATGCAGGCCAAAAAAAGCAAGGGTAATTACACTGCTTTTTTGTGAGGTGCATTTGTTATAAGTTGAACTTCTCCTAATAAAGGAGAGGAGAGGGAGAAGGCAAGGCAGCATCTTTTTGTGTCTGCCCATGGGAGGAGAGGGCAGAGAGGAATGGGGAGCTGCCTTTCACTTTGTGGTACCTGCAACGTAAATCCTCTGTGAGGCTTTAGGAGCCTAGGTGTGACGATCCACCACATGAAACCAGAGAGGAATGGTGCTACCAAGATTTTTAGCTGTGAATAACTGAATTCAATTATTCAGTACCAATGGGAGTTCTCTAAGTAAAAATTTAAATAGGAAGAATTATTCGAACCAGATGTCCATTTCCCAATACTTTTTCTTCCCCTTTCGTGCTGTATGTGCTACCTGTTAAGGAAAGAGTGTGTACGGGAGGAAAAGCGTGTGTGTGAGAGTGTGTGTAGGGGCTCTCTCTGACAGCGTGACAAGCAACAAAGTCATACATGACAACACTTACAGCAGAGGAAATAAGTTATGAAAATCCCTAAGAATTTTCAAGTCCAAGTGCCTGCAGTTTTTGGCCCCATTCCATGCTGAAGAGGTTTAAACAGGGCCAGCAAGGTAAGAAGGGCTGGAGAGGCAGTTGTAATGCCAGAGTGTTGACATTTGGGATCTTTTATCAGGTTAAGTCCTTAATTTTACTAAAGGATTTTTTTTTTTTTTGCTGCTTGTTATTAATTTTCTAGCTTTTGAAATTAACAATAAAATGTAATAATACCTAGTACTAACATAAACCCTTTTATCCCTAGACCTCAAAGCAGTTCATAATGGTGAGTCAGTATTATTATCCACAGTTTAAGCCCATCTGCAAATAAGTTTCTCCAGGGTCTATCTCTAAATCTGATTTTGTAATCCTTTGCTTAGTACGTTAGAATTTATTTATTTTTTAAGTGGGTTAAGTGTAAGTTGCTCAGACAAGTTTCTTTGTAACTTCTCTGGGACTGAGGTCGTCGAGTCTTGAACAAAAACTAGAGCAGACATCTTTAGTGTTTGGGAAAGCTAGAAAGCAGTGAGCAAGTAGCGGACAGCATTCACCTTTTTCCTACAAGAAATCCAAGCTTTCTGACTAATAGGTCAGTGGACAGGATGAAATGGTTTCTTCATGAAGGTGTTCAAAGTTTGGGAATTTAGTTCTGCTCCAAATCTGAGCAACCCTCCCCAGGTTAAGCTCTCTAAGAAAGAAAATTCTGCAGAAGAATATATTTTGCATTCATTGAATTACTTACTATTGATTTTGGATTTCTAATTTTTTAACTGTTTTTTAATAAAAACTATGTCATGAATTAGAAAAAAATCTTAGCAAAACTCTGTTTCATAAATGAAAGTGGAATTTTTCTGTTTCAAAATGTTAAAATATCTTGTGGTTTTTACTGGCATTGTTGAAATTCCTTCCCTTCCCCCAGGTTTCTTCTTCACATAACAACAGCAGTATCGGCTTTATCTTGATGGAAGGGCATATTCTTGCAGAGTCCAATCCCACCAGCTTTCTCTGACCAGCATCAGTTGCCAACTCTGCTCTTCTGTGATTTATATTAAAAGAAAGGCTGAGGTTACTCCTCTATAATCCTCATTCTCTTCAAGTTGAACTGCGCCCCAGAAGAAAATCAGATACAAGACTACTGTAAATTAGCACAGCTCTCTTGAAAGCACAGTGTCACACCAGCAGAGGGTTTGGCTCAATAGCTGCAGCTAAAGGAGTATATTTCTGCCTCTGTAAAGGCTGAAACTGGCCCAGTCAATCTGGTGAAGCAAAGCCTAAGGACGGGTCAGAAATATTTTTTTTTCTTCTTGCTAAAATCAAGTATGTTCTGAGCTTTCCAGCTCATTTGAAGCCACTGATGAATCGACGATGACCCGGTGGTGGTGGTGGTTGTGGGCCAGCGGTCACACCAACCTCAGTGTGAGAGTCTGGCAAACGTGCCAGGTCTCGGTGCAAGAGCAACCGCAGGAGTGGCCATCCCAGCTCCCACACACAGCCTCGGTACGCCCTGACCGGCGTCTGTGCTGTTGAGGAAAAGACATCTTTGAGCAGGCACAGCGTAAGATTTGTTGTTCCTCGGTATTCTCCCACTTAATGGTAGCAACTGGTATGTTTAAGGGCTGAAGTATATTGATAAGTGGGAACTAGTCATGTCTACTGCTTCCACATATGTGACTGTGTAGACAGTCATGCTCACCCACGCGGGTTCTGCCTGAGGAGTTTACAGTCTCTCAGTTGATGTCTGGTCACAGAAACAGTTGATTCAGTGTTGTCCCACTGGAAAGAGCAAAAGATACTTTTATGAAAGGTTAAGAGGAAAGTGGTAAACCTCTTGGATCAGATATGTTGCCTGGAGGATTTCTTCATCAACAGTACATCCACAGCACGATGTTCCCCAGTCCTTCCACTTTGCCTCTTCCCTCCACCCGAAAATTTTCATCCCTTCACTAGCACCAGGTAATGGCTGATCTGGATGAACTGTAATAACGAGATAGATGTTAAATGTTTTTCCCCAGGTCACAAGCTGGATGTCAATGCCAAGTCAAACAAGTCCTCTCCTAAAGCAGGGAGCTGGACAACCTTCCTGTGATGCACTCACATTAGGTATTGTATTTTGGGTAATTCTGCTATCTCTGAAAAAATCCAGCCTCTTTTGAATCTTGCCATATGTGGACAGCTGACAGGGACACATGTTGATTGCAAAGATGTTCCTTTCTGTATCAAACATTGCAAGGGAACATCTCCCATAAAGCATGTGTCTCCGGATACCAGTGCCTTGGAAAAGCAAAACCCTGGAGCCTGCTGGGATGCTCAGGTGAGCAGCTCTGGTGTCCCACTCTAGCAGGAGGAGGCCAGGAGAGTATACTGGGGAGAAACAGACGTTCTGTGCACAGACAGCAGAGGAATGGTTTGAATGAGACAGCCCTGGGACAATTGCATGAGTTTTTGGCTTCCCTCAGGGCCATCAAATGGTGAGTGCAAGCCTCTGGAGCCTCGTACAGCTGAGCTGAGATGAGAGGAATTTTTCAACACCCAAAGCTGGATCAAATCCTCCTTCCTGCCTCTAGTTCATGAAGCTTTTTAACTTTTGAAGGGGAGAAAAAGTAATCCCAGATGTACAGCCCTAATTACATACTTAGATGAAATTGGATTAAGGTGGCTGCTGCCTGTCCTTTTCCTCTGAAGATGGCTGGGACTGGCAAGGTTCGCTGATGCTGGGGCACAGACAAGAGGGATCGGACCCAGCACTGCACTCTATGAAAGCTCCAGAAAAACTTCCCTTCTGACTTAGGACCTGGCTTCTAATCGTTAGGGTCGTTATCTTGACCGTGGAGCAAACTTCTACCATTTTTCTAAAATCTGCCCTTCTCCCCTCTGAAGTTATGTGTGGGCATGGAGGGAGGGTCTGCTACAAACTGATCTTCCTAATGACACAGACATCTTCCTACAAAAATAAAAAAGATAATTACCCAGTAACGGTAAGCAGGGGCACAATATGCATCAGTATTTTTAATGTGCTTAACATATGTCTAGTTATTTTCATTTCCACTAAATCAGTCCAATGTTGTATATCTCTATCCTGCCTGCCTCGTGCCCATGTGCAACACATTTCAGTCAGCATACGTGAAACGCATGGGAACTGTGTTTTCTTGCTGTAAGCTGAATGGCAAGTCACCGTTGAGCTGCTTGGTGCAAGCCCGCAGCTCCCCAGGGGACCGCGAGATTGCTGACAGCAGGAGGACGCCAAGCCAGCCACATGGATCCGATATGGGTCTGATGAACACAGAGTATCGGGGTCCCCCTGCCCACTTGCAGCCGGATGGTATTAGCAGAATACAAATCAGTCTGCTCTATGCTCCCTGTCTGAGAAGGATTTTCTCAAAATGAATATTTATGGTGTTTTCATATTTCAGATAAACCCCTCGAGTCCCATAATGTTGTTTGAATCCAAATGAGGCTGATGGCCACGGCACTGTGCCCTACCACAAAAACCAACTCTTGCAAATCTGACCCAATTCACAGAGGTTTAAAGCTAAACCAGTGCAGAGGCTTGAATGATCCTTTGGTCACTGCCAGACCAGCATGCTGATGGGCCCCCTATGGAAACACAGGCTGGGGTCTACAGCTTCAGGTAGGTGACCTCAAGGCTACCGTTGTCTGTTCCTTGAACACAGAAGTAACTCCTCCTCTCACCTACTAGTCACTTGTTATGATATATGTTTATATATTTATATATTATACAGGGAAGAAAGGTGAGACTTCAGCTTAGAGAAGCTGTTAGTAGAAACGGGTGTGTTGCGATGGCTTCTTGATATTGCTTCAGTGTCTGTTTTGATGCTGTTTGAAGCACACAACTATAAAAAATGCTGCATTTGAGAAAAATGTTAAAGTAGAGATAAAGACAGAGGGGTGAATAGCTTTACTGAATCACAGTCTAAAGTTCACAGGAACAGGATTTGACGTGGGTTTTTTTTTGAGAAGGGGGAGGTCTGGTCCTTCGTCCTGCACAAGTTTCTGGAACTTGTAACCTGGAAACACTTTTGAGTGAGAAAAATTCAAGTATCTTCGAAGGCTGCAGTGCCATCACACTGATCTCTGTGGCAGCTGTGTCTTCAAATGACCTCTTGTGGCAAGAACAATAATTCCCTTCTGGACTCTGTTTTACTGCAACTATCTGGGTAGCATAATAGGGGAAAAAAGCTAGTCCTGAGAACCTGAAAACATGTAGCTGGTGGCATTGGACTGGTGATAGAAATTCAAGAGTTTCTGAGTTTCTAGAATTAAAGAAAATAGTGCTGGAAGTGGCCTTTGGAGATCATTTAGGACAGTGTTTCACCATTCAGGGTCAGGGGACCAATTGCTGACCTGAAAGGCATTTCAAGGCATTTCACAAAACCATTGGGGGAAATAAACCTTCCTCCCTCCTGATATTCTCTGGCATGTGAGAAAGCAAGAAAATACAATGGGCAGCATTACAAATCAACTAAGCAAACTCTTAAAGGTCAGCCTAACTTGTATTTGGTTGGAAACAGGAACCGCCGTGGCTCATGAACTTTTTTCTGTAAGTTTCATTGAGGTAAATGCCACCAATCTAGCCCAGTCTCCTCCCAGACTGTAACCGCAGCTTGGCCAGTCATTCCTTTTGCCTCCCCCCCAAGTAACTGCTGTAGCTGCCCTCTGTAAACCCCCTCCAGGTCGAGCTGCCTGTGCACCAAGGAGTGAAGCCCTGCTCTGATATGACACAGCTGCATAACCTTGACTCCAAGTGCTGAGGAAGAGCTGTGAGAAAGTCAGCAGAGAGACAAGAAAAGTAAAATTACTGGCAGAGGTAACACTGTTGAGATGGGATCATAAACAGCTCCAGGATTCAATAGGGGAAGCACCACCATGAAATGCATAAAACCCCACAGCAAAAAAAACCCAGCAAACAAATAAAAGCTGAGGGAGGCTTATGAGGAATTGTAGGGTCACTGTGTGGAGAAGTCAGTGCTGTTGGTGCCAGCGGAGCCGGTGGAAACTGGCAGCTGAGCAAGGCAGAGGAGATAGTTTCCAGGAGCTGCAGAGGCCACCCCAGCCCCTCCTGGCTGGTGCTTGCCTGGTCAGCCGGGTGGCCTATTAGGGTGACAAGCACACCAGTGCTTAGCCTAATGGCTTATTAAATCCCAGCTATCATCTCTGTGAGTCAATAAATTATTGCGCCACACTCCTAGACTGTGTGTATCCTGCTGTGCCCAAAAAGCTGACCCCAAGGAAGGGCTGTCATCAGGTATCTCCATTCGGTAGGTGGAGAAGAAGAAGTGACCAGGGCAAGAGAGGTCTAGTGGCCTGAGCTCCGGGCAGGCGCCGAGGCTCAGCGACAGCCCCAACACCAGGAGCGTGAGCTCTGGGAGCTGGGGAGCGCGGTGCCAGCGCTCTGCTCTCCATATGGCCCCCAGCCTCTGCGCGCAGAGCACAGGATAACTGTGAACACCCAGTGGATTTGTCAGAACTTCCCCACCTCAGAGGGGTGCATTGTGAAAATTAATCAGTTTGTGTTTGACTTTTTGACTTGGCGTTCTCTCAATAACTTCTTCACACACAAACCCACAATAAACTAATTAGGTCTATTTCTTTGACAGGCTGTTAAAGAAGAAAGGGGAGAAGGATGTGTCTAAACTGCTTGAAAGACGATATTGGATATATATGCCAAGTAGAAAAAGGCATCAGTAGCTCTTTAAATTCTTTCACTCTGAAGCTCTGATGAACAGAAATAGCAAATGAATGGCTTCCAGAAATGATGGGAAATAGTTTTTGTTGCTGTTTGGCTTGTGTTTCTCTTTAGAGGGTAGGGAGAACTGGAAAGGGGGGAGAGCTATGAAAGAATAAATTTCAAAGAAATAAAGTATGTAAAACATATTTTGAAATAACTTCAGTGATTTGCAAAATAGAGTAATAGAGGCCATGCTCACTCACAACTCAATTTATGTATATAAATATATGTACACATATATTGTGAAGAACACAAAATAATTCCATCTGGAGAGTTGGGTATTGTCTTGCACAAAAGGCTTCTACTTGAGTCATTAATAGTATATTTTATTAAAGGAAAATTGGCTTAAAAAGTGGTTGGGAATTGTGGGAATAAAATTGGGATGAAAATAATTATCCCGCTGCCCTGTCTCTTTGCTTGTGTTCATTTTTCTGTTCCAGACACAGACGGCAACAGCAGCTCTTCTGTCTTCTGTTCCTTCCATGTTTGATCTTCTGCCTGCGCTTTCTTCTGCTGGATCCTGGAGCCCGTAGGAATGAGGGTATTGTGTCCATATTGCATGTGTTGACATGTATTTGAACCAGCACCAGGGCAGCCTGGCAAGAAGAGCTTGAAATCCAGCAGGACTGAGGAGCAGGCCAGCTCCCTGCTGACAAAGAGCTCGGCCACTTCTTTAAAACCCTTTGGGGATAAAAGACATGGGAAGAAAGACTTGAACCTGCTGTGACACCTGCTTTTTCCTTCTGCCTAGAGGCTTGAGGAGGTCAAGGACAAAACAGGGGTGAGCATGTCAGCCCGGTCAGGGGCTGCAGCATATTAGTGTAAAATATGACACAGAGGCGACTCCAAATATGGGGAAGCAACCCAGGAAACCCCACATCAAGATGGATGTTGGTGAGTATTGGACAATGGTGGATCACCCTGAATGCCTTTGCAAAGAAGTGGGAAGCAACAGGTGGCAATGAAGGTCCTCCTGGACTGCATCTGGGCAAGGCATTTTGTGTTGAGCTTTTGTAGTTCATCTTGGTCAACCCAGCCCAGGAGACAGCCAACGCAAAGGAACTGAAAAGCCATTTCCTTTAGAATTCAAGAAGAAAGTGAAGAAGTGCAGTTCCTGGGTGGTAAAATGTCTCTGTGGTTGAATAATTAACTTGGAAAGGCTGCAAAATGCTTTGTCTTTAACACAGCTAACCCCCTTTTGCTTTTAACCAATACAATGACTTACGGAGTGCAACATCTTTCCAGAATGTCTACCCCATAGATTACTGTTCCTTGTTGAAAGGGTTGGTCATGAATCCTTGACGATAGTGGCTCTCATTTCACCCAAAAAAACATTGTGTGTCATAATTGAGGCAATAATTAATACTTACTGGGAATGTTGGATACCGTTTTTAAACAATAAAACTGTAAACCAATGGAGCATAATGTCACGCGGAAAAGACAATTTCGCTCAGCAAAAAGCAGGGAGGAGAAAATGGGAGAGACAGAAAGAGGAAGAGTTCAACAGAGAGACAGTGACTCTTGCAAAAGGCTCAAACTCTGAGGGAAGTGGGAAAAATCACTTTTTCTCTTGTTAAAATAATCCATTCAGTTAATATTGTGTCAGGACAAAAGGTCAGGGATCTTCCTGTTGTTAAACATTGCAGTTGGAGCACAGTATCGTAGCTGGGGGGAATATACAGCAAGTATTCCAAGAAAAAAATAACCCACTCACAAAATTAAGTAACAACTAAATAAATAGAGTGTGTGTTAACTTAAGTGTCAGTGTGCGCATCACTGTCTCTGCACTAAGGGGTATTTTTATTCATAGCACAGTAGTACCCAGAAAAACAAACGAGATCAAGACCCAGTTTCTCTCCCTGCTGTCCAGATGCATAGCCAGAAGTAGCCTTTTTTCTAAACAAATGCTCCAGCCACAGCGTATGAAGAAACACTCAGTTATCTCCCTCTTACAGGTGGATAAAGTGAGGCAGAAAGGCACCATGGCCCGGATTACAGAAGAGATCAATAAACATTTAGGAATCAAATAACTCAATACCTTACAGATCTGGCCTTGCATGATTTGCCTAGGGTTAAACAGGAAGCCTACGGCAAAGCTGAGAATTGAATCCAGATCCCCAGGATACTCAGCCAGAGCCTTTTCCAAAACCCAGCATTATATGTATATGTGTAAGCCACTGGAAACTCTAAGTGAACTCTCATTATGACAATTAATTTTTGCTTAATTAAACAAATCTTTTGCAAACAGATGTGGGATGTTAGCTCCGTTTCTGCACAGAAGACAGACAGCTACATGCACAGAGGGACGGGTGGTAATCAACTTTAGTAGCATAGTCATTGATCTAAAATACAGCAGCCTGGTTTGCAAGGGCAGTCTGCACAGCTAGAACTGCATTCTGTTTTGACCCTCAATGCGTACAACAGCTGGATAATCTAATGCAGCCAGGGCAGCTCTACGACGTCCTGATTATTCAGCAGTATGAATTTGTTTCTCCACAACATAAAGTAGGAGCTGATAAAATGCAGTAGGCAACCACTTGCAGCTGTGTGCCACTTGCAATCAATGTGAACTGTAAGTGTTGTCCACAAAGGAATTTTGTATTTGTCACCATGCCTGGCAGAATCAGATGGTAGCTCTGGGGCCAGAGCTGTCAGACAAACATTAAGCTGGTACAGTAATCCTGTCCCAAACCACCCCTTGAATGGGGAAGCTGTTGTAGGGGTCTATTCCAGGGTCTTCTTGTTAATGAAGTGAACAAGGGTCTGTTTTAGAGGGTGGTGGAAGAGACCAAGAACTTGGATTTGCTGTCTGGCCTCCATTTGATGTCCCACTCCTTTAGCTGCTCTCTCTGAACAAAACTTAGATGCCACTTGTCGCAAATGATGAGAGTTATGGAGATGCAGGTTGTGTCAAAGATCTACTTAAATTATTTGTGGGTTACACCTAGTAAAAAGAATGGATGGCAACTGTAGTCTCTGGTCTGAGCATCTACACTCTGCCTCAACACTGAGCTGAAGACCTAAATCTTCACAGATTTTATGGTCTGGAGCAAATTCCTCTATCCAGTCTCCTCTGAACTGATTCAGAGAGAGTAAATCAGCCCACAGGAGGCATGAAGACCTATGCCATGATGGCAAGACTGCTGCTGGTACCTAAAGAAGAAAGTCCACGCTTGCTTTGGGAGCTGTTAGATTTACTGCAGTGAAGGCTTGTTTTCACTGTAATTTACACTCCACAAATACAACTGAAGTGAACACAATCAGACCAGGACCTGAATCATGAGCAAAACCACATCAGCATCTCATGATCTATGTAGTTTTGCACGTAAACATTGCTACAGCTACTGAAAGCCTGCATGGCTATGTACTCAGCTCATGTGTGTCCACACAGAAACAAGCACACAAAAATCTCCAGAGCATAATTTTCCTAAGCACAGTGTAGGAATGGTCTTCACGTCAGGACATACAATTAGAGTACTTGTAGGTGCCAAACTGGTGTTGTTTATAAACATGAAGGCTAGACCCCTTCACATGTGGCAGTAACCATGTTCATCAGATGTGTGAAGGTAAAGCTGCAGACTGATGATTTGAGGTTTTCCATTGCGTAAGGCACTACAGAATGGAGCAAAAAATTTTCAAACTTCACAAAAATTTCATACTGGATCCTGGAATATTTGTTCACCTTAAAATGGATATTAGAAACTAATATATTTGTTAAAAAATAACTATAAATGCAAGAAATTGAGAGAAGCTTTTTCCAAAATCTCCATCTGGCTGATTCCATCCTTCTCCCCTCCTTTCTGACCTTTCTTATACTATGTTAAATGAACCTTCCTACTTCTTGGTTTGGAAACATCTTCCCACATGTGTCACTTTTTTGAAACTTCAACATAAAAATGAAGAGCTATAGCACTCATTAAAACTTCAGTGTAACTCCTCTTCTCAACTGATTTCAAAGGAAAATATTCTGCACAGATCTCCTTAAATGAACTGTCAACAAAGTATGCTACAGGCGGCCAGAATTCAGAAAAATTACCCAGCGTGCTGACTGGGGAGTAGAAAAACAAACCAGGGAGCGGTTCCCCCAAAAGGAGACAAACCTCGTCCCACTGGAGCAGCTCTGAATGCTGAAGGTTTCTCTTCATGCCTGGCTGAGGAATCCAACCCCTCACCTCACTAACTTCGCCCTTGGAAAGGTTATCTTGCAATCAGAAATGTTGCGTTGCGTGACTTGGATCCATTGTTTATAGAATCGTCTAACTGACTTCATATGTATCTGGTCCAGGGAAACTGATGTTATTAAAACACAACACTGAGACATTGAGCTCCAATAGCAGTTCAACATGAACAAATAAAGCAAGAGTTTTCCCCAAAGTAAAGCAAAGCAAGGATCCCGGCCTTCGTGTGAACTGCAGGGATGAAAGGAGGATGTGATACCATCATCTGAACATTGACCTTTTCACTGTTGTTTCTTTTTCCAGCTCCAAGCCCCAGTCCTGGGTCTCTCCCACTCCCTTTTATCCCCTCAGTCCAACTCTAGCAAACCCCTGGAGCAGGTAAGCTACGAGCTGAAAAGGTTTTTCACATGTTTTGACTCTATTTATTGCTTTTGCAGCTTGGTCAGAGAAATGTCTGGATTGTTGGTTGTGACCTTTAACTCCTGGCATCAACTCTGCTTGCAGAAAGTTCAACAGCTATGGTTGAAATGGGCACATAAAGTGAAAGGTAAAAATACACACTGCTTGGCTGTATTTGTGAAGTGTTAATATCTCATAAAAAACATCTGACTTTTTTTCAATACAGTTTGCTCGATATTAATATCAAAATTTCTGAAATAAAATCTCTTATCCCTGGTCAATATGGAATAATATCACGGAAGCCTCTAACAGTCCTGACTTTGGTTACAGAGACCTCTAATATTAGGCATTGCAAATATCAGAGAAACCCCACGGTAAATCCTAAAAATGCTGCGTGCTCTTATTCTAGAGAAATACTGCCCGTGGAGATGTATTGGAAAATGGAGAAAGTTTGATGTTCCACAGAGAGGTGCCACAACTGTTGAGTTAGAGCTTTTGGATTACTGAAGAATTTGGTTTGATAAGAATAATTAACTGCCATATATCTAGGAGCTTTCATCCAGAGATCACAGAGCTCTTAGAAACGGAGGGCAAGGGAAATGCTTTGGGTATTGCAGACATCAGTGGAAAGCAGCCAGTTTCAGGGTGCAATATTTTTTTTCTATCAGTGCACAGCAGGAGTAAATAACGCTTTGCCTGTACTGCAGAAGAAATTTCTATAGCAGCGGTATGCATCAGCCCAAATGAAATCTGGCCTATGTAATTAGCAGTGCTAATGCTCTCATTCCCATGAAAACAGCCCGCCATATCTGTAATAAGCACAGATTTTGTCTGTGAGTCAATATATTGTAACTAGATTGTCTGTAGAGGAGGCCGGCAAGAAGCCGGCACTACCAAAGGCAATGGCAGCACTGTGCTTGCTTTGCAGCAATTGAACTTTTGTACCCAGAACTGCTTTCTATCCCAAATACCACTTTAAGACAAACCAGGCACAAACCCAGTCAAGACTGAAGATAGAATGGAAACTTTCCATGTCAGATTCCCCTGGACTGAAGAACGAAGGGAAGAAGAGACATGCTTCTGCATTTCCAAGTCTGTACTACAGTACAGGTTAGATGGAGGGCATGGGGAGGGCAAGGATAACCCCCGCTATTTAGCGTAATTTTGTGCCTAAGAGAGAAGAGTAGGATAGGTAAAGATGCTAATTTTCTCTTAGGAACAGAAGCTACTTTGAAAACTCAGCTTGCTTCTGTGCTCAAAACCAGATGGACTGTAATGGTAATAAATGAATTAAATCTTTATCATCTGGCAGCAAAGCCAAGAGGAGAAGGAAACCGAAGCTCAAAGGGTTAGAAAAGGACCCCACATTCCCCATCGAGGAAACAGATGTAAATCTGGCAAGCTGTCATTTGGAGATACAAGACTGTGGGTTGAAATGAGGTCTGGGTTATTCAGCCAAGTTTTTTGTCAAGCTTGATGGTAATCCTCATGTTAGTGTACAAAAGATTGCAGTCCTGAAGCATCTGGAGATCTTTCTGCACCATCAAGGGGTTATCAGAGCCCACAGAGTGACCACTTTGAAAACTTGTGTGTGTTGTGGTGTGACAACTTTTTAAAGTTCCTTGTTGCTGGGTGATGTACTTGCAAAAGTCAGATGTCAAGATTTGATATTGGTGGAGCTGCAAAAGGGTTGATGCTATTCCAAAATTACTTGAGAAATCCTACTGTCCTACAGAGAGGAAAAAAAATGCCCATGATTTTGGTAAATGAAAAGGCATGTTGAGAAATGTGTAGGGTGTGGAAAACCAGTACACCAAATCAGTATTTTTCTTAACCTCATGGCACAAAGTCTAGCAACGTCTTTATTAAGCCAACCTTCTTCACTTTTTAAAACTTACTGTCACAATTACTTGTGATCACAGAAACATGTATCTTGGTCTCTAGCCTTCCCTCAAATATATTTCCTCAATGTTATTGCACCTTTGTACTACACCAATAAAGTAGTTAGAATGATAATTCTTAACTCTCTTACAGGAGTGAATTAGGAATCCCAAAGTATGCTGAGTTAATTGACCAGATTAGTGGGACTGAGATACAGAGATTTCTTCAGGTCCTTACAAGATGTCAGTCATTCACCATACCCATTAACACTTTTAACCATTTCTGTAGGTTGCCATATTCTTGTCTTATTCAGTCCTGTGAGGCTGTGCCAGCTTCAAGACTGAAAACAGTTCAGCCAGCTCTCATTCACACCCTGCCTCTGAATGAGAAGCCTCCCAGGAAGAGTGTGTATATATACACACACATATATATATGTACATATACACACATATACACACACATAGCCAAGTACCCAGGCCATATTCCAGCCACAAACAGCCTGCCTGTAAGGTAAAATGTGGGGAAAACAAATGCGTCATTGAAGTCCTATTTCTACCATCTGAACAGAGCGATGGGCTGGCCATCCACTGCTTGAAGGTAGTATCAACCTTCTTTCACAGAATCACAAAATGGTAGGGGTTCGAAGGGACCTCTGCGGATCACCTAGTCCAATCCCCCTGCCAAAGCAGGGTCACCTACAGCAGGCTGCACAGGACCACATCCAGGCGGCTCTTGAATATCTCCAAAGAAGGAGAATTCATAACCTCTCTGGGCAACCTGTTCCAGTGCTCCGTCACCCTCAGAGTGAAGAAGATCTTCCTCATGTTCAGCTGGAACTTCCTATGCTTCAATTTGTGCCCGTTGCCCCTTGTCCTGTTGCTGGGCACCACTGAAAAGAGCTTGGCCCCATCCTCCTGACATCCACCTTTGAGATATTCATAGGCATTTGTAAGATCCCGTCTCAGTCTTCTCTCCTTCAGGCTAAACAAGCCCAGCTCCCTCAGCCTTTCCTTGTAGGAGAGATGCTCCGGTCCCCTAATCATCTTTGTAGACCTCCTCTGGACTCTCTCCAGTAGCTCCTCCTCTGTCTTGAAGTGGGGAGCCCAGAACTGGACAGAGTACTCCAGATGGGGTCTCACTAGGGCAGAGTAGAGGGGGAGGAGAACCTCCCTTGACCTGCTGGTCACACTGTTCTTAATGCACCCCACCATCCCATTGGCCTTGGCAACCAGGGCACACTGCTGGCTCATGGTCAACTTGTCATCCACCAGGACACCCAGGTCCCTCTCCACAGAGCTGATCTCCAGCAGGCCAGCCCTGGTCCTGTACTAGGACCCTGCACTTGCCCTTGTTGAACATCAGGTTCCTCTCTGCCCAACTCTCCAGCCTCTCCAGGTCTCGCTGAATGGCAGCACAGCCCTCTGGTGTATCCACCACGCCTCCCAGGTTTGTGTCATCAGCAAACTTGCTGAAGGTACACTCTGTCCCTTCATCCAGGTCACTGACGAAGAAGTTGAATAAGACTGGGCCAAGTACTGACCCCTGAGGGACACCACTAGTTACCGGCCTCCAACTAGACTCAGCCTCGCTGATGACAACCCTCTGAGCTCTGCCATTCAGCCAGTTCTTAATCCACCTCACTGACCTCTCATCTAGCCCACACTTCCTGAGCTTCACTGACCACTCATCTAGCCCACACTTCCTTGACCTGTGATTCTGCAGTGGGTCCTTGTAGTCAAAGGGAAACCAAAGCAGGGCTCAAAGCAAAAGGTAAAGTATTCTTCAGGTAAAATAATACAAAGCCCTCCAGTCTGGCAATATCTTTGTTTCATACGCTGGTGTCAGTGAAACAATGGTTCTGTAGAAACTCTTGAACAGGTGGCATGGGGAGTGCTCCAGAGATAAGGATTGCTTCTGCCTAGGTTTCCTGGGCCTCTGGGAAGGGAAAGCTGGGCAGTGGCCGTGAACAGGATCTGAGTTTCTGTCCTGAGGTGAGGAAGCTCTCTAACATCTCTGCATGTCCATGACCCACTGGAAAATCAAACACAGATTTCGTCAATCAAAGTGTTTCACTTGATCTTCACTTTGGTTTTGTATCAGTTAACCGTGGGAGAACCCCTGCCTTTTGCTGCTGGAGATGCCAAAAAAAGACAGGATGACCATTGTTTCTCCTGAAAGTTCTGGTCTTCAAACCAGAAGAGTCTTTGAAATTAGCCCTTTCCTGTGCCTGAAATTGTTCTGGCAAAACTGGAGCTTTCCAAGGGGGGTGTGTGTGTGAGTTTTTTCAGAAAATACTCCCTGAACTCTTCCCCAGGAAGGCAGCTGTTAGCTAAAGCTGCCCAAAGGAAACTGTGACCCAAAATGGTCCTTGTTTGTCTTCTCAACGGCACATCGTCTCTCTCGAGCTCAACTTGGCTGTCACTTGGATCCCAACACATCTCAAACACTGTTTGCCTTTGGCTCCATTGCCGCTGTCACAGCCCCCAGGCCAAGCAGGGCAGGAGAGGGCAGGAAGGCTGAGAAAGATATGGGAGGAAGAAGGAGTTGTTGCTGCCCTTCCTTTGGCGCACTGGGCAAAGCAGTCCTCTCATGGCACCAGCTCCTCTGGCTTGCATGCAAGGCGGCGATGGGGACTCTCAGCAGCAGACAGATGTCTGCTCCCATCAGCATTGGGTCCAGAGCTCTCCAATGACTGTACATGTTAAATACCCTCTCCAGGCTATTCCTTCTGGGCAAAACAGTGGGTGGTGAAGCAAAACCAACATTTACAATGTTTAAGTTGTATAACAGACCTTTGAGTGTAAACCAGGGCTCTTCTCCTCACTTCCCCTTACTCTGCACATCTCTTCAAAATTGCTTTTGTCAGTCAAACATTGGTTTTTTTTAATACTCATGCTTTTCCCTCTTTGATCTGGTTATCTTGGCACTCAAGGCACAATCGCTCGCCAAGGTAACTAAGTTTAATCCATGGATCAATGCACCATTCCCGTGTGTCAAGCTTCAGAGAAAAAGAGGTGTGAGAGAAATTTACTGAATATGCATTTTAAAATATATATGTTTGAAAATGCTATGTCACTAAACAAAATAATCTGTAGGAAGAGTTTGTGAGAGGAAAGGCAGTTTTTTAGCTACAGGTGAAGATGCTACCAAAGTTTCTGGGATCTGCTACTATAGCCTCATGAAGACGTTGGCACACTGTCAGCCCAGCAGATAATCCTACATCAGCACTGTCATCCAACCCACCATCCACGGAGATACCTGACTTATACCCCATAAGTTGAGGCTGTAGATGAGGCTGTATGCTAAAAATAGGCAGAGTCATAATGCAACATCATTGCATGACAGGACCATTTAGCAGGACAAACTAATCACTGGATTAGCTTGCATTTCAGTTGTGGTGCAGAGGCATCACGATATAAAGACCCAGCATGATACAAGCTGTAGTGGCATTATTTTGCCCTACTGGGTGCAGACAAATAAAGGGAGGCTGAGATGAATAACATGTCTCAGACTAGCATCAGAGTTTGTCTTGAACTGCTGCCTTGTCCCTAGCCTGCACCTCCTGTTTCATTAGTCACTAGGGGAGACCAAGGCAGAAAGTCACTCACTCCAGTGGGAATTGGAGAGGACACCAGCATTTGAGCCTCCTGAGTTTTCCAAAATAATTGTTTTTCTACAAATCAGATCAACATACAGGATAAAGCACGTATTTCTACTTAGGTCAGGAGTGAGTCAATACAACCTATACTCAAGGAAATGCAAAGAGCAGGGTAGAGAGAAGCTCAGGGGAGGACAAGTTGGTAAGTGAGCTTGACTGAGCTGCTTCATGATTTCCTTCACTCGTTCAAAGGGCAGTCATGGATGACTTACCCTGTGCAAGGTCTGGGGTCCATCCACCCATGGGCTCTCTTACTGCTGCTTACTCCTGTTGAAAGGGCCCCAGGTTACATCCTGGGGGATAAACCAGCCATCAGCCTGCTTCACATGTCCTGCGAGGAAATGCTTCCCAATGGATTGCGCCTCCTAAATCTCTTGGGGCTGCAGGCACCCAGGGCTTCTTCTGACAGCCCCTACTGCTTGTCTGACCATCTCTGAGGAAGTAAAAGCCGTTCTCACTAGGCACCCTTCAATTCAGTTGAATACCAAACAAGCCTATACGTAAAAAAGGCAACTGTCTTCTGGCAAAGTAAGGGTTTAATTTCTTGGTTATAAACTTGGAAACAAAGTAACAAAACAAAAAAAAACCCCAAAAAACAGTGAAAGCAATGAAATTATGACTAGTAACCTGCCTCCTACCCATCTCTTCTCCTAGCTGTCAAGCAGGGCATACCAGCTGTGGAAGCACAGGAGTCACTTGGAAAACACTCATTTGTTACCTTTATGAAACTAACCTCCTTGAAGTTTTACTCATCCATGCAAGCTAGAAGACCATGTCAATATTCCATCCTAAATCCTATCTGCCTTTCAGTGGTGACTTTTAAAGCTAATTTGGGGGGAGCTGTTGACCTTGTCCCATCTACCCCCACTGCAGGAAAAGCCTGCCCTGGACACACCTCCTCAGTGCTACCTCCTCCCTCGCCCTTCAGCCAAGATGAAACTTTCTCATTTCTCATTCTCAGTCCCCTCCTGTCTCCAAAAGCTCCTCCCAACTCTTCTGACCAACAGGAACATAACTACCACAGAGCAGGACTGCGGTGATTTTTGAGTCGGGTGCTGGGATGAAACCTTTCCAGTAGTGAGGGTAGCAAAGCGCAGGGACAGACTGCCTGAGGAGGCTGCAGAACTTCTGTCACTGCAGCTTTTATGTAAAAAGTTGGACATCTGTCTTTCAGTAACGCCACAGAAATAGCCTGCCTTGCCTGACACGAGTGGTTGGACCGGATAATCCTTCAAAGCCTCCTCCAGGATACCTTTTTATGGCTTACTCTTTTGGGCAGTCTCTTTTTTTCTCTTCCTGTCTCATGTTATGGCAGTGAATCTAGGAGCATTTTGCCTTAAGACTGACAGAATGCATGTGAAAAAAACCCAGTGTTTATCTGGCAGGAATATATTACAACGTTTTCCTACTGGCACAATGCCAGTAAACCATATATTGCAAGATGGAGCCATTATGCATCCCCCTTATCAAACCCACAATCTCCAGGTCACCATTAGCTCTTCATAAAGACCCACATGTGACATATTAATCATGCAGAGGACAAAGTTGGCCTTGAGATTGTTTTTCAAGGCTGCCACCATCTCTGCCTTTTCGTGAGTTTCAGGGCTAATCCCACCGCATAAACAAGGTCTTCTTACTCAGTCCTACCAAAAGACTCCAGCCCAGCATATTCTAAGCATATTCTCAGGAGAATGAGTGTTGCTCCCAAGGAATCTGTTGTATTTTGAACACCAGCATCAATAATTGTAGCAAATATACATTTACCATGTAGCCCGATACAGATTTCTTGCTTTCTTAACCATTCAGCTGCAAAACCACAAATAAAACAGACAAAAAGATCCTAACCTGAAGAAGTTTGTAAAAATTATCCTGGTTTTCTGTGTTTAAAGGCATAGACAATGAAAAAGTCCGGGTTGCCTTAGAAACTACAAGTTCTTCACATGCGTTTGTACCTACAGACATATGTATAGGCATGCATATAAAATAAAGGAGTGCTGGGAGGAGATACATACACACAAATATAAGAAAGACGAAGGGAAGACAGACACAGAGTGCGTGTTTGACGTGCGTGCGTTTGAACATATGTGCATTCACCTATATTCACTCCAGAGAAAGCAAGCTAACTAGAAAATACAGAAGTCAAGATTATAAAGGAAAAAAAAATCACACCTTTGGGGAAAAGAATGTGTTTATATGAGTGAAACATTAATACCATATAGTCAGGCAGTCCATTGAGAAGGGAGGGGTCATAAAGCAAGTATTTCAGAAAAGAAACCCAACAGAACAGTGATGTGTAAATGGAAAATAAATAAATCTAACATAAGGCATTCCTGCTTCCAGACTTCTGTTAATAAAGCAGCTATTAGGTGGAGACACTGTGGTGATGTCTGAGTTGACGTGGTTGTTGTGTTTTTCTTCTTCATTTCTTGCAATACGTTAATCAGTGTTACTTGAAATGATTATGTGGTTTTTAAAATAGCAAGAAGCAGTAAATTTTAATGGCACGTCTGAACATTGCGCCATTTAATTTCTGTATGGAGCAATATTTAAACTCTAATAAATAACCTGTATCCAAAAGGGTCTCCACCTTCTCCCTTTCACACAAACACACACACACACACACACACACACGCGCGCGCGCCAGTTCCGACAAATATCTTTGAAGTTTTTGCCACATGCTGGGGGAGAGTTGGCAGAACGAAGCGCTGAGGTGGGGTATGGATCAGATGAGGACAACATTCTAGAGAGAAGAAGTATGTTTCCTCACTTTTCCCTTCCCTGTCTTTACTTTTTTTCTATAGGAAAATACAGTTCAGGGAATATTGGATGAAAATTACACCTCTGCTGTGGGCCAGCACAAATCTCATTTTATGCTAATCCCTGCTTACATTTTAGCAGCTAAAAGCCAAGATAAGTGGTGCTTGAGTTCTTGTCAACTTGGGGTGCAAGATCCAGACAGCACACACAGGGACATAAATATACAAGTGATTTCACGTCAGGCAGACTTGCAAGCTGGGAGGTTTGTGTTCCCTGTCAGGCCCAGGCATACCTAGCTGACTTTCCTTTAATAAATGGCAGAGACAATATGCACAAAGGCACAAAAGGCATCATCATGATATAGTCTCCTGTGACATCTTTTATATCTCTGCCCCAGCTCCCACCTCTGACTAACTTCTGGAGGATAATCATATTGAAGCTCCTTCCTTGGAATATTTCCTTTTCCAGTTGCTGGCAACCCATCTTGCTCCCTGTGTGCCTCAACCAACCTCTGGCTAAGAGCAGGCTGTCCCTTCCTGACACAGGCTGTAGAAGGAGCAGCACTCCAGTGCCCACCCAAGCATTCCTTCTCCCGCTTCACTTCTCCCCTGTGTTTTGGCCTCCACCATCGCCGTCAGTCCTGTCTCTCTGATTTTCTGATGGGAAGCTCCTTGGAGCAGGGATCAGGGCAGTTCAGCTCTGTGCTAGGCACTGTGCCGTGCCATGTGCTGTTTTGCAGCCTTGCAAATTTTTATTCCTTGTGAACAGTGGCAGTCTGTCTGCAGGAGATCTGGATGTGGATTAAAACCATCTACTTCTTTAAACACTGCAAAAAGAGCCTGTAGAGAGACTCACCCCTCCGAATATTGTAATCAGTCAACACAGGCTGGCAGACTGCAGGAAACAAGAGGGGAAAAGGGAATTGGAGGAGGAACTTGGAGGGCAGAAGCAAGGATGTTGCCTGCTTGGCCTGCTCAAGTGGGTGGCTGTTTGAAAGCCGAAGGCTGTAAGTGGGAAATCCTAGATAAACACGAGGGTGTATTTATACCTTCCTCTAGGCTGGCCGGCACAGGTGCTCACCAGACATGGGTTACCTGGGTGGCCCACACGCGGGATCGTGCTGCTGCAGGGGCGGCTGGCTGCCGCGGGTGCTTTGCCAGGACCCTACGCTGCGTGTGCCATCTGCGAGGCTGCCAGCCCGTCGGGCACAAATGGCAGGAGTGCGTTTGAACCTCGGTAGCTCACTTGGGGAAATAATTCATCTTTTTTCTTTTTCCCCCTTAACAACGATACTATTCTCCCACGTCCACAGCCTGATTCCTCACCTGGCCCTTCTATGTCTCTAAGGCTGTTGTTATTAATGCCATAAATCAAGGTTAGTAACAAAAAGCAGAGAAGCTCTGAGAAGCGCAAAGCCAGTTTCTCCATGGAGGTGGAAGCCCCAAGGTTTCGGGTCCTTCACCAGCCCTGGTGGCAGTTGCTTCGTGCTCCAGCTGCATGGGGGCTTCGCGCATGTGGCAGCATCTCCCAGCTCCTGCACTTCCCTGCCAGGCCCGGCTGTCACCAGGGAATGAAGCTGTCACTGCAGGAAAAGCCTTCAACTGTTCTTGTTGGCACCCTGGGGTTGCTCCATGCTCACCAGGCTCCCGCCACACTATGGCTGGCCAAGCCTTTTTTCTGCTCTGCGTGTGTTCAGCACAGAGAAAAATGTTTCCACTTACTTTTCCCCTCCCCTCTTCGAAATATGAGGCACACACTTGTCATGCTTAAAGGAGTGGATTTATGGTTGACTCTGTCTCTTATCTCCCCACAGAGCTCACTGGAGCTGCTCTCCAGATGGGACAGTATTACAAGCTTCATCGTATAAAGCCTGGTTCAGCCTACAGCCCAGATGTTCTTTGTTCCCAGAAATATTCCTTCCCAACAGTAAGTAAAAGGGAGCTGGTGCTGGTATGCAGTCTCCACTCCTGTTTGCTTCGCTTGCTTACGGGTTACACACCCCAGCCCCACACAGCACAGCCGCCTCTCCAAAAGCCACCGATCAAGCCTGATGCCAGGACTCTGGGCCCTGGGCGGTGCAACGCTGGGATGTGGGGGGGACACGGCAGACACGATCCAGCAAGTGCCCCACGTGCTCAGCCATCTTTGCAGACCACACCTCACGTGAAGCGTGCCTTCCCCTTTCAAGCAACAGCTATGGGTTTCTCCTGACCCAATCCCGAACTGAGGGTACAAAACAAAGCTCACTTCACCCAGTTCTCAGAGGGGAGAATATAGGATCTTGCCAGTGGGAGGTTTTGGGGAGGAAAACGGCAGCTCTCAAACAAGTCTACTGACGGCAGCAGTGTGAAAGCAATCCTGGCAGGGCGGCAATAACCATCCGTGCATTTGCCACAGCATCTCCTGGACGTGCTCTGCACAGGGCTGGGGGACATCTCGGTGCCCTCTCTGAGTGAAGCCTCCTGCTCGTGGAAGCCGATTTCCCCGCCTGTGACCCTCTGGCCGGAGGTGGGGAGCTCGCTGCAGGGGATGTGGAGCAGCAATGCTGCTGCCTGGGCAGGCTGCTGGGAGCCGCAGGACAGCCTGGCTCGGCTGCCTGTCCTGTCCCTGCTTGGTCATGGCCCTGCAGCTGACCTGCACGACTGGAGTCAGGGTGCCCGAGCCCGGCCCGGTGCGGGCACCCTCGGGGAGCTGGCCTTGCCTCGTCACGCTGCGCCCAGAGCGGGCAGGCACGGCCTGCGGCAGCGGGATCGGCCCCTCCATAAAGGCTCCGTATTTATGCAGCTTTCCCCGTGCCCTGAACTTTGCCTGTGTCTCTGGCGAAAGGGCAGCTACCCTAGGTCAGAGCACTGCCTCGAGCCAGCGCGGGGAATCGGCTTTCAATTTCAGCAGCGACTTTCCTTCCCTTTTTTCTCTTATCCCTCCAGCCATCACAGAATAATTCCCATCCCTATTAGCTTACCCCCCTCCCCCTTCCTTTCCCTTCCCCTTTGAAATCCTCCCGCCTGTCCCCGGGACGGGGCAGGGGGAGGCGGGGGGGCGGCAGGAGAATTCCTCCAGATATTACACAAAAGCCTCATGTATCCCCAGTGTCAACCCCAGAGGGCGGCTGAGTAATTTAATTAAGGCGAAGGGGCTTTTGTTTTACTTGCTTTCTTTTTTGATTTTCTCAAGTTTAAGACAAGAAAGAAAAGAAAGAGGGAGAGAAATGTTAGCCCTCAGAGGAGGTGCAGCGATGCAAGATTTCCCGTCTCTCCTCAGTCTCTTGCTGAGGGAAGACCACGGGCCTGTCACCCGGAGCGCGCGGGGCTCCCCAGCCTTGGATGGCTCCCCTCCCGCTACGGTGATTTAAGGGACTGGCATATTCCAAGAATGAGAGTGTATTCTTCCGTAGACAAACATGTTCATGCTGTTCCCTCCGTGTACCCCACCCGGCTCTTTGTCCTCCTTGGTATCCGTCCCTTCATGCCTGTGTCTCACCCTCTCCCGGTGCCCCTTCCTGCCTCTTCCTTCTCCCATTCCCATTGCCTGTGCCCTCTCTCGCTCCTTTCCTCCGCTCCCTTCTCCTGCTCTCTCGGCATGCTTGCTTCCTCCCCTCTCTCCCCTCAGCCTCTGTCTTCCTTTTCCCCCCTGCTCTTGATGAGGAGGAGTCTTAAATTTTTGCCAACAAATAATGCCTTCATTCCTCAGCCTGATGTTTATTGATTGCAGATTTATCAGATGTCTGATGGAGGGCATCCGTGACGGGGTGGGCTCAAATGGGGGAGAAAGTGGTGCCTCCTTTCCAGCATCGTGATGGGCCCACCCACATGCCAGCGGTGGCAGGTCTCTTCTCTTTGCTTCTCATCTGGAGAAAAAGGAATGGTGGCACCGAGTGGGCTGGAGGCTGTGCCAGATTCAGCTTCTACCCGTCACATTGTAGCACCAGGAGGTGGGGACATTATGTCAACCCCATGCCGTGGTGGAGCGTGCTGGCAAGCCCTGTCCTCACTCTGTGTCCCTGAGGCCACTTCTAGTGCTGGGCCCCCAGCTTTGGCCCAAGTCCACAGGCTGCCAGATGGTGGGGAGGGAGGCTCCCAGGGGAATGAAGCCCCGAGGAAGCCAAAATTACACCTGGTGCTGATTTAATGTTCACCTTCTTGGCCATGGTGCTCCCAGAGTCGAAGCCTGGGCCCAGCACCCCATGAGGAAACTCTCCTGCTGCTGAAGTGCGTGCCCTGTTTCTCTCTTCTCTGTGCCTTGAGGGGAAGGCTCAAGGTCTCACAGGGCACGATCCTGCTGGAGAAGGGCTCTCATCTCGGGAACTGCAATGGACACAGGGTCTTCCACAAGGCTCTCGTTTCTGACACTGAATCCTGTTCAGCTTACGAGCTGAACAGGGCAGTTTATTCACAAAAATGCCCTATGCTGCCATCCAAGCCTAAGGCTGTTTGCATGTGCCTTAGCCCAGGCACAGGGATCAGCCCAAATACATGGATCTGGGGAACGTGTCCTGTGCCACTGGGGCCAGCTGCAGACTCCTCGGCGCTGCCTCCCCACCACCTCTCGAGGGGATGCTGCACAGAATCACAGAATCACAGAATGTTTAGGGTTGGAAGGGACCTCTGTGGGTCATCTAGTCCAACCCCCCTGCTGAAGCAGGGTCACCTACAGCAGGCTGTAGAGGACTTTGTCCAGGTGGGTCTTGAATATCTCCAAAGAAGGAGAATTCACAACCTCTCTGGGCAACCTGTTCCAGTGCTTCATCACCCTCAGAATGAAGAAGATCTTCCTCATGTTCAGCTGGAACTTCCTATGCTTCAATTTGTGCCTGTTGCCCCTTGTCCTGTTGCTGGGCACCACTGAAAAGAGCTTGGCCCCATCCTCCTGACACCCACCCTTCAGATATTCATAGGCATTTGTAAGATCCCGTCTCAGTCTTCTCTCCTTCAGGCTAAACAAGCCCAGCTCCCTCAGCCTTTCCTTGTAGGAGAGATGCTCCGGTCCCCTAATCGTCTTTGTAACCCTCCGCTGGACTCTCTCCAGTAGCTCCTCATCTTTGTTGAAGTGGGGAGCCCAGAACTGGACAGAGTACTCCAGATGGGGCCTCACTAGGGCAGAGAAGAGGGGAAGGAGAACCTCCCTCGTCCTGCTGGCCACACTCTTCTTAATGTACCCCAGGACGCCATTGGCCTTCTTGGCAACCAGGGCACACTGCTGGCTGATGGTCAACTTGTCATTCACCAGGACGCCCAGGTCCCTCTCCACAGAGCTGCTTAGCAGCAGGTCCACCCCAAGCCTGTACTGGTGCATGGGGTTGTTCCTCCCCAGGTGCAGGACCCTGCACTTGCCCTTGTTGAACCTCATCAGGTTCCTCTCTG
>Ga0065711_1033583_pt1 | contig 25223 bp, 13 predicted proteins | sample Hoacrofraction12_FD_59098 | JGI IMG/M metagenome (GOLD analysis project Ga0065711, IMG submission 59098) | Hoatzin crop microbial communities from Cojedes, Venezuela - Epithelial fraction 12 v2 (version 2) | ecosystem: Host-associated > Birds > Digestive system > Esophagus > Crop | place...
GGACAAGGTCCTGTGCAGCCTGCTGTAGGTGACCCTGCTTCGGCAGGGGGGTTGGACTGGGTGACCCACAGAGGTCCCTTCCAACCCCTATCATTCTGTGATTCTATGATTCTGTGATTCTATGATTCTGTGATTCTATGATTCTGTAATTATTTTAAAGAAAAGACCTCTAAGCCAGAATGGCTCCAAAATGGTCTTTGAAGAAGTATTTTTAATTCTGTAGTTATTCCAATCAATGTCCTACGAAGATAAGCTCTTCAGTAAATAAGAGTAGTGTCTCCAGTGTTCAATATAGGCAGAGATCTTTGTTTCCAACTTTATCGGACTGATTCCTTGTTCTGTTACAACAGTGTGGTTGTAGAGACTCAGAGTTCTTGTGATCTAAAAGCAATAAACCAGAATGGCAGACATATATCAGAGAGTGTAACATCTTTGGGCCAAGAATCTTGTCATTGTCTAATGTTGTACAGTAGTGGCGAAATGAAGCTTTCGGATTGCAATAGAACAGTGTGGTCAATGAAGCCTGAAGCAAGTAGTATTTATGCAGATAAAATGATTTATGTTGGGTGTGGTGCTGCCCACTTTTGTTCCTTTTACATGAGTATTCATATGAACACAATTTGCTGTCAGGAACACTCTACATAAATTTTAAGGAACTCTAAGAGAGTATTCATGAGGAGCAAACTCCTAATTCAGAGAGGCTGGATTAGTTCAGAATGAATTCATAATGCTCATTCAGCACAGACCTACCTGAGACCAAACCATGGTATGTGACTCATGCATCCAATTAAAACCGGAAAATTAAGTCCAAATTTCAATTTTTAACAGGGAGCAGCTAAGTGATTTATAGCTATGGCTTTACAGAACAACTAAGCAACAATTGAATTGAAGAACATTCAAAGTTTCTTATGGATATGCCACAATCATTAAGATTAAATTAAGTTATTGGGGATTGTTCACAAAGGAATAATAAACCACTTTACAGCAAGGTGTTGATTCAGACAAAGAGCATCGGAGGCTGAGAAAAAGGCAGATTTGTGCAGAGTGATACACAGAAAGCCTGGCTTCTCGCAGCCTTGTGTCACATGTTTGAATTCCTTTGTGCTTAAAGAGGGAGGAGCTCATCATGCATCCCTTTCCTCAGAGAGTCTTTTTCTAACCATTGTCAGGAATCTTAACGCAAAATTCTTATGGCTAAGACTGCTCTTCCATGTCTATGCTCAGCTCATGATTTCTCAGCTGAATTAAAAGAGCGCTGGGAATGCAATGGAGTAAAACAAACACTCACTTGTTAAGCTGGACTCGGATGCACCAATGAATAATGCAAAGTGTAGGAGAGACCTGGTTTAAACAGTGTTCCTCCCAGGGATGCTTAGGGCCAAGGCAGACTTCAGCTGCCCTCCATTTGCTTGACCCAGTTTCTCACTTCTGCTGACACCCAGTAATCCCTGAACCCTCTGCATGTTGGTTAAATTTCTTTTTGAGAAGTACAACTCATTCTAAGAGCGAGCTGAATTAAGACATAAAACATGTTTACTTCAAACAAAAATTTATGGATCTTAACTCTGAACTGGCATGACAACAAGTCTGGGAATGAGATTTTAATGCTTTTGGGAGAGAGAGAGTGTTGATTTTCTGTTGAGTATTTCTAAGCATTAATGTTCCAGGCAGGAGAGTCTTTCATAGTTATTCACTAGGTCGGTTGCTTCTTGGGAGGGCAGTTAATCCCTCCCTCACCTCCACATTCCCTCTTCTCCTCCCAGCCTCCCGTAGAGCTGTCTCCAGCCAGCCAGGATGCTCTGCCTGGGTGTTACCAGATGAAAACTCATGGAATTCATCCACATACTTTCCTGTAAAAGTGTAGAGAAAAGCAGGCAGCATGGAAAGGTTGCAAGATTACAGCTCTAGAGAGGGAGAGGCATGCTTGAGCAGTTTTGCTCATGGAGGCGATTAGAAGCATGTTTCTACCACCTACCAGAGTCATGCTGGGTACCCTGTCAGACAGGTTCCATTTTCTTTAATATGCACTTCTACAAGAAATTTGTCAGGCCACCAGAGGCCTGTTAGCTAGAAACAAATCTCAAATCATTGTGATGCTACAGCAATCTGCTCTTTATTATGGAAATAAATCAAAAGCAGGCTTGGACAAAAAAACCCATGGCTGGAGTAACATCTTCCTGAAGATGCCAATGTGCCAACGACTTTAGCATTTCAGTGCATGTTTTGGCCACTGGAGGGTCAGTTTTTCAATTAAGGATCAAAAAACACTTTTGGGTAAATTACCCAACCTAGACAATGAGATTCTTGTTCTTCATGAAAAATTGCATTTATTTAAGCTTTAAATTTGTGTTTATATTTATCTTTAAAGAGATCAGCGGTGCTGGAACTGGGCTGTATCATGTTTTAAAAAAAAATTATGGGAACCTTATTGAAGATTCACATGGACATGCTGACGATTATGTATGATAGGACAAGTAGCTCCAGGGATAGGGGAAGTTCAATTCAGTTGGAAGTGAAGGCTCTTTTGCTCTTCTGCTGTCTTCTTCGCTGGGCTAAGGAAACACATTCCTCAATCTACTGCAGTCACTAGCTCCTTACAGCCTACAGGGAACACTCTGTCTCCCTGCCATTGGCAAATAGAGAAAGCAATGGGAGGTGGATTTTTTTGCAGCAGGCAATGGGGCAACAGGAAGAGTCATCCTAACAGTCAGAAAAGTAATTATACTCAGAAATCCACACTAGAACAGCTCTTCAGCCTCGTATGCTGCATGCAGGAACAGAAAATCTTCACTGTAGTGTATGTAGTTGCTAGTGAACCAAACCAGGTTTCAGTTACCTTTGCTGTAAGAAACGCGGGCCACCTCCCTTCAGAGGAATGTTAGTAGTACACTATGAACTGCAAATCATTTAGCTGATTTTGACACATTTTCAGGATGGCTCTTCCAGTTTACAGAGAAAAGGTCCCCCCCAGCCTTTACCAAACTGCAGCAGTAAAGTTGAACCAGTCATCTCCCTTTTTTCACTCTTTATGTAAAAGTATTTTTCCAGTCATTTTCCAGCAAAAACTAGAAACCTGCAACACCAGGGAAACACTGTCTCACATAGTGGTCAAAAGTGGAAGAGGTAGAAGCTAATTTATTTACAAATATTAGGAGAGTCTGTGAAATCAGTAGGTGTAATAAAGCAGAATTAAGAAAGAATATTTTCACTTCCACTTTAAACACAAGAAATCTGAGTATGCAGATAGTTACCACAACCAAATAAAAACACACAAAATATTGTGCACTGGTTAACCCTAAGATTTATCAAAGCCTATTAACCCTTTCTTATCTTTAAATAGTCAGCCTGCTTACAAACAAAATACTTTGCTCATCTTTGGTAGCAAATATTGTGAGACTCCACTTATATGGGATTTCAAGCCCTGTTTCTTGAAGCAATTACTGATATCTCAAATATCTTAACATATATAGTTCTCATTTGTAGGCACTCAGGAATGCCAGGTTCTTTACATACTTTCCACTATCCATGTGAAATGTTCCAGTATCCATATGAAATAAATAAAAAGATTGTTGCTGTGGAGAAGTTGGTGTTGAGTGACTAAAAGTAGAGAGTTAGCCTATATTTAATACCTGGCACCAAAAGAAAATGTCTGATTATCTGCGTCATTGATTGCACATTGTTTAACTACTATAGTTAATGAAGTAGGCAGGTTAATGTGTGCCTTGCTACACTTTAAGAAACTAGAGCCATGTGAAGAGATGTGAATGAGACTGGAACATCAAAGATGCTAAAACATAAACCAGAAATGTTGGAGTTTGGACTATACAGACAAGCTTTCTTTCAATTCATTTTTTTCTGAAGGGGGAAGGAGTTTGCTGAATTTTTTTACTCTTTAGTATGGAATACTGAACTTGTCAAAAAATACTTCTTTCAGAATACTGAATAAATTTCTGCCTTTCAAAAGTGTCTGCTAGACAGAAGCAGAATACTCAGATGTGTGCAATATTCTTGTTCAATGATGAGGTAATTCCCTTCTCTACATTCCAAATCATCCTCATTTTACACAGCCTTTTCAGAATGGCAGATTATTTGCTAGAAAAAAAAAAAGATTCTATACTCCAGTGAAGGATGCACAGTATCCATAGTGAGACTTCAAATGTAAAAATTGAGCAAGGTAAAAGAAATATTTTCATTGCTGTCATGATTTATCCCCAGCTGGCAACCAAGTACCACAGAGCCGCACTCTCACTCACCCCCAGTGGGATAGGGGAGAGAATCAGAAGGGTAAAAGTGAGAAAACTCGTGGGCTGAGATAAAGACAATTTAATACGTAAAGCAAAAGCTACAAGCACAAGCAAAGCCCAATAAGGAATTCATTCACAACTAAAACATCAATATATTATCCACATTCTTCTCATGCTAAATCCAAAACACAGCACTATAGCAGACCCTAGGAAGAAAATTAACTCCATCCCAGTCAAAACAAGGATGATTGCATTACAGTGCAATTGCCTGCAATAAAGAAGCCTACATCCATAGGCTAAATATAGCTTTGATGGATCTTCTTAACAAAAGTGATGGCAAGAATGAATTTACAGTCAATATGGATATGAAAGCTAGCATTAAACAGACTGCTAGTTTCTGTAGTAGTTTACATTTTCTTGATATGTTCTGCCTGAATTTTTTCTAAGTTTTCTACAGGATTTAGATGACATAATTTTCAACCTTATTTTTGAAATTTGTCTTATTTATACAGAATGTGCGTAAAGTATTATCACATACTGACTACTTTGTCCTCTTTTGCTCTCATTTCCTAAATATACCCAAGGAATTTATTTAGATATAATCCTTGTTTCCACCATAGTCTCTTGATACTTGATGATTTAAATCCCACCACTTTAAGGATGCTTAATATTCTTACTCCTTGCTATAAATCACTATTCTGTTTATTGAGTAAACTGAACATGTTCTGTGGTTTAAATGTTTACTTGTTTGTAGTTTAACAATAAGACTACTCTAATAAGAAGAGACTCAAGGAAACAGATGCATTTTACTTCTGAGAGGTAAATAATTTAAGAAATTCAATGTCAGGTCATTTTCTAGTCACAGTCCTGCCTTAAATGTGTAAAGATTATGATTTGGACAGCATTATAAGATTTCTGTCAAGCTATTTCTTTTTTTTCTTCCCCTCCCTCTGAATAATGAAATTACATGTTATTTAGATACCTTGGAAATAAGGAAGAAAAAGTGAGAAAAGCAAGGAAATACCTGACATATTCTTCAAAAAAGGAGTCAGAGGTAAATTTAACATTAGATGCAAGGAAGATGCAAACACTACAACTGTTTGTGTTTGCTTTGTTCTTTAGCTTTTTTCACAGAAGGGTGACTGAGAAAGAAGTGAACTACAAAAGAGAAAGCATTTTTCAAACATTTAATTGTAAAATTTACATCTCTTTTCCTCGTATATGACAAGTCTCTAACAGCTCTGCTACCAACCAGGATGGCAAAGAGGCTGGAGCACTGCTGTTCTTTGCTTGGAATCTCGTGAATTCAGTTTGTGGTCTCCATCACTTCTCCAATCCTTCCATTTGACATTTTAAAGAAATAAATCAGAAGAGACTGAAAGACTAAGTTAACTGAAAATGTACAGTTTAATGCTGGAGCCCCACAAATTACTAGTCAAAACTTCAGTTTCTTTAAACAAACAGACAAACAAATTACAATATAAAATAAAACAGAATTACCAGCATGGATAAGAAAAATGTTGGAATTGAACATCTGGTGATGCAGTTCTCAATATAATGCTTTTCTGTTTATTCTGTTTATTGACGGTAATAATAGTATAACCAGTGGTAATATTTTGATTATGTGTTATAAAAAGGGGCTAATCAGTATGGGAATACCATTGTGTAACATACTGCACAAACAGGGAGGGACAGAATAACATATTGCCTCATGCTATGTACACTACCCAACGAAAACTATTTCTGTGCTTTGCTTTCTTCTGAAAAAGTGCAGCTGAATGCAAACGGGTGATATCACATGCTGGCTCTTCAGCCTGCAGCACGGATTTCCAACACAGTATAATCCTGAGCCCACTAAATTATTTGAGTCCAGGTTCTAAATGTTTTCTCAGTACAACACATAGACAGAGCATTAAAAGAGATTTTAAGAATGGAAATGAAGTGATTGTGCTGCTTGGTTTTACACGTTAATTTTGTGTCACGGGCATGGATAAATAGGTCCTTAGTGGTCATATTTTTGACTTGTGGCTGAAGCTGATGAGCATACAGTGGTGTCTGTTTTTTTATGCACTTCATCTCCAGCAGCCATAGGAGATTTTTGTGATTATGACATTCCAGTCCCTGCTCCCTTCCCCTGTTATTTGAAGGTATTAATACTAAAGGTCAAAGACCTGAAAGAGAAATAAAAGAATGGTAAAACATTTTTTTTAATCTGATGATTCATAACTCTATCTTATGATTCTGGGAGGATGGTCTTCTGATTTTTCTGGCATTCAGATTTTGCCATACCAAGACTGTCCATATGTTGCCATATGGAATTACATTATGTTGGGATGGGACACTGCATCTTTCTGCAGGCTGGATCTTAAGATGCTAGAATGCCACAGATGCCTGAAGGGAACCTGCACCTCTTGATCAATGCCTAGAGCTAACTAATTATGAGAAAGGAAGCAAGCATGCATGTGTGTGTAATAATGGTGCATGCTGAAGCAAGTAGGTGCATAGTGTGTCAAACAGAAATCCATTGGGCACCCAGTTTCTCTTCAAAATATTCCTGGAGGAACAGTAGTGGTAACTGGGTCATTTAACTAAATAAATCTGAATGGAAGACCTTATATCCTGGAAGGAGAGGAAGAGTTTCTGACTATCTGTTATCCAGTGACTTGCAACTATGGAAGACTGGACTCAGTGTCATCTCCTGTGTGATTCCTCCAGATGTTCTGTGGAGAGTCCAATCCCATCTGTCTGTGGAGTTAGGTGCTTTCTCCCACCACGTCACAGATGACAGAAGGCTTCCCAAATACATCTGATCAGCAGCCTGAATTGTGCTTCTTCCAGTCATCAAGGTTTTTGTTTGGGGAGCCGTACTGCCAGCAGCCTGAGAACCAGGTGACTGGGCTTTTAAGAATTAGGGATGTGTTTCAGACTGGACGTCTGATATGAACTAGGACTCTCTTGGCGAACCTGGTGGTCTGGCAAGTCACGGTCACAGAATCAGCTTCTTTCCAAAGAAGGCAGTTTGTCTTCTGTGTTTCTGGTACTGCTCCATGTATTGCTAAGAATGTTTGAGGCTCAAAACTCTCTTAAAGCCTTTTTGGGGGACAAAGAATGATAACACAGCAAGGACTATCAATCCAGCTATTACACAAATGATCAATCTTGTTTGAACTGATTCAATGTCCATTCATTCGGGTTTCACTGTGGATTGGCAACTGACTGCACCGTGACCAACTGGAACAACCAGAAACTATTGGCCTCAAACCATGACAAAAAATAAAAGGGTTTTTTAAAGAAGATTTTTTTTTTTTTCCACAAAGCTAATGGAGTATTTTTGTGATTTTGATTATACTCCAATAGTTGTTTAAAAAAACCCAACCCATCACCTCCCAAAATCCGAAATCCAGATTTTGTTGCATTGAGCAATCAAAGTGAAATGGCTTCAAGCTACTACCCAACCAATTGGGTTGATTTTTTCCACTCCAATCTATACAGATACAAAAAAGAAGAAAATTCTCAATGAAAAAAAAAAAGTAAGCAGCCTTTTAAATGAACATGTTGGCTAGTTTAAATAGTTACTGTGATAAACACAGATGCCTTTTTGTTGTATTCCTGCATGGCTTTGAACACGTAAGAAGGTATGGGTCAAGCCACAGCAACACATGGACCCTAATCCGTGAGTGTTCTGTTCAGTGTAAGATCAGTGCCTATGACTTATAATGCCTCTTACTCATTTGCATTGTAAACAGGATCTAAATTCTAGCTTTGGCAACAACAACAAAAAGAAATTAACTCTGACCATTTGCATGGGTTTTGTGTTAATTACATTAGCTTTCTATTTAGCCTGACACCAGGCTGTGTTACATGAATACGTCTAGTTTGCACTCCTAAGCAGGGGTGGGCTAGCTTGGATCAGGGATGTTCACATTTTGTGTCTCTGAGAGGAAGAAAATAATTGTTTATTGAAAATGAGAGATATTTGTAATTCAGAAGAACTACCATTCATTTGTCCCAATAGTTTAGGGTCAGGCAAGCAATATTGCACCTCACCAAATGGACCATAGTATGAACAGCAGTCCAAGCACACTTTTCCAGCTTTTTCTTGTAAGTATAAGTTATCAGCTGTATTAATGAAATGGTCAACAAGGAATAGTACATTAACAAAATAAGCCTCCATCTTTCTCTGTTAACAGCCCCCTTCCTATGCCTCTTTATGCAAAATAACATCCTCTCCACCCAAAAAATGCTGCAGCACGCATGTCCTCTGAGACTCATCTGTGCCATGCCTTAAGCAGTGTACTGTACACTGAGTTTGCATGGTTATGGACCGATAAAGAACATTCTGCCTCACTCCCAGCACGCATAGAATCACAGAATCATAGAATGGTAAGGGTTGGAAGGGACCTTAAAGATCATCTGCTTCCAACCCCCCTGCCATGAGCATCAAGTACTATGTATCACAAGTCACACTTATATGAGGTTGCTTGGGTAGTCATGTATAGGACTGATATCCTTGTTACCAGGGCTATAAAGTTCCCAGACAAAAAGTTTCCTTGTTCCAACTTACAACTATGAAATAATTACTTGTCTATTGAAATTCAACAGCTGCTGGGGTGGAAGGGCACCAAATAAGCAAACAAAGAGATGACAGACTATCTGGCAAGACTTTTTTCACAGACACTCTGGCAAAATTGTTGGTGTACCAAGATTTTAAAACCTTGTATGGATTACTATTGCGCAACTGCTCTCTGTACTTCAGTAAAAAAAAGGTATTCAGACTATGTGGCCAACTGATTGGATTACTTCTTTTCTCTCATTTTCTCTCTCACTCTTTAAAAGAAGAAAGGTTGCGACAGCCCTGGTGGGATTGGTACCTATGTCTTCCAAGCAACCTTGTATTTTGAATTTGATGCTTAGAGAACTGAAGTCAACCCTTTAAGTGTGCAGTTTGGGATACCTTACATGATCTCCTCAGAAACTGACTCTCATTCTACAATCATCGGCATGCAGCCTCAAAATTTTACTTACACACTTGGAAACATGCCGATTATTCCTGGAATAATTTTTTTCAGCCTTCCCTGCTCCCATTTTTGGTGTAAGTGCTCTTGAGAAACAGAATAATTTTTAAAAAGACCCAGTCCTTTTATCCACTACTAGCCAATTCAGTCTGGCAGCAAGATGCATAGTTCAAGTCAGAATTGGCCAAATGTGAATAATTAATTCAGAATTTTTTTGTTTCAGAGCTGATTTTTTAGTTGTATATATTTAAAAAAAATCTTAGCTGTGAATCCAATTAATAACTTCTTTAAAATTTTTCTAAATTAATCGTATTTTTATAGACATAAGGTTCGGCCCTGCAGACATTCAGGGCTGTATAGCTAGATGTTCCTGCTCACAGAACACACTGTAATGGGTCTCTTTCCTTGGCCACAAAGCCACGGTATGACATAAAGCAGACCTTTTTGCAACCTAGTGGGACATGTTAATTATTTATATCTTTCCTTAATGGACCACCACCATGGTCGAGCTATGAACCAAGCTGTGAAAACACCACTGACTCATATTAAACTCATGTTTAGACAGTGGAAGATGTAATTTTTAATAAGTCTTACCCTGTCTGTGTTTTTTATTTATTAATGTCACTCCAGTAGCCATAAGTCTATCACTTGGAGCTGTAGAAGCTGTGCTCTGTGTAACTTCAAGTGAAACATTGCATCCACTATCTGCATTTCTTACACTCAATTTTTTTAAATACTAAAGTATTTCCGAGAAAATACAAAACACAGTTGGTTATCATCTAAAAAAAGGCTTTCCCTCTGGATTTATGGTTTATTCTGAGCATGAAATGGTGCTGGCACAGGCAGTCTTTAAGAGCAGGACAGGATGTGAAAAATCTCCCTTTCATTGCTAAGAGACCTGTCTGTCTTCTAGCTGTGGAATGCCAAAAATGAGAACAATTGGGGTCCCTCTGGCCAGTTTGCAGACAAGGACAGATGAATAGAAGCAGCAAAGAATTTCCTGAGTGAGGGGGAATGAATTCATAACTGTCAGAAACAGGGAGCCTGAAGTTGGAAGTATGACCTAAACACCTGTTTTCAAGCCCAAATCTCATTAAGAAAGGAAGCTGGAGGGAAAAGATGCAATAAATGGAGAGAAATTCATGTTCACTGCAACACTTTCAAAGACAAGTCTAGGATGGAAAAACTCTCTAAGTAAAACTTGGCTCAGATGAGGTCAAACAGTAAAAATTCCCTTACCTTCACTCCTGGAATTTTGCCCCTCTTGGACAATTCTAGAACTGTAACAGCTGGAACAGGGCACGCTGAGTAAAACTTAGGAAAAGCCTCAAAAATGTCACTATAATAAAATGATATTAGGTTCGTGACTCTAGCAGACAGACCTCAAAGGAATTTTAAATCCATTTGCCTTCTCTACAGCAAAACCAACGAATTGCAGTGGAGAATTCCCTGCTGTTCCTGCAGCTGGTGTGACAAAGCAAATTTTGAAAATGGGGCCTGGATTATTTTGAAAATAATGGCCTGGATGGTGGAAGTTACAGAGAGAGACTGCTGCTTACTGGCCTTTGGATTTGGTTAAAAGTAAGCCACCTAATTTTGTTCAGTGTAGCTGGGAATGAGTGCATTAGTTTAATTAATAAAAGTATAGGTCTCAACCTTAGCCTAAAGGCCAGACTCCGTATCATTTTAATATCTCTGAACTTCCAAGTGTTGTGGTTTAACCCCATCTGGTAACTAAGCCCCACACAGCCACTCGCTCACTCCCCCCAGTGGGATGGGGGAGAGAATCAGAAGGGTAAAGGTGAGAAAACTTGTGGGTTCAGATAAAGACAGAATAACAGGTAAGGCAAAAGTTGCGGGTGCAAGCAAAGCAAAACAAGTACTTCCCATCGGCAGGCAGGTGTTCAGCTATCTCCAGGAAAGCCAACTCCACCACATGTAATGGTTACTTGGGAAGACAAAACACCGTCATTCTGAACATCCCCCCCTTCCTTCTTCTTCCTCCTGCTTTATATGCTGCATGTGACTTCATATGGTATGAAATACCCCTTTGGTTAGTTTGGGCCAGCTGTCCCAGCAATGTCCCGTCCCAACTTCTTGTGCACCCCCAGCCTACCCGCTGGTGGGGTGGTGTGAGAAGCAGAAAAGGCCTTGACATTGTGTAAGCACTGCTCAGCAATAACGAAAACTTCCCTGTTTTCAGCACAGATCCAAAATGCAGCCTCATACTAGCTACTCTGAAGAAAATTAACTCTACCCCAGCCAAAATCAGCACACTAGGCTGAAGCAAGAAGCCAAAGAGCAAAGCTCTGGGACAAAGCCTTTCTTTGGAAAGCTCTTCATGTTGAAAGCCTAGTGAGAGTGAGCAGTACTGTAAGTTTGCCAATCAAATAGGGTGCTCTTGCATGATCTCTGGACGTATTTTTAGAAATGGGTAATGGATTTGGTTGGGATGGAGTCATTTTTCTTCCTAGCATCCTGTACAATGCTGTTTTAGATTGGTGACCAAAAGTGTTGATAGCAGTTTGGTGTTTTAGCTGCTGCTGAACAGCCCTTGCACAGCCTCAAGGGCCATCTCTCTTTTTCACTCTCCACCCCCAATGAGGAGGCAGGAGGTGAGCAAGACCCAGGAAGGGGACACTGCCAGGACAGGTGACCCAAACCAACCGAAGGGATAGTCCATACTATCTGACATCACACTCAGTAATAAAACTTGGGGGCAGTTTTTTCTAAGTAGCCATTGCTCTGAGGCTGGCTGGGCATCAGTCTGCTGGTGGTGAGTGGCTGCTTTTGTATCACTTGTTTCCTTTTCCACTTTTTTCCCCTCTTCACATACTAAACTGTTTTTTTCTTGACCCACAAGGTTTTTTCTCACTTTTGCCCCTCTGATTTTCTCCCCCATCCTGCTGTGGGGCTATGAGAGAGCGACAAGTTAGGAGCTTACCCGCCAGCTGGTGTCAACTCACCACGAAATGGAAAGTTCATAAAAGCTTCTCTTAATGATACTGAATGAGTTGGGTACATAAAACCTTAAATCTGGACTTAACTGATTTAAGGTTAGGTTAGGTGGTGAGCTAAATTGCGTACACCATAAGGTGAGCAGTGCTTTAACGGTACCTGGACTTTACATCAGAGGTTCATATGCCTATGGATTTTTGATAACGACCGGGAATGATTTCCATAGATGTCATTAATGTTGTGATTACTGTGCGGCTAGATGGCCTCAGGGCCTGACTCATGAATGACAATATTCAGTGCAGAAATCTTCATTTTATGACAAGTTTAAAACAGTGACAATTCCAATGCTGAGTTCAGAAAAGATCTTTCAATTTTAATGTACATCTTGCTGAACTGCACAGCCAAGCTCTTCTCTTACCTAAAGAACTGACAAAGCAGGGATAACACTTGTGCAAATCATCTCTTGTTTCAGTAAATTTTAGTGATAACCTGAATGCAGATGTTTCAAAGATGGTAGGCCAACTCCATCCATCAGATGGAAGCAACTCTCAGTTGCTCTCACCTGAACCAGAATAAAACCAGGCAGCCTAGATGTGATGAGTTCCTTACCTCATAGCCAGTCTCACGACTTGTGTGATCCCATTCAGTTTTCACCCCTTTGATATTCGCAACATTAAAACCAATCTCTCTTCTTTAAGTCAGAATTAAAACCTGTTTTTTAAATTTTAAGAACAACAAAGAACACGTGCCAGCAGTGGATAAGACATGGGCCAAAGTCTACAGGCTGCTGGCACTGCGGGTCTGTTTCTTCCAGCTGAGGAGTAATAATTTGACACCTCTGAAGCAGCAGGACCTCATACCCTGACAACTGCAGCCTTGTTCTACAGCTCTAAGCCATTCGAACACACGACAAAAATCACAGTCAGCAACATCCATAGTGGATTTTTTTCCCACCTTAGCAGTTCTCTCTCTCCTCTGATGTGGGCTTGGAGATACACTCTGTGGTATCACTGTTAAGATTTTCATTTATTTTTCCACACTTACCTACACAAAACGAAACATTCCCTTTTAGACGCCAGTCCAAATTATTCAAGGATACTTTTCAAAGCTGCCAAGTAATTTAGAACGATACCTTCTTAACACCTTCTCAAAACAGACCTGACAACCCAGAATAGTAAAGCTTCCTTCTACTTTTAACCATTCTGTGCATGCTGAATTTACCAAAGCTATTAATTTCGTTGAAGCACAGTTTTTTTGTTCTTACTTGGGTGAAGGGGCTTCATGTTACTCTGGGCTAGAATGCACATTGCCATTTACAAGTTATTATAGTTTTTCTCCACGTTACCACAAAAATCCACACTTTGGCTCATAAGACCTTAACAGAATATGCAGTGTTTTAAAGGATATAATTACTTTCAGAGGATGACCCATTAAAACATTTGATGTTCTGCAAGAAACACAGAAGCTACTGAACTGGTCAAAGCATAGTCTTGCTGTCAAGGGCCTGACTGTATCACTGTTCTGTTTACAGTGCAGCAAATATGAAATCACCTGACTAGTTTAATTCTCCTGCTTATCTGGGTTACCCCTCATTTTAGGAATATATTTTTCTTGCATCAGTCCAGAATAATCTGCCAGAAAATAGGGTTTGATGCTCTCTGACTCCTTTTGCAACAGTGACATGTGTTCAGAATGAAGGCTGTCACAGAGGGTGGCTCACTCAAATATTTATAAAACAGGTAACTTCAAAGGGAGCTTTCACAATGACTCAGTTAGAGGCTGTATATCCAGGAACACTTTTAGATATGTGGGCTTCTTTTCGTGCATGTGGCCACAAGCAGAAATCCTTGGAGACATGGGTATTTGATTCAGGAAACTCCCCCAAACTGAAAAAATAAAAAAAAAGCTGCATCACTTCCCTAAAACAATATGTCCCTGTGAAATGCATGGGTATATAATACCTAGGCAGATTAAACCATGTGTTCATCATTATGGATAAATACATCTCTCAGCACTAGACATTTTAGAAAGTAGATTAAAAAAGAAAACCCCAAGCAGTGTTAAAAAAAAGAGCTAAACCAAACCAAACCAAAACAGAAAGCAGGAAGGACCTGTCATTGCTGCAGCTATTAACCCTTCTACCTTACTCCTCACTCCTAATCCCTCGTTGACTATGAGACCAAGAAGTAAAAAAAAATTAAAAATACATATATAGTAATGAAGAGCAGGGTCAGGCAGGCTTATGTTGAATTTTTGGCATATTCATTTCTTACTGAGCACGTGTCTTTCCTGAAGGAAGCTGACAGTTGACGTGGAGGTGTTGGAAGAATGAGGCAGTAGCTTGCACTTCAAGCCAAGTCTCAAGAGCCTCAGATCCCATTCTCAAACAGGAACACAAGTCTTCATTATTGCAAAGGCTGTTACAACAAGAAATGCACTCCAAATCGACCAGTACTCCCAGACTACCGGTAAAGACAGCTATGGAAAGACCAGAAACAGATGGGAAACTTTGATTGCTCCATTTGAACAGATGTGACAGGTCTCCAGGATCTGCTGATGACCTGTCCCCCTTCCCTGCTCTCTATGGAGTGTAGCTGTTAGAAATTATGGGTTTTCTTCTGTTTCAAGCATTCAGTGTAGCACAGGGATCTTTATAAGAGTTCTGCAGGATAGCTGGACTAGGCTGGTACTTGACTTTCATGAAATGGATGGGTCAGGATAAGGGAAGGAGTAGGGTTTGCCATTCAACAGGTGGCACCCTTCCTCTCCTTATTTGGTCCTCAACCACCATTTCAGCATGGCACTTGCTGGCATGGTGTTGTCAGCCTACAAGGCACCGTGTCATCAGATGTTTTAAAAGCACACAGAGACCATGAATATTAACAAGTCGGGATTTGTCTTCCTTTCAGATCTCACTCACAAATAAAGTTCCAAATCCTAATTTGATTGCTCCTCTCATTCGAGAAGCCAGAGAGCCTGACTGAAGAGGCTTTTCACCATCACAGTTTCCCAGGAACATTGCCTGCTTTTCCAATAAATGAGTGACAAAAGCCAGTCCAGGTCTCTTATTCTTTCATTATGTCAAATACTTTTAGTTTCATTCATTTTCAAACTGCGAATACAAAACCTCGAGAGTACCCCCTTTAGAAAAGCAAAATTTTTGTTGTTTTGTTGCCTTTGGCCAATGGTAGCTCACTCTTCCTATCTACAGACACACGTCCTAGTCTATGATTACTTGCCTTTACAGGCTGCAGTTAGATGTACTTGCCCTGACACCTTGGCTGCATCACAGCTTGCCTTTAACTGGAGAAGATGTTCTTCACTATATGCTTCCAGATTTTGCTTCATGTTGACTGCAGTTGGGTAGACTCTTCATGAAAACCTACTGATCTGTGTAACATCATGAACAAATTATTTTCATGTACATTCTCATTCTTCCTATAGAGGCAATCCCTCACTACTGCCACACATATACACGCCAAAAACTGACACAAGGTGGTAGTGGAGAGAAGGGAAAGAGGAGGGAAAAAGTATTTAGAAGTATTGCAGATATCAAATATGTCATGTGATTTCCCTGTGGAAGGCTCACAGCAGGCTGGAAATTAAGAGTCCAGCAATATGAATAGTGAAAGTGATACATGATTTTTAAATTATGGTGAAAATATTGAAAAAAATTGAATGAGAAAAAACACATTTATTAATGCATATAGTGGGAGTCAATGTTCTGGACATTCCCAAGAAGTGACTTTGGGGTAGGATGAGAAACATAATCACAGAGAACTCGGAAATGAAAAATAAATCCTTACAGCTACAATCAGTATAAGAACTCCGTGGTCCTAAAGCTGGACTCCCTTTGGTAAAAGACCGTGAAGGGGAAAAGGGGGTGAGAGAACAGGAGAAGCATCTCAGCAGAAGAAGGGAAGCATCTCAGGAATGCTCTGAACAGCTTTCCCAAAACAGTCAGCACCTTGGAATAGCTACAGGCTGCCTAAAACTGGGGAGCAGTACAAAGGTGACAAGTCAAAGCACATTGTCTTCACAGAAATCCAGGTAAATTGGTGTGAAAAACAAACCTTTTGTATTTATGCAACCAAAGAATGAGGTAGGGAATAGGGATACCTCAGGCTGAGCATACAGGGTTTAGGCATCTAAAAAGAAAAAAATAGTGATAGAGGCTGACATCATTCTATGCAAGGTAATGGAGAAGAAGTCCTCCTGAAGGGCATTATCCAGTGCTCCTCCAGCAAGGAACAGGCAAAGCTGAAAGAACTTATGGACTTTCTATTCTTTTGTTTTCAATACACAGATGCTGTTAGAGAAGAAAGCTGAAAGCTGGGGACTTTGCACATGAACTAGGATACAATGAAATTAAGCATGTTCTTTGGTTCATCTGATGATTAATTACCTGGCTTGGGGCAGATTCTGAGAAAACCCTACCTCTTGCTTAAACCAGATATTTCAAAGAAGAACTGCTGAGCAGGTGCTGCCAGAACTGCTTCTGATACAGCTGTAAGCTAGCTTTAACTGGTTAGCTAGAGAAGAGCTAGTCATGACATGCTGGAGCTCCTGATGAGCTATCAGCAGATTACCTAAACAAAACGGAGTTTATTTGTTTTTTAACTTTTCCCAGCCTGTGCTACGCTCCTTGCCATTACAGATGCTGTGGTAGCAGCATGGATGCTGACTATTTAAAGGTAACTAAAGTGCATCTACAATATGTACATTCTTTGAAGTGAATATTGTTTAGCTGTTGGCTTAGATGCTCACTTTTTTGTTTTAAATATGACTGGAAATTCATGGAAACCTCAAGAATAGGCAACAGGCTTGCGCAACTGATGGTAGCGAGTTGCTCTGGAGAGTCATCAGTGCTTTCTGTGCAAGTCCTTATTCAGGGAGTGATAGACGTGTGAAACTCCTTGTCAGGACAGCTGTTGATGAAAGAGTTGAAATGAACTCAAAATTCATGGGTTCAGAAGCAGAGTGGACAAGCGTACAGAGGGGAACTCTGTTACTAACTGGACAAAGCACATCAGACTCAGGAGCAATCGTTAACTGGAAAGAAATAGTCAGAGACTGGGAGAGTATTTGGAGAAAGTACAGTACGATTTGATCTTGGCTTGGCTACAGTTTGACATCTGTTTATGGCCACTGTTGGAGACTAGGACCTTGCTAGACTGTCTCAGATGACCTTTACTACAGCTATTCTTAAGTGGTCAGACAAAGTTGAAAAGCAACTTGGATTCTCTGGAAAGGAAGATGTGACATTACTGTATAGACAACGCTCGGGGATGTGGGATTTGACTTGAGGCTGAGTAGAGTTCATGCAGGAACAGTCCTCAGATTGTGCAAACCTCCAGGATCTCACTGGCATCAAGGAGCTTTGCTAGTTTACCACAGCCCTGTGCAAAATACATAAAAATAGGCTGCTTGAAACGCTTAACGTTCTGAACTACACTAAGCAGATGAATACATTTAATAAATTACTTGACTCATGGCTTTGGCATCCCCAATAAACATTTAAAATAGTTAATGGAAGTGCTCTTTACTTCTGGATAAAAACTACCAAAAGGGCTGACTCTGAAATATTTAAGAAGTTTGTTTTGTATTAATGTTCAACGGTTGGATTCTTCGCCCAAACTTTTTGGATATTTTTGGGCAGTGAATTGCATGTGAACAAGCTTTCCCATGTGGTTTGTAGGCCTTATGCTTGACAGTGTTAAAATTACCACAGGAAGAGCTTTTTCTCATGGCATTTTGGCTTCCGGTCACAAGCATAGCCTGGAAGTCAAGAGGCGTGGGAAATTAAAATAAGAAGGGAAACAGTTAACCAAAATTCTGTGAAAAGGCTTTAGATTCACTGGAAATTATGGGAAGGTCAGTCCTTATTGTGTCCAGATCCATTCTTCCATGCCTAATGAATTACAGGATTAGGTCAATAAAGTTAGACATATAAAGAGACACTAAAAAGTCTCAGGTCTTTCTGTTACCAGCTGAGGAGTTTTCTCACACTCTGTAGCCTCTAAACTGGGTGAGACAAACTATTAATTCCCTGGTCAATAGAATCCTAATTGCTTCTCTTAGAAAACCGTGTCATAATTAATAGTTCATCGGGCCTTCATGCTTTTTTTCCTGGAAAGAAATATTAGTTAATTTCATCACTGTTTAATCTAGTTACTCCTCTGAACCCCTTCTGATTTTACAGATTTATCCTATTACATCTCTCCAAAGTAGGAGAATATAACTAATGCCCATTTACGAAATTGCACAAAATGAATATATGACATGTCATAGACTACACAGAGAATCTGAGTCAAATCAGGCAGCGGAACCCAGTTTCCCAGTTTTTGTACAAGAATTTTAACTCCAAGTTTACCCTCATTCTGTTGGGAGTGGTTCAGATGGTCCAAAGAGTTGTTCAAAACCACATCTGATTCAGAAATCAGCGGCTCAGAAATGAGATGTACTGTTCCATCCCCAGCGTATCCTCACCCCAGTAGCAGTTCTTCCCACTGTGCTGGACCTTCAGGCCCTGATCCCTCTGTGTGGAGATACACAGCCCCTGATGCTTCATCAACCCTCCCACTCCCGCCTCTAACCAGCTGATAATACCCTTGAGAGTGCACCCTTCAATTCCACAAATTATCCTGAGCGAAAATTCACTTTCTCCTTAGTGCCAATTCTCTCAATATTTATTTTCAAAGGTTGCCACAGAGTAATTTTTCCATCAGGGCTAGATCTTTCTGGGTCTTCCTTCTGCCTTTTATTGAGAGGAAAATAACCTCATGCTAGAAAGAGGGACATAGAAGTAGCTCAACCTTGAAGTTTAACTGAATCTTGAAATAAAAATTGTGAAAGCCTAAGTCATGCAATCCAGGTCACTTGACAAGTTTGAGTTTTCAGTCTGAAGTAGGAAGCCTAATCAGAGGGAATTTGTATGTTAGGTTGTCTGTTCCTCGGCATCTCAGGCCCCAATGGCATGGTCCTACTCGTTTCAATAAAATCACTTGAAGAGGTGAGATATCTCTTCTTGTATGGAGGGATTTAATTTTAGAGAAGTGGATTTTAAATTTGGAGAAGCATACATGTGATTTAGATTCACATTTACTGCCACAAGGATGTAATATGAAAGCCCACCAAAGATTTCACCTTCAAACATTATCATCGCTTTTATTCTGTGGAGCGTAATGCTTTATTAGTATTTAGAAAAGGAAAAAGCCCACTCAGTAAGTGATAGAGTCAATATTTTTCTCTTCTGGAAGAAAAAAAAAAAGCATATTATGTTAGGGAGAGCTAACTGATGTGAAATATTCAAATGCCATAAAAACGGTTCAAGTATAGTGGGTCCCCCTCATACATGAGTTGAAAGGGAGTGAAAACTAAAGGAGCATTTCAGTAGAACTGACCAGATTTTGGGCTGTATCCAAGGGTTTCTGTTCAGCACTGTGCTAATCAGATCTTATTCAGCCCTGTAGTTCCCCACATGAGAGACAGCATCTTTGTGCTACATCCCCAAGCTGTTGAAATCAGCATAAGTTCCTGACTGCGAGCTTCATTGGCCCAGAAGAAAGGAAGTGGTGGTACAGTATTATGCAACGACTGTTTTACTTGGGAAATCTTGAGTCTTTTTGATTCAGACTAGTTAGTATCTCTCTGTCTCCTGGATTTATTGCAACAGCCATTTTTTAAGAAAGATTTTCAGGGCGATGGGATATTGCTCACAGGATACAGGTGAGACAAGTGGGTGTTCTCTGTTGGGGAGAAGGTGAGGGGGAGGGAGAGTTTGCTGTATGGTTTGTTTCATTCTAGTGAATCACAGGAGCTGGAACTACTGGTGTGTGGAGAGTGGTGTTTAAGTAAGATTTTAATCTTTTCCATGGCACTAGCAGTTTGGAAGAGGCATCCTTTCAAATTGATTTGTTATAAATCAAGTATCTGTATATGGAAATAACATTTAGTTAGAAACTGTCTACTTTTCTTCAGCAGACATATGGGCTCTGGTTTCAGACCATCCGCCTTACTATGTTTATCTTCACAGACGTGCAGAAAGTTTTACCGCAGGAAACTGATATGCAGAGATTAAATGACTCTCCCAAAGTCATATAGGAAGTCTATGGTGAGCAAGGAAAATGAATCTGTATCTCCTGTATCCCTGGCTACTATCTTATCCACTTTTTTTTTCCTGCAAAACAAATCTTATCTTAGAATTCAAATTTCTGGGTGTACTTCAAATCTCGCTGGAAGTCCGGCTCCATACATTTAGTAGGGCCACTGTGAATTTTCTCCAAAGCTCTTCTGACTCAGAAAGTGGAAAAATAAATTAGGTATTTTATGTAACTGTGTCAAGAGGCAACTTAGACCGCAGCCAGGCTTTTCAAGGAAAGTGGATTTCCCTTGTGTGTTCTGGCTTATAAATCCTGTCTCTTTTATTTTAGGAATATAATTGTTGCACCTTCCAAAACAACACAGAAGAAGCCAACTGCAACACTCAGTGTCTTGTGTGCCCATGAATGACCTTGGCCAATGCAAGGAAAGAGGAGTTGGTATCACACTAATGAAAAGAAAAGACAGAAATACCAAAATAAATGGGTTTAATCACTACAAATAACTAACTTTTGGCAAGAAATCATCTGCTGGTATACATAAATGAGTCATTTTGTCTCTAAGATCTCTCTGATCAAAGGGGAGAATTGGACCTTTCCAGATGCTGATTCAGTTCTCCTGAGATAGGTTTCTAAAATAAGTGTGATGAATCATTTTCTAGCAGCTGCTGTCTGCCTTCGTTGATTGTAGAGGAGCTTACAATACGTACATGACTTTGACACGAGAGAAAACCCAACCATTATTCCTCTTACGTATGTGCCAGTTACAAATCTTTTCCTAACACGTAGGTAAAGCAGTTAAGGCATCTTCTCATTTCTTTGCTCTGATTTACTCCAATCACATGTTCATCTCTATATATCGCCTAAGATTTGCAAAAAAAAAAGATCATGAAGGAGCTTCCACAAACTTTAAAGTATGTAGGGGACATTTTCCTATACATAAATATCACTTCTTGAATCTACATACAGTTAAAATTCCTCATAAAAATAAAATCTTATGAATCAGTCAGCTAATGAAGGAGACTGATAAACATGAAGCAAAATCAGAATCTTCCTTGAAAAGACACTGTGTTGTAGCATCTGTTCCTTCTCCAGCAATTCCTGTCTGTCACTTGTCAATATGGAGAACGAACAACAAAACTTGTAAATAGATGAGGTGTTGCACCCTTTTACCAGGACATCAGTGTCCAACTTCTGCTGCTGCCTAATGTAGAAGAGTTCTTTTAGGCAAACGAAAGGAAGCAGCTGCCTCTAACTTCCTTTCACTTTCCACCAATTTCTTTTATCCTCAGGTCAGTTTTCACTCCGCATCATCCTTTTTAAGGTATTCATTTAGGACATTTTTCAGTTCAGAATCTTTTTTCAGCTGCATGATTAGAGAAGGAATATTTTACCTTTATATTGTCTAATGCCTAGCACAACAGAACCTGGATATTTCTGAGTGCTACCTTTACATAATTTATTAAAATAAAATGAGGAAACTAAAAGATCTATTCCTCCTTTGAGTTAGAGTTCCTCCCTAATTTGGAAATCCTCCCGACCAAATGATCAGCATTACAGTGGTACACACATGATGCAGTAGAGCCAGGCTATGAGTACACAACTTTCATGCACCAGCATGCATGTGCACATGTAGCAAAAGAATAAGCAAAATCTGCAAACATAAAGTAAATGACAAACCTAACTGATAACAGTACCCACAACACTGTTGCAACATCAAAAAAAAAGATTTCTGTCTCGTGACACTAGGAGTCTCATTCCTGCTTTGAAAGTCTGCACGTTTTCTCAGGGATCTAATATTAAGTTAATCTTTGAGGAAACTTCTGCACAAATGCACTGAGGAAGAACACAATTCTTCCAGGTTAAATTCTAGGCAGAACTGAAAAAAATAATACTTTTTCCACAACGAGTGTGTAACTGTAGAATAATCACATTGCTCTTTGCTACCAGTTGTTTATTTTGCAATAAGCCTACCCACCTACAGACCTCTTTCTGCCGATTTTTTTACATTGCTTACATTTTTTTTTATTTCCTTTCTTAACTGTTCTACTAGGTTGGTGCAGATTCTTGCATATGAGCAGCACTGGGAGCCACTGGGCTACCCAGACTGCCTCTGATGAACTCACCAGTCAAGCTCTTGACACCAAAACATTCTCGAGCCTCAGGATTCCCTTCTGGCAGTGCAAGAGCTGAGCTCACATCGCTGGGCAAAGACAAAACAAGAACCCTGCTTAAAATAGTAGATGATTACATATAGATTGTCTGGATTTTATTTTTAACTAGCTCAACCTTGTGCCAGTGAAAGTGACAGCCGAGATGTCCAATTAAAGTCATAAACTAATTTGGGCTTGCAGATGAGGACCATCTCCCTCCAGGCTGTGTCAGGGTAACCCAGTTGAGAGCTACTTCAGACTTTGACCTTCCATTCTTTCTCTAATACCTGTCCACAGGTTACTTTGACCGTACCTACTATTGCCTTTGCAGCATACCTCAGTCCCAGCTCATCTCTTCTGCCTGCTGCTCCTGTCCTGGCTGTCTCCCAGATCCCATCTGCCTCCCGCTAGCTCTGCATACCACTCTCCTATAGCTGTATGCAGGCACTTCCTATTCCATTACAGGGTCATCTGGAGTAAATAACACCCAGCTATTTGGTCTGCAGCACTGCAGGTTGCTCAAAGATGAAACTGAAACATTCTAATGCTGAATGGGGCTGGTAAATTATCAAGTCTGGTGAAGAAAAAGCAGATGTGTACAATGAACACAACACACCTGGTTTTTCTTCATTAGGAAAGCAACAGGCTCGTGTAGTTCTCTTTTTCTATGAAAATATAGTATGTGTCATTTCTTCAGACAACAGACATTAAACTGTGGCAATTAAAGCAAACCATATTTTTTATTTGCAGGAACAGGTAATTTGCATCAAAGAATATGAAAACAATTGTCCAAGGAGATCTCAGAAGCATTAGTAACACTGGTTTTTAAGAAAGACTAGAACAGTAAGAAATTCTAGGGGCTTGATGAGAAACAACCACTGACAGTAGTTAAGAATTCAGTTAGAGGAACCAGGGCGAGTACAAGCTGAGCTTGACACTGATCTTAGGCAAAATCACAGACAGGCTGCTCTGTGACACTGTCCAAAAGGAATGAATAAATTGTAACCTCAAGGTGAAAGATATGTTGTCATAAAAGGCTTATGTTTGTTTTCTGATTATCTCCTTTCTTTTTAAGACTGATAGTAAGACATAGTTGTGTAGACATAATGTTTTCAGCAATCTATAATGCATTTGGTACAATCCTGTGTGACTTGTATTTTCATTTGAAAAATGAGTAAATAATGCTAGAAAAGCGAGCATCTGTGTAGTTCATGTTAAATACGTCAAAGATTAACAGATTACAGCAGGTGTTTTTTTTTTTAAATAGAGGATCATCATACAGTATAGTTTTTATTGGTATCCCATAGGCTCATTTTCCTGACTGAATGTTACTCAGTGTCTTTATCAGAGATCTCAAAGACTGGCAGCAAAATTAAAAAAAAAAAAGTACATTAAAAGCTATTGGAACTGCAAGTGATATCAGAAAGAGATCATACTAACCTGGATACAAATTAATAAAGATCATATGGTAAAGTGGGCTTATTTAAGACACGTGAATGTTAAAACGCATGAACGAAGAACGGAGATCATGTCTTTAAGATAGGCAAGCGAGTACTGCGAATTAGTAGCTCTGAAAAACATGAGAATTCTAGCAAATTATAGTCTGTGAGCTCTGGTGAGATATTGAGACTGTCTTTGTAGACATAATTTTTGGTTATCAAAGAAGGAGGCTACTGAGTAGAGAAAGAAATGTAATATTACACCTCTATCTGGCACCAGGGAGAGCTTTTTGGGAGTCATCTGTCCAGTTTGATGTCTACCGTCCCAAATGAATGTAGAAAAACTGGAAAGTGTTTAGAAAGAGTTATGAGAATGACCTGAGATTACAAATACCTGTCTCACGGTGTGAGGCTGGTTTGGAAATATCACAGTTTGCAAGTAACTTCAGATAACAGATAGGTTTCTAATCAAGCAGAAGAAGACGTAAATAGGATTCAGTGACTAGACGCTGCAGTTAGACATAATGCAGGCTCGGAGTTTGCCTTTTTAACAGGGTGACAAATCGACCATTGGGATCATGGTGCTTTGTCTCTCAGCTGAGAACTTGAAATCCAACCCAGACCTGGACACGTGGGATCAGTCAGCCAGAGCTCAGGGTTTGAAGTAGAAATTTCTGGGTGAGATGCTGTAGCCTGCACTACGTAAGAGTCATTCATAATTTCCCCATGCGATTTTTGAAACTCCTGAAAAACTCAGTTTACTCATCGTGGCAAACAGGATCGGAGTTCTTGTGTCTCCAGAAGAGATATGGCCATCCACTGAAGTGCAGTCTGCAGACTGAGACGTGGAAGAGTTAGGTGAGGAAGGTGCCCCACTGGATCGTTTAAACTCACTGTACCTGTGGCAGACCTGAATGAGGTTTTAATGTACATTAAAATTATTCTGTAGGCAGTTATATACTGTGAAGCCAAAACATTTCCTTGCCTCCCTCCTCCCCCCTCCCATGCCCTAAGGCTTTCATTTACAGTAAAAAAAATGGAGCCAGTAAATCTATACTGTTCTATAAACAGGGCAGCACAATGTCTTAAAATTCAGAGCAATTTCTTGTAATCATATATACTTAAGTAAAATTTACATGATCATTACAGGCTGCTCTTGGGCAACGGCTCTTTGTCAGCCTATAGTGATTAGCACATTGGTGCTGCCAGGACAAAATTCTGTCAGCACCACAAGAAGCAATTTCATCAGGTTTCTTTTTACACAGACTTGCGGCTCACACTGGCCCTGCAGCCTACTAGATTTCCCCCCCCCCCC
>Ga0065711_1033584_pt1 | contig 25223 bp, 10 predicted proteins | sample Hoacrofraction12_FD_59098 | JGI IMG/M metagenome (GOLD analysis project Ga0065711, IMG submission 59098) | Hoatzin crop microbial communities from Cojedes, Venezuela - Epithelial fraction 12 v2 (version 2) | ecosystem: Host-associated > Birds > Digestive system > Esophagus > Crop | place...
CCCTGCATTTGGCTTTGTTGAACCTCATCAGGTTCCTCTCTGCCCAACTTTCCAGCCTATCCAGGTCACGCTGAATGGCAGCACAGCCTTCTGGTGTATCTACCACACCTCCCAGTTTGGTGTCTCTCCACGCACACTCATCCCAAAAGACAGAGCGGCAGCATGCTCCCAAAGTCCTCTCATCATGCCCCATACCGACAACTCCACACCACACCAGACACCGATTGTCTTCTTAAATTTCTCTTTCTTATCCTATTGTCAGGTATGGAAATTTCAGATCGTTTCACACGCTCAGTGATCCATCATGAACAAACAGGAAGGACTTTAGGCCAGATTTATATAGACATGTATTCGTTCTGGGTTTTTTTCACACAATTTTCTTTACACAAATTTTGTCTCATGAATTTAAAGTCCCAGGGATCATATTGTGAAGTCTAGAATACTCAAAAGTCCTGTAAAGATTTGATTAAGATGAAGGTTTATTTTTTGGAACTAAACCCTTTCTTTACAGAGGTACATGAAGATTCCGTAAAAGATGCATTAAGATAAAGTTCCAAATAAACTGCAAGATACGCGATATATGTACCCCATTTATAGTACATGCAGGCCATTTATCAGCTACACTCGCAAATCTAATTAAACGTTCTGTTTTGTATTTATGTAAAGAAGTTTTTGTGGTGTTCTTTTTTCCCCAAGGAAGTATAAGAATAATACTGTTTGTATTGCCTAGATTAGAAAGAGTTACAAAATAAGTATCTAGGATAATTCGAATAAACAGTACTTAAAAATTTATTATTCAGAAGCAAGGGAAAGAAGATGTTGGATTAGATTATCAAGAAGTTACCTTGAAAAAAAAATTACAAACAATTAAACTATTGAAGGAAAGGATACAAATTACTGCATGGGGATTTAGACGCATAGCCACGTAATGCACTGTAAATTAAAGTAATTTATAAAGTACAACTGGAAACTATATATAAGAACAACTGCTTAGTCAGCAGTGGTGAGTCAGATTATTTGCCACTGCAAGAACATTTCCATGGGACAGATCACTGCATGCTTATCAAAAGTTTGCTGTCATCAAAATGTACAAAAATATTAATATGCCCTCAAGACAGCTACTAAATTCATTGTCACTGGATCACTCTCAGCTACTTTTGCTACGGGTGTAAAAGAGGACAGCGTCAAAAGTCTCACTGCATGGATATGCAAATTCCCTTAACACTCCCTCTCTGTTCTCTGTCACTATTAAAAAGATGAATTATACATGGTACTGAGGGGAAGGAAGGTGCTTTAGACAGAGCAATGATCTAACAGAGATCAGAGAGATAAAAATAAGGGAGTTAGTGGACAGTTTCAGGGAGGCAAAATGTAGCTGATCCTCCTTTCACATGAAGGATACCACATTATGTTGTCTGGTATGCATCTGGAAGGTCTCCATCCAATTTGCAGCTGCAGAAAACTTGATTTGAAATTACGTGTATTTAAACGTGCATTATTTATGTGTAATATGCATGATTTAATTCTTCCTGTTTTCCCAGAGAGTCTTATATCTCACCAAATAGGAAAAAGATATAATTATTCTTCCTCCGGTACAATTTACATTTACCTGGTAACCAAGTACAACATCTTTCGGTCGGTCAAAAGAGAGAGCTACAGAAAGATAAGTTCTTTTAGGTCATTGAACAAAGTGAGTCTGCAGGTTCCTTACAGTCTACAGGGAGGTCTATAGTCTCTTTCAGGTTTGCTCGGCCCGCTTCATTTACAATTTGGAGCTGATAGCTCCCCTTCATTTCTCTAGTGTGGCTGAGCAGCCAGGTCAGGTGCTGCTTCAAAAGGGTAAGCTGAGCCAGGAGCTCACTATGAAAACAAAGCAGGCAGCCACAGAGATTTCATGGACAAAAAGGCAGTCCCACCACACCAGAGCAAGGCAAGCAGAGGAAATCCAGTGAGGGAAACCAGGCGTAGCCAAGAGTCCAGACCACCAGACAGGTCCAAGTTCAAGGCAGAGAATCAAGTCTCTGGAACAGGCTCCAGGTCAGCCAGGACACAGGCATGGCTGCAGCATAGCTTAAGCCAGGACCAAGGCCAAAGCCCCAGCTTAAAGACTGCTGCCAGGTAAAGAAGGTGGGACCCCCAGTCAGGCTGCTCAGCGGTGCTCTGACAGCCCTCTTCACAGCCACCCACCTGCACCCTTACCTAAAGCTGGCTCCCAACCCTGGGCAGGTAAATCCTCACGTGGAGGGCATGTGAGCAAAGCCTTGACACCCAAGCTCCACACAAATATACCAAAGTAGCGTTGTTAGGCAAGATCACTACACAAACATTCTCTGACTTTCAGCGGGTACCAACAGACCAGAAAGCTTGAAGCAAAGGGAAGACAATCCTTCATGGCCCTCCTACACTAAAGGAAAACTTCACAGTAGACGTTCAGGGTAAAATGCATGAAGTTTAAAAGAATCCAGGCTTTGCCTCCTTTTTGTAGTATCGCTGTTAAATGCAAGTGTGTATAATAAGACCTATCTTGTAATATTTCCTGAAGATGTTACGTATTTATATTAACAATCTCATTTCATATCACTTTACCACTTAGGTGAACATACTATATGGTATCACATAAGAGTGCTCATAATGAAAAACATAGCTAAACTCCCCAAATCCCAATATTACTTAATTTTTACAGATTATAGGACTTAATACAAATGATACAGTGGAGAGAAAGAGTAGAATAACAAAGAACTCATTCCCATAAGCTCTAGATTTACCGTGCTATGAGAGTGATTCTCAGATTTTCCCTTGTCATTATAGTCTCTTCATGTTTTAAAAAGATTCTGAAAAGCTGGAGAACTATTGAGAATATAAACTCTATTATAGATGGATTTTTTTTTCCTGAAAATCTTTTACAACATAATCAACACTTTTGAAGCCTTGAATACGTGCTTTTCTTTTAATGATATTTCCCAGCATTTGAAGGGTAAGACACGTATACTAAATAGGAAGTGATACAATGGTTACCATGGTTAAGATCTGCAGTCTGTTTATATTGAATAGTAAATACTTACATATTTGTATATAATCCAACAAGTGGACAGAGCAGGAACAAATCACCCTCGTGAATGTAGGTGTCTGTCTCCTCATTTTAACTTGCTCCTATAACCAACTTTCCCTGTCACAAGTGTAGTTATTTTCCTCCCCACTTTTGAATAGGAAAGTGAGGCTTATGCTTGCCTCTAAAGAGGAAAATGATAAAGTGAAGATTATGGGCTACCTGTGAACCCAGATTTCACATGGAGGTGAGAGGTTCTCAGTATTTCTCACACATCTCAGCTCATAACTAGAGGATTGTCTCTTTCAGACACTCATTACGATTTACAGGTTTTTTATTTGGCCTCCATAAAACAAGTCTTTTAAATTAAATGAAAACAGTTCTGCTTATGGGTGCCATTGCATTAAAATACACATCTTCAGAAGAAGATATAATCTGTGAATTTTATGAGCAGCAAAGACAACTTGTCAAGAAAAGTGAAGAAATTCATTTATTCGAATAAATAACTCATATAAAGCAGAGATTCTGTATTTGACTATAAAATACTATTAGAAAATTTCTTGTGTTGCTTTTCAGCTGTGCTGACATTCAGGTGATAAACTGGAAATAATATTTACCTCCACAGAGGTTATAAATGCTCAGGAACTCAAGTCATTTAGATGCTTATATCTGAATTTAGTTGTCTTGATTCAGACACATGAAAGTTGCTTAGAATCATTCAAAGCAAGATATTGCATTTAAAGGCTTTAAAATAATTTCAAGAGCAAATTAAGCTTAATGGGAAGCATCACATTTTCAGAACAGTTTATCCACAAACTGTTTTTTTTTTAAAACAAACATTTACAATCCTATGGGACACATGGACTCTAACATTCAATAGCATTTTCTGAAGAAGATGAAATAGTGAGAATTAAAGAGATTCAATTCTGTTTTAACCAAAACCAGGACAATAGCATACATCACTCAGCCTAAGCATAGGGCCTTCAAATTGTTACAGTTAGGCAAAATGACAGTTTGGCTCATGCAATTGCCAGCTTGCCAGGTATTTTTTATATGTTTGTACCATGGAAAAGAAACCATTTTTGCTTAATGCTAAATTTCTTTTACAGTAGACAATATTTGTTACACATTTTTTTAGAATATCTGCATTTGCTGGAGGTCTGGAAGTGTTTTTGCAATGCCCTGCCTCTGCAGCCTGGATTGATTTGTGGAAAAGGATGGCTTGGCAAGTAAAAGGAGGTGGAGATACTCTTTAAACCTGTCATGGGCATTTCTATGTATTCTGTGGTGTTTGAATTGTATGTCCTTTCTAACAAAAAGGCTATTGCCTGCTGTGAAACAGATCAATGGATGATATTGTGCAGTGATTGCTGTTTGTTTAAGAGAAATATCCCTGACTGAACCACTTCCTGTAATGCATAAAAAATAAATGACAGAAGAAATATATTTCTTCTTGTTTCACTTTCATTCATCTTATTTGATCAGCACTGAACAAAACTGATATCTCATCAAACCCAAAAGTGTATTTCTGCACTAGGTTCATCAGAGGGTGGCATTTAAAACACAGACATTGCAGGAACAAATGTATTTGTCAGCTCTGTCCATTGATGTAAACCTGACCTTTATCCTGTAGATTTATTGACACTGTGCAGCTTTGTATCATATTTCATTACTACGTGGAAAACCTGGAAGGTCCTGCATGTAAAACCACTTTTGATTTTGATCTGCAGATTTTTGCATCTACAGTAGATTCATCTAAAGACTGAGAAAACCTTAATATGTCTTAATCGTACATAAAACAAGATGACTTAATTACACTTTTAAAAATGATTCCACATTGGTCTGTCTTGCAGTTGCACCAGTTTTTAGGGACATCACACAAGGAGAATAGCATCACTGAGTATCATTTTCCTGCAGTCTCTTTCACCTCCCCCCAAACCCAATACATTGATAATCCTGTTCCAGGACAGAAGGGTCTGATACATATAGTCTTCTAATTAGGATTTTCAAAATAGTCAAATAAATTCCATGTACAAGGGATGATCTAAGCTCCAATACTAATTTACTAAAATAATAATGGATTTGCCTTGTCGTTATGCAGTATGCTTCCATTTTGTTCCTACAATCACCTAGGAAACATGTAAGCCCTTCAATAAAAAGGGTATTCTAAATCTTCTTTGGATTGATACATAACCATTTTAACTATGGATAACAGCTTTGTGACTAAATATTTTGTTCTGTGTGGGGAAATTTTGATGAGAACAAATAAAAATGAACAAAGCTAATTCAAATCATGCTGAAAAAACACATTTTCCCAACTAATTGGCTAAATAATGGTTTGCATTTCTTCAGTATGTTCTTTTCCTAAATCCCCTGGAAGTTTTCCAACAAGCCAGAACACTGAAGCACCATGCTGGTGAGCCCTATGTGAATCACATCTGTGTAGTTGTTTTCAGCCTTCTAGGCTTGAACATATTGAAACAGTTAATGCTTGGCAGTAAAGCTAATAGGCTATTTTCCTTAAAGAAAGAAAAATCTATTACTCTTGTGCTGGATTCTCAAATCCTAATATTTACCCTTGTCTAAATAATGCATAATGGAGCACTAACATAAACCAACTCCAGATTTCCCCCAAAACCATTGTTTCTTTTCTTAAAATAGAAGTGAAAAGCAAATGAAAATCATCCTTTCATTCCTGCAGTAATTGAGGATCAAAGATTAGAGCTCAGTCCTTGAAGTCAAGAGAAAGACATAGGAAGGGTAGCAGGAAAGGGGGAGGGGGATTTCCATATGTATGCTAAGCGTCTGGATCTACACAGACATCTGTATCTGAGGTAGCTGCCTGGGATCCCTTTGCAGGCAATAGAAAGAAATGAGCATTTCTAGAGGGTAATTTCTCTGACATATCTTAGACATCTTCCTTTGCGACAGGGTAAACTGATGCATCCCAAATGTATTTCACGAGCTTCAGGTAAAGCCCAAGGTCATGTATACTAAATTTAGTGAAGCTCTGAATCTGCAGTTTTCCCATTAAAGTGATTTTTTGAGATTTAAAACAGAGCTTTTTCAAGTGGCAATGTAAAAAAAAAACCACAAAGCCGAAAGCAGGAAGGTGCAGGTTTGTGACACACACAAAAAAGTAAATTCTTCATTTGCTATGTTCCTCTCAAAGTATAAATACAAATTTCAGTCTAGATAATTAAGAAGTCCTGTATTTATTCCTCTTCATTAATATTGCCAGTGCTTTTAATTTTGCAGATATTATGGGAAAAAGGAGGGAAAAAAAAGACACCTTCAGAACTGAGATCAATTAATAACATTTAACTGGCTTTATGGAAAGAAAACACAAATGGCAGTTCCAATAGTTCATGTAGAGCCCCATCTAGCTGGAGTGAAATGGAAGTGTCTTCACTTTTAAGAAAGCATTATTTATTGGTTAGAGACAGTTACTTTTGAAATGTTCTTGGAATTTATATGTTTGTCATGAGGTTTTTTTATCATAAAAAGTAAATTTCATTTTGTTGTAAATGATGGTTTTGGAAATTCAAAATAGATTTTTACAATAATCTAGTAAATATAACAAAGGAAAACTCTTTGGGAACTTTTTTGTTCCCTTCACAACTGCTGTGGGTCTGTCATCTTCAGTATCACTTTATTCACTAACAAGGATATAAAGGTAATAAACAACACTCGTTTTAAAATATTCTGGCTACTCATTGTCTACACATTGCATGTTAGATTTTCATTTCTCAAAAATAAACGTCTTAAAATGCCGATACAGATGAAAAATTTATTGCCCTAGCCTGTCTTTTTTTTTTGTCCTAACAGTGGCAAAGGAAGTGTTTAAACCTAAAACTCCCACAATACTTCATTAAAATGACTCCTGGATGATGTTCTCTGCACCTAATTAGACTATCTTGTCTGTAAAGCAGCAACTCAACTGATGAACAAATGTCAGTGTAAAGAAGGTAAACTAGATGACCTGACTACTTATCTCCAGACTTATTTGAATCTTCCTTTTGGTGTTTTACGGAATAGCAAGGAAGTGTTAGAAGTGCAGGCTACAAAACGTGATAGCAGCCAAAAAGATATAGATGAGAAGGAGATGGGAGGAAGGATGCTGACCATCTTTGCTGATCAATTAAAGAGTAAAACCAGATACATTTCATAGTTCAGAAACCCCATCAGAAGAAAAGAATAGTTACAGCAGTCATATTCACATAAATGGAATACGATCTGCAAAAATAGATGCTTTCTCCATCATCTATATTCTGTATTTTAAAAAAAAAAGTCTTTAAACACTTCTCTTTAATTTGCTGACTGACTACCATTAGAAATTTGCTGTCTGTCACAACTACATTCCATGAGTAACTTCAAGACCATTTTCATGTGAAATGCTTACAGATGTTCAGCTAATCAGACATGTACATGACCATGATCTCTTCACATAAAATTTATTAAATAGCAGAGTTAGTTCAAGTGATAATGATACTGCCAGTTGGGACTTGTTGGGGTATCCCTGAAATAGATGTTTTAATTATGTTATGAATATACTGTCTTGAGATTACTGTCCTTGTGTCTACTGCAGAAAACCCAGCAAGCCTATACAAGTAGTTCACATTAGTTTATCCAAAGTTCTAGAAAAATATGAGTAACTTTTATTAAAATTATTTGCCTGCACCAATCTTTCCTACATAGTTAAATACACAGCTTCTTAGAGTATGTTTGTTCGTAGAAATTATATTCTTTAGGCAAAACTGTCATTCTGACAAATGTTCTGTTTTCAGAGCTAGAGTATTTCAAGTTGCTGTTTAAAACCATTTTTAAAGTTGCAAATATCTGAAAGAAAAAGACACTGTACTACGTGTTTTGCCTGCTCAGCTCTATGGCTTCTTGTAACTATATAGAAGAGTTTCCAACACGTTCTTGCGGTGTCCAGAGAGGAAGCTAGCAAAGAGTAAACAGTGATCAGATCCTCCACTGCTTTTGAACAATTAAAAAAATGGGGACAGTTCTTAGGCTGAGGTGAAGACCGTCTGAAATGATATTTACTTATACAAACGTCCCTATCTTCTTCATGGTACTTTAGTTCTGATTTATAGTAGCAACTATGAAAATCATTAACAATCACCATCAATTTTATCAAGACAAAAACCAGTCAGCATTGAAAACAGAAGTCTTGCAGACAACCATGGACAGACACTGATTTTTACTGCTGGGATAACAATATTTTCTGCATCAGCCATATATATATTTTACTGATGATAAAGCTGGACTTGACAATAATAATGTTACTATAGACTTCAGTCAGCCAGCCTTATCCTAAGCATATAAGACTATCATATTTGGTTATGTGTTGTACTGCTTTTTTGAACATAGCGCATCTGAGGTATACTCTGAAAACATACTAGCAATGATTCCTTGCTTTGGGATCAAGAGTCAAATATTTGCAGATGCTATTTTATGTCCTGGTTCAATTAACAGGGAAGGCTTGTGAGAAGCATTTTTTGTGTGGTCCTGATAAATTGCTTGACTAAGCATACTTTTCGTACTGGCTGCAGATGTTTACCTGACTCATAGATTCATGAAATCTGACAGAGATGACTTTGAGGTCTCCATGTATATACCTGATGTATGCAAATACAATTAATATATTAAATATAAGCCATGCTGGGACAGTAATTACTAAATTGCTTTATGTTTCCAGAAATAATACCAGTAATATTTATGTGACTCCCTCAGATTACATTTTTCTAAATGTTCTATACTGTTCTGTTCTTTTCTCTAAAAAGGTAATGCTTCAGTGGTTTCCTTAACTCTTTCTTGTGGTTGCAAGAGTTATGATCATATAATTAGAGAACAGTAATAATATCAAAAAGGAAATCCATTCTTTCATAATGAAGGACAGTAAACTTCTGTTTACTGTTATAAGTTGATTTATTTCAGGAGTAAAGAAGTCCCATCAAAACAGTAACCAATTATTTTCTCTCAAATAGAAACAGAAGTCTTCACCAAAAATCGAAACAGAACTAAACAACAAAATAAGCACTACTAGTAGCAAGTTTTATGTCACAGCCTCTCAGTTCTCTATTTCCTTTTCTCCCTGTTTTATTATTCACCAGCACTTCACCATGACCACTTGCTTCTGTCAAGACACTGTTTCTGCCAGGGCCAACTGTAATTAAAATATCCTCCTGACATACTCTCAGGTGCAAAACTTTGTTACTCCTACTAGCAGTATCTGGAAACTGTCTGATGGGCCTTATTACCCAGACTTCCCTTTAACAGTCCTTTGCAGTACTTCTCTGTATCCTCTTTCTGTAAATGTGTGTGCTTCAGGAGATAGCTCCCTAAGCATGCTTCAGGCTCTTCTCCTGCTACTTTGGCATAGAATTGGCATTAGTCCTACTACTGTGACAGCACTGCAACCTCTCTCTAGTCCCTCAAATCCCCACGCCAGGTTCAGGCAGCTGAAAGGTAGCTGTGCCACTACACTGGAAACACAACTGGTAGGAATTACAAAGTGGAAAGGGCTCCTTGATGCCCTGGCATCATTTGGCCCTTTCCATTAGCATGAGTCAATTTTAGCAAGTACAGGGCAGCAAAGCCTATTTATGAGCCAGTACTGGCCTGAACCAGAACCAAACCCACTAGAGCTAATGAAAACGGTTTCAGTTTTTAATGGTGGGTATCATGTGTTCAGTATTAATAACTATACAGATAGAGAACACATGCAAAAGCAAGCATCGCTAATAATCAAATAGACATCCAGAAACAGAAACTAATTAGCTAATCACAGACAGGACATTATTTGTTTAGCCTTATTCAAACTTAAATTCTTTTCTTTATTACTAGTCTGCACTTAGTATGATGACAATTCAGTTCATGGCATAAAGAAGAATGGAAGAGAATGTTTCTGGAGTAAAACAGGAGTATTCAGAATTAGAACTGAAGGACCTATGAGAAATGAGTAAGATATATCTTTAACAGAGTTTATACATAAAATCATCAGTGTTCAGCTTTTGTGCTAGTTATAACACTATATAAATTGTTTCAGAAAGCTATACAGATTATATTTATCTGAATGTTTAATTTCTGCGATCTTGGAGAAATATTTGCTGATAGCTCTGATACGTTTCCTTTATGAAGCTAGTTTTATAGGCAGCCAACATTGTTTGCTGCCTTGATCACTCTTTAGCTTACTAATTTCTCAGGTACAGGTGTTCACCATGGAGCATACACACACAAGCAGATGCCTGCACCACAAAGCGTCAAAAATAAAAGCAACTTTCTTACCACAAAGATATTTGCAACCTATTATGGTTTTGTTCACTTATCTTGGCAAAACCAAGCTTTTTTTTATGGAAAATCTGTAGTTCCAAGACAAACAGCAACATTGATAACTAGAAGGTAGAAAAAGAAAAGAAGAAAAATCACTGATGGTAACAACTATACCCTCAACAAAGCAGTGTATGGGTGCTGTAAATAATTGCGGCACTTCTCGATGAAAATCATTTCAGTATCTGTTACTTGGAAATGAGGTGGACCAGGTCCCCTGGTGGGGGAACACTGGATCAAGCAGAATTAAGCAGTTAGGAGGGTATTTAACCTCCCAAGCAGGACAAGTTTTATATTTTGGATGATTTAAAGTTCCCAGTCTGATTCAACCACTGTAACACAAGTGGATTAAAAATATCAAAAAATCCACTTTAACTCAAGAATTGCGGTACATTTTAAGAAATATATATCCAGCAGTTACAAAATGCTGTATCCCCTGCATCTTGTTCTACTGAAGCAATTTTTTCTCTCGTTAACTATTTCTCAGCTGAGGGATCAATGATAAGCATCCTTAAGTGTCTGAAGGACAGACATACCAAGAACAGAAAAAACTATTTGATGTGGCCCAAGGGGTAGGAATAATAGGATGAAACAGAACAAACAATGAACTTGGAAAGGGAATGTTAATAGTTAGCTGTATCTGATCATGGAATAATCTTCTAAGGGAGTTTTTTCCAACCCTGCCATCTAAGGTACTTTAAAATGGTTTAAACACTTGGAAATTTGCTGAAAAGTACTATTCCGTATTGACACAGGGACACACAAGATAATGATGTAAGTAAATCTTGCTTATTTAGAACTTTTTTAATGCTATGAATTCTAATTGTTATTTACTAGGTAACGATGGCTTCTTCTGTCTTTACTTGTTGTTACATTGTTTTCCTACCACTTTCATCCTCTCTTAAATTTCATTCTGACATGTTTCATTCCATTGGAAGACACCAAAATTAGTTTTCAGGAAGAAGAGGTAAAAAATATGTGTATACAAACTCAAGCTTAGCCTGTTTGGAAATTCACTCAGTGCAACTGTGCAAAATGAGTTGCTTATGTGTAATATTCATTTCACTTATTATCCCATTCACCTTCCTTTAGCTAATTGTTATTGTTCTGCTAGACTGCATGGATTTAAGCTGAAGGAGACTGTCACAGGAAAAGGAATCTGTAAATGAAACTTATGACAACGGTAAGATATTTTTTTAAGAGGAAATACGAAGGAAGCTGCTTATCTGGAAATACCTACTTTTGACTCCAAATATTTACTGTTCTCTCCATGTCTTGCCCCAGAGGCTCATGCATACTGTTACTAACGTTGTACTAAAATGCTTTAAAGAAAAAAAAAAATCATTGCTACCAGCACTGCTTGTAAACAGGTAGTAATATCTCAACAAATAAAAAGCCTGTCACTTTTTTGCACAAATGCCTCTTACCCTATGAATACATCCAATACTATTAGTAAACTATTTCATAGCCAGAAAGAGAGAAAATTAATATCAGTTATAAATATTCTGATAGCAATAAAAAAGTCAGCTATATTTTAAAGAAGAGAGTAAGTTTTTCAGAGGAAATCACAAGGAAGCATGAAGAACACCTTCTTATGATCTGAAATTTCTTTTCTTCCTTAGCTAAAGAGAAAAGAGATTTTCCGTGTTTTAGCCAGACCTTCTGAGTTTTTCACTTTGGAATACATATCCTTGTTTATGTTTGACATAAGTTACACACTTGAGTATACCCAAGATGCATTTTACCAGTCCATAAGTTCAATTTACAGTGTCCCCTTCTAAAAATACACATAAAATATGCAAATATATGCATATGAAATTTTTTGTCCAATAGAAAAAACGAAAGCTTAATTAAAAAGGAAAGTTCTGCATGACCAAATTTTAAAATAAAGTCTTGCACGCAGGTGCGTTCGTACCATAAATCTAAATTGTTGGCACTAAACTGCATAGCCACATGTACAAAATGCATATTTCTATGTGGAAATAGCTGTGCACAAATTTAGAAGTAGTATTTAGGCACAGTTGTAATCACTCAGTGTCTTTTTTAATTGCCTAATACAGGCCCTATGCCCAAATAGTTCTGGAAGAGATAAAAGATTCACAGCTAAGGGAAGCAGCAAAAGTTCACCAGGCTGCTGGTTAAATCTAACAAGGAACTAAAGTCATGCCTAATATTTAGTTTGAAAGATACAAATCCTTTAGATGAACATGTTTATTGAAATTAAATGGTAAAATATGGCAAAGTAGAATTATTGTGCATGTTTTCGTGTCTGAATTGACCGATTCTTACCTAAGCAAGTACAAATCATACAGAATGAAACACATGCTGAAATTTTTTTTGCAATGGTCAATGACAAAAATGGTAAAATATATTAGGAAATATTTGCTTTTTCAATATGAAAGGCTGAAATATTACAGATTGAATATAAAATGTAGAATAAAGATATATAGGAAGAACAAAAGCACGGAACAATTCAGTGACTTTTTTACTCAAGGTCATATAGTAGGTCAGCATCTAAGAAAACAACATGAAGGTATCTCTATCCAGCCATGTTCAGGCAGTTGTACATTAATTCTATGTATTACAAATCACTTTTACATTCAGAAATTCCAATCCAAAAGCTAAAGAGCTGACTCAAGCTAACATGTCACATCTCTCTGGGATGCATTAGCTTTGGTTCATACTTTTCTGACACTGCTAAGGCTGCTTCCAGTCCAGAAAGCCTCTCAACAGGGCCCCACCACTGCTTTGAGATGGCATACAGCCCTGTAGCTAAGCATATGCATATTCATTAAAAACTGGTATCTCCTAGAGGGAGAAACCTGAAGGACTGCTGTCTTTGGAAGAACAAGTTAATCTGCTGTTGGCATTGCCTGCAATCGCATTAAGGCCCACTCAAGTGTAGTGAAGTGTTCAGCACCTCCCCTACAAAAGACAACTGACTGATCAGGAGCAGACTCTGAAAGGCGGCTGTTGTCCTGCCTGGAAGGGATTACTGACCAAGGGCCAGGCTCTTGCTCTCCAGCTCACAAGAAAACCATGCTGACCCAGGACTCTGCTCGGCAAAAATTATTTACGATTGCTGTCCAGCACAGTGGAAAGTCCAGTTTATTAGCAAAGGTGATGAGAAAGGAAAAGCTTACACACAGATGCAGAAATCACTAATTAAAGATAGTGATTTTTAAACTACCTATTTCGGGAAAATATGTGATTTTTCATTAGAAGAGTGAAATGTAGTCATAATTACAAATATACAGAAGGTATCCCTGGCCTTTCAAGAATAAACTAAACTGTATAAACACCATTTAATCAGTATTTTGGGGGCTGGTGTAGGAAATGTGTTTCTCTTTTTAAAGCACATACTTAAATAAAACAGTAAAAAAAGCTCATGGAAAAGAGTGCATGTTAGTAAATCAGAACAGGGGATTATCTGCTGCCATGACATTTGATCAAGCATGAACAAGGAAATACAGCTTTTTAGTGCCCAGTGATAAAGACTAAAATAAATATATGCAACCATAAAGGAGAAAAAGCCCAACAAAACCCCTTATTGACCAGTGTCAGTCAAGCGGTTTAACCCAAATGGTGCAGGGGAGCAAACAGTAAGAAAACAGAAATTTCTAAGAGCTGAATTTCTCCAACAGCTTTTAGGCAAGCCGGATTCCTAAAATCTTACGTGTTTTATCAATATTGTACTGCAGAAAAGTAGGAACCGGATTTTAAAGAAGATAACACAAAATTTAAGTTACTGAAATCCAGAAATGATTTCCAGGAGCTCTTTACTGTTAGACACTATAAAAATAAATAAACAAAATCATCACAGTCCAATCTTTGAAGTCCCTTGGCAAACGTTCAATTCAGTGAATACAATTCATTAAAACCTAATTACAAAAAAATCAATAGTGCAATTTAGCCCAAACCAAAACTTATTGTAATGCATTGAACACTTGAAAACTCAGCTCTTTATGAACAGGGCTTAAGTGACATTGTATATCACATCGTAGAGTGTCTCTGTACAGCAATTAGCGCAGGCTGCCCGACTTTACTCAAAAAGGAAATTACAGTAAGTAGCTCTAGTAATAGTGCATCTGTAAACACCCACTCTCAAGGATGCAATGAAAAAGGAAACAATACTACTAACAATAGTCTATAAACCAAATTTAAAAGAAAAATCAGCTACTCATAATCCAAATACATACTCTCCAGTGCTCACTATTTTTATTGCTGCTTGTGGTATTAAATGGCCATATTTTGCTTCAGGTTATATACCAGAAAATCCACTGACATCTCTGACAATGATATAAAAAGTGTAGTCTGGCCTATAGTCACTATTTTTCAGGAAATTCAGACAGAATTGATTCAGAGCGATAGTAATTAGCTTTTATTGTAATTACTTAAAAATTTAAATGTTATATATGTCAAAAACATTCTAACTGTCCTAAAATGTAAAGAAAACTACCACTATAGCATTTTTTAAAATTTAATAATATGGAATAGTATACAAAGTTGATTTTCTATTACAGATTGCTCTAGAGTGCTCTGAAACCATATACTCTGGCCTGTCCGCCTCTCGTAATGGGCATATAATTTTAACCCATGTGTCCTTCTCTCACACTAAAAGAGTTAATGCACCCTTTGAAGCCACATGACTACCTGTATACACCAGCTTACTTGTCAATATTTTGCATAGGCTGGTATATCTTCTGGCCCGTCGACCTTATTTCAATTAAATGTAACTGCTCCATCTACCCTCAACACAGCAGGTAAGAACCAGCTAATTTCCATGTTTTATTTGGATTTTTTTAGTAAAACTTTTTGGAATCACAGTGCCTCAGTCCCCAGTTCATTCTGCAGATTTCCCTTCTGAAAAAAAATATGCCAGCAATCAAGCAATTCAGTCCATATGTGTAGTAGAAACTTGCTCCTGAATACAGAGAGGAAGAACACTGAGGGGTTCATGGGTTTAATTGTTTCAATCAATGGGCAGCAATAATTTGTGGATCCCCCTAGCCTTTAAAGACCAAAAGGGTAGCACTGTTTGGGATTAGACCCTGCCATCATGTGGATCTACATATAGCAAATCCTCAACAGAGAGTTCTGTGTCTTAGCCGTGGCATTATCCTCCACTCAAAAACATAAAGGCCATTTTTGTTTTACTAGCAGGAAATATAAATCTGAAACAAACTAATTAGAGGCTGATCATTCAAGGAGCAGATTTCTGTTCTGCCAATACACTTCAGAGCTGAGTTGGTTTAGGAAGCAGCACAATGTACACCTTTTAATTCTGCAGCAGAAGTGTAAATTCCCAAAATACACAGGATAAGAAATCTGTGAAATTAGAAAAAGGAGAGTTTGGACAGGTGCCTTAAAAGTTTATAAATCCCCGACAGATTAAAACCAAACTGAAATTACATGTAGAGATGAAAAGAAGAATGGTCTAGGACATTAATGTAGGACTCAGGAGATACGGATTCAGATGCCACATAAAAAAGTTTATGTTAACGACGTTTTAAGGTAATAAACTGTGCAGGATACAAGGTCTATCACATAAGCTCTCCTCAGGCAATACCAGGCTTGTGTGGTGTTTCATCTGCATTCACAGGCACTCCTGAGAGAGGCATGGCTGAGCAACCAAGGCATAGCACTGTGCCACCACAAACGTGCTGTTGTCAATTCCTATCTTAGAATGGCTTCACTAGTTGGAGTACCTCTGTAGTCTGCTAGCTTTGTGCCTTAAACCTCTACAACCAATGAAGAGAATAAATAACAGTAATACTTCTTCATATTGCAAGGATGTTGTGAGAAATAATAAACAAACTCCAAAATATGACGTGCTTGGGTAATGCACGCTGAGGCCACACAACCATCAAATGAAATGTAAGCAGAATAATAATTGAAACAAAGGAGGTAAATCACACCATTTTCTTTAGCATAATCTTCTCAGGGCCACACCAAGAATTTTCACCTGCTTCAATCGATTTTCCAGTAGCTTTTTTTCTAAGGATCCCAAGATTTTCCTCAGACAACAGAAGCTATTCATCTCACACATTGTATCCTATTCTGTGTCTGTGTCAGTGGAAGAAAACAAACAGACCAGAAGAAGGTGGCACTGTGCAGAGATCTCGCATATTCTGGCACACTCATGAAGTCATTCCAGCAGAGGCTGTACTGGTTGTCTGACATTTGTGTACTTTTCCATTACATTTCACTAGCCTGAGAGATGACACAGGAAACAGAAACACCACAGACTGTCAGCAATGTAACAAAATCTTTACATAGACTGTTGCTAGTTTATATCATAAGCGTACTTCATTATACAGTTAGAGAAGAGAGCTTAAATAACCTCTAATAAGGAGAAATGAAGATCTAAAAATGATGCATGATGACAATGTGTTAAAAAGGTAACAAAACATTCCTGTACTAGCTATAATTGCAATGGAAATTGCATATAAACTAATAAGCTGTAATGTTTGGAAGAAAGAACTTACAAGGGCAGAGATAACAAAAACACTATTAAAAGAAACCTCAATAATGTCACTAATACTTCACAGAAGAAGGTCAAGTCCTTCAATAATTCCATATAAGTACTCACCAACAGTTTTCATAGCAACATATTGGCTACAACAATAGAAACACAGTGTTAAGCTTTGAGTCAGAAGATAAATTTTGGTGAGACTCCATGACTGCTCAAGCAAGGTGTTATAACAAGCTAAATTTGTGTTTGGTAGTTAGAAATGCTTTGCATACACAGACACAAAAGTGAATTAAGAAAAATGCCTTCTCCTCACATAGTTCCGTAAGCACTATGATTTCTACCTGGATTAAACAAATATTGAGCTGAAGTACTGATGCTGTCCATGGGCTAATAGTCAAGTTCATATATGCTGGCACAATTTCATTTGAACTGTTCTCCCAAGATTTTTGGGTGCTCTCATCAACTTTTTGCTACCTTGGGTGCTATCTGACCTGCATACAGCAAGTAAGCCTGCATTTTTCTTTCCAATCTGGACCAAAAACTTGTATCTTCCAGACAAAAGTGGAGATTCAAGAGCACTTTAAGGAGTCAGATTAGAGCTTCTGCTCAATTCTTGGAAATCCTTATTCAGTATGTATGAAAGCCCTTAAATTTTTCTGTAATAACAGAAAACATAAAAACATAAGCCATTAACAGGTCTCACAGCAGCAGCAATACTGATAACAGCCTCTCGTCCATCAGACTCTGACACAAAATAGAACATGTGCTACACTGGACAGCAAAATAAGAAAGCCACTATCTTCTCAGATTGTCTTCAGGCACACAGGAATGTGCCTTTTCTCTCAGTTACATTTGTCTAGGGCCTGACTAAGAATTGTCAGTGACCTCCCACTTCCAAACATAATGCTTATTCAGACAAATTACACTGGACTTCAATACTTAGACTGCAAAATTAATCAGAGAAAACAATGGATTCAAAACCAAATAACTCATACTAACCAGGCAGCATTCAAAGAAAAAGATAATTAGGCTTTGTGAGCCATTTATATTCCTGAAATATATAAACTTGTATACACTATATATTTATTATACACTAATCATACATATAACTCAAATCTGAGGTGCAAGTAGGATTAAGACAGCGCTAAAACAAAAAATCGTTATCCTTTAATAAAACAATAAACTCTTCAGTCTGTCAGGAAGGCTCTGCAAGGTCTTTAAAAGAGTTTTGAAATTTCAAGGTTACACTGCAGAAGCTCCAAAATTCTGGTTTAACAGGAACAGAATTTATTATTTTTGAACAAAACATTAATAAAAAAACTATTTAGAGACTATCTGATGTTCTTAAATGAGTTATTACAGAACGAAAGTTAAGAGTGCAAAAAGAATTTCAGCCCAGAGCATATCCTTAAAGGATGATTCAAACGATGAGCCACAAAATACAGCAGAAAAAAATGCTCATGTCGCCAAAGGGACCTTGGTAAGAACATGTTTCTCCTGAGAAGTCTTTTAGAATATAACACTGGCCACAAGGGACTTCAGCAGTGAACATTTTTTGACTCAGAGAACGTATCTGGATGTGCCTGCACCACTGAAACAGTCAAACCAGCTCCTCTGCATTGCTTCACTGAACTGATTAAGTTATTCAGAATATCCAGCAGCTGGCAATTGTCCAGGAGCTGTTAGGGCATATAAGTATCAGTATATGAGTCCACATATTTCCATGGTACACAGTCACCAAAAATTAGGAAACAGAAGCCGATAAATTCGAAGGGCAGTATTGGATCAAGACCTTTAACACAAAGCTGTATTTTTTGTCAAATGTAAAGGATTTGCAAGTTTAGGACCTCTAAGCATTTTCCTTGTACCTCCACTCACCTAACTTTTCATTCTCCTCCCCATGCTTTCTCTGCATTTCCCGTCTCCCCTCATTTTCACGGACTCACTAGCTCTGCACATTTATTCCTGATCTAAGAACGCTTAAGAAAAGAGAAACTTATACTCCAGAGCAAAATCACAAAATTTTTCCAAGTTAGACAGTACCCTGCTCAGCAAGTGGGATATTATGGATCACCTCCTTCAGCCCTGTTTGTGCATCGTGTTTATGCATGCTGCATATCTAAAGTACTTTACACATTATGCTTTTTACACACTGTCAAAACTGGGCACAAAACTGTAGGCATGTAACCATATAGAGCACCTAAAAAAGACAGACTTGGGTATCTGCTCCAAGCAGCTCACTAAACCCTTTCAGGCATATACAACTTGAGACAATGATTCAGAAAGGAATGAATTAAAGGAGAGAAAATCACTATGGTTTCATAAAAAAAGGGAGGGGAGGATTCTAAAGAAGCATTTGGAAACAAACAGTAAAAAATTTAGCAACACATAAAAGATGGTGGGTGTTTTAAAGTCCGAAAAGAATAATATCGGTTCTAAAGAGACTTAGAGGAAGTTGGTTTTAGCATGTTTGTATTAAATTTGTGTTAAATCTGTTTAATATCACATCACAGATTTACTTGAAAACATTTCATACTTCCTCCATACTTAAGCAGTGTTTGAAATGTATTGGTGTATAACATCATACTTATGGTTTAAAAAAACAAAAATACTTTGAGAGGAAAATAAATTTTGTAGGAAAAAACCCAGAAGTAAATCATATGACACATAGGGAAGCACAAAGAAAGAATACAGCTTTTAACACTGCCAGTTAACACAATAAGTTGTAAGCCACAAACATTATCATACACCTTAGGGCACAGTGCAGGGACTAAAACCCCAAATAGTCTTAATCACAGCTTCACAAAACATGTCTGTAGCAGTGGTGTTATATTTGTATATTTCTATTGCTTGAAGATTTTTTGGGGGGATAAAGTGCGAAGATGCTTTCCCGTTTGACTGCAGATCAACTCAATTGAAACGAAACAAAATTTAATTAAACACGATTGCTGCTGCTTTCCAATCCAGGTATTTTACATGTGCCGTGGTAACTATATGATAACCAAACCTCCTTCATCCGAGGACAAAATGTATTTTCACAAAGATCAGCTTCTGTTATGAACATATTTTAATTTGTTATCATTTGGAGGATGACAAACACCTCGCTTGAAAAAAAAAAAACCCGTTAACTGCATTTATCCCTTTCTCATGCAGAAAATATTTTCTGTATTTACTCTAATTTATATATAAATTCTGTTGTGTTCACTGAATTTGCTTCAATTATTTAGCTTAGCTTTGAGGAAAGATCCTAGCTCTGACTCAGCTTGGACTATAGTCTCTCCTTAAACTGCCTTCTGAATTGACTATACTTTAATAAATTTATATAAACTATAAAGCTTGAGGTAAGATGGAACAGTGGTTACAGTTCAGCCAAGCACCCAAGAACTGAACTGTTTAAGTAATTAATATAATTTGGACCCAAAATGTTAATGCTTTCAAACCCTCAGTAGATTAAGTGTAATTTTCTTTCTAGTAACCCAGTTGCCAACTACTCTTCGATTGCTCTGGAAATGTTCCAGAAATGATTATATAGTCTTCCATTTTCTGATACGTAGCTAGTTTGTCTCTTTCATAAATCTATTTATTGCAGAAAAGTTAACCTCAAACTGAAGAGCTGACAGATTCCTAAATACCCATTATTAGCTAAATTAATCATTTAAGATGGCTATTCCTCAAAAATTAAAACACATGAGAAAGATTCCTCTGAAAGTATGATACAGGGAGCAATCTACTTTTTTTAATCAGCAACCAGCTCTCTATAAGATTATTCTGCAACTAATCATTTTGCTGCCAGCAGCAAAATAAAACAGACTCCCCTGAAGTAAGTTTGTCTTCGTAAGGTCTCAGAATAACAGATTGTGACACAAACCTCCTCAGGTTCATACATTTGCACTGTTATGCCTTTTTAAATTAAGACTTTGGTTAATATATTTATCCACTAAACATACACAGAACAGTTTCATCACAAGCACAAACATTGTTTTTATATAGGTGAAATGGATGACTATATATACACTAGAGTCTCACAGTCAACATTTTCTTGACATCACAAACAAGCCTCCAAAAACTTGTGCATAGTTGAAAGACACTGTTTCTGTTCCCATGAAAAAAATATATATCATCAGACACTGGATTGCTACTATATAATCCTACTGAATGTTTTCCCACTTTCAAAAGAAAACAAAACAATAAGCATGTTTATAATGTCATAGGTTTAGACTTTACTTGCAAACAACTAATTACCTGTAACTCTTCTTCCATTAAAATATTCTCTCCCTGAAATCTAGAAATATCATATGCACTGGCAATATTATTTTCACACTTGTGATGACAGAAACTTGTTGTTTTCACACTTTGAAGAACCCAGCAACTGTCCAGACCCTGGAGCCAGCACTATTAGTCACAAATGATTCCTATTGGCAGTGATCACTAGAAAAATAAGCACTGAAACAGATGTTTCTGAATGAACTGGAACAGAGGTCCTGATACTCAAATTCTCACAGAGATCTTTAAAAAATCTGACCTCATCTACGGGTTTTTAAAAAACTGTCCAGTTCAGCCAGCCTGTTTCTGTGTGATGCTTGAACTGAAATGAATATCCAGGACAACTTTTCCATAGTTTGACTGTCTGTGTTCCTGAACATTTATGTAATCTTCTAAGTGCATCTATAATACCACATTTATATGTCTTATTCCAAAATAGACTTTTTTATTGCGGTTCTCCAAGTGTTTGTTTAAAGGGTCAGGTGTCAGGAATACCCTGAGAGAGCATTTAGAGTGAGGATATGTTTCTTATCTGAGGAAAAAACTGAAACACTGAGCCAGCATCACTGATTCTAGGTGTGGGGACTACCACCAGACCATCTGAATACTTGGAATAATGAAAGAATTGTTAAGCATTTTAAAAGCACTTGCTTTCATCACCTGCACCTCAAACGAATGACATCTTGCTTTCCCTAAAACTCCTAAGACATTTCTACTCTCTCTCCAAGACTTGGAAAGTCCATTCCCCACTATATTCCAAGGATGACGTAAACTCTAGACATTCTTCACTGTCATTGTCTTAATCCTGGTGTTGCCATTATGGAAAACAGAGGTGCACTATCTGGGGGTCTGCAGTTGAGAATCCTATTTGCTTCCTACAGATGATTTGGCTTTTTAAAAAGAAAAGAAGTGAAGTACAAAGTCAAACCATGGGGCTTGAACAGAGCAAACCTATGAAAGGCTCTGAAAAACATCAGGACTAGTTCTAGCCCACACCAAAATCCTATGAAAAAAAAAAATCGTACAAGTTTGCAAAGTGGTACACCAGGATTTTCATCTTCATCAAACAAAAATCAATCGTTGCCTACAGTTAACGCATAACAAAAATTCTAGATATACTGAAACAAATTTCAGAATACAGGGATATAGACTAGTTTCTAATTGCCATCTGAAAGGTTTTTAATTAATTCATCCATCTATCAGTTTTGGCATTTCTGTGGAAAATGGACTGGCACTATCAACCTCAGAAAAAAAAATCATTTAAGGAAACAATGGCTTCAAAGGTAGGCTAAAAAAGAAGGTTATAATAAATCATTGCCACTATTTGCACCACAGAAGAGCAGAATTATGAAGTCCATTTAATTCCTCTCGAAAATACCCATGTTTCCTGAAAAAAAATGGCCGTATAATTCCATTTTATACACACATTAAGAAAACCGAGCCAGCTAGCAGAGAACTATTATTTAAACAGTCATTTCTTTTCATAGGAAATCTTCAATTCTTGAAGATTTTGGAGGTCAGCACTTCCTTGTGGTTCTCTACATTTGTTCAGTTTGTAGAAGAGTGCAGGATATATCTTTGGCATTTAATTAGGGGAATACAAAAATGAATGAGAAATAACTAGTTATTCTTGTTCTTTCAAAATCTTGTTTACCTTTTGTTACTCTAAGATAAGCAAAGACATTCCTACAGCTTAAACGAAAGTTGGTCCTTATTTTGCAGTGTTCTGTTAGCATAGGCTCTACTGAGTTGAACAAACCTATGCGTAGTTGCAGAGGCTCACCCTAGCAGACTACAGAGTATGATGATCAGGACTTTTACCATAGCACTAGATCCAGAGGAAGATCTATGGTCTTGGATCAAGTAGAGTAGTATTTGGCTGACAGGGAATTCAGACCATCTGTTTTACACAGGGCTCAGGGCACGTGAAGTTAACAGCTTTAATTTACTCTGTAGTCAATGATGATAAGAGGGATTTTGGATAATAATTCAGAGCACCCTAATTTGATCTCTAAAATTTGATGAATGCTTCAAATACAATTTCTAGAACCCAGAACTAGGGTTTATGAGAGACTCAAAACACCTAAAGCAGAGATAAAGCTGGACAGTTCACAATAGGATCCTAGGAAGCATTTTAACAAAATCAGGAGATGCCTACAGCTAACCAATGGGAAACTATGAAGAAACTAAAGAAATATCTGTAATTCCAGCCTTTCTCAGCATCTAGCACGCCTATCTGTCAGGACAAATCCATAGTCCAGAATACACTCAGGAATGCAAATGAGGGTATTTGTACCAATCACCTTTCCCTTCATACTGGTTATAGTCCTGCTGCTTTCCCCTAGATAGGAGCTCTCCAGATCTAGGATTTTAAGTGACTGTCATATCTAGGATCTTTACTGAGAAAATTGTTGCAGATGATGTTCAGTTTCCTGAAGTTCTAAATTATTGGATGATACAATTGAAAAGTAGGAAACAAATAAATCCAGAACACAAAAGGGCAAAACAAACCAGAAGAGAAAATGGCCTCGCTATACATATTTAATGAATCAGTGAAAATATCCCGCACAAAAGCTTAGAGAGTTAAATTGAAAATGTGTGTATGATAAATGGATATAATACTGTCTGTGTAATAGGTTTCCTATTTAAATTTTGTGAGGATTTAATCAGTTGGGCACAGCTGTGCAGGATGCCACATAAACTACGTTGAAAAATATGTAGACATGTACATTTATCTGCTACAAATTAAGCTCACTTAGAGGTGGTCTTAATGGACCATGTAGCAATCATTACAAGCATAAATTTTAAACTGTCTGTTTCCAGTGAATTTGCTTTGAAAAAAAAATTAATGCTCATCCTTAGTGGATGTAATAGACAGTAATAAATGGAAGTACCCTTAATCTGTTAAGCACTAATAACCTAGCAATTATTCATTATGAACCTCATGCTGTATAATGTATGTCTGTTACTATTTTATTAGTGATTCTTTACTTAACCTGCAAAAGTGTAATTTTTATTCCAACATACACCTTGTAATTATATGATGTTTTAAGTGATGCATCATTAAATTTACAGAATTCTCTGTCCCGCGGTTTATTGTAAAACATCTGTACAGTAAAGGATTGTTAAGAATAGTAATCATTTATGACTCAGATTTTTCCGTTTCTGCAAAAGGCAGCAACACCCACCCCAGAGATCAAAAAAGCTACGACTTTATTACAATGCAACACATAAATAAGAAACTATTTAATGTGAGAAATTAATAACACTGCAATTAAAATGAATCAGTGACCCATTTGGAGCTGACTAGAAGGTTGCAGCAGTTGTAAGTTCTCCTACAGAGATCGTCACTTGAAGCCACTGATATGCTGTTTTGATGTACCTATCTTGCACAATCATTGATTTTCATAGGTAAAAAGGGAGACCATCATCATTCACTGAAAGGCCATTTCTCACCCAGATACTGCAGTGTTGGCCAGAATACGTATCTTAAAACCACAAAGGAGGAAATCCATGGTTTTTAGTAACTTCTGCTGGCTTGCCTCTTTTCTGCCCTCCACCAGTCAGAAAGGACGTTATTTGCTCTTGGAAAGCAGATAAACCCATCAAGCTTCTTGAATAAACTACAGAGGAACTTGGAAATAACAAACCATGCGCTCAAGCCAGCAATAGGGCAAGTTATTGTTGCAGAGAACTGACCTGTCTCAACCCCACTCATTGCAAGTTTGGCATTCAGCACCCTAAGGATAACTTCCTTTCGTTATCAGTTTTCAGGAACATTACATGAAGTGCCTTTTCACAAAAAAAAAAAAAGTAATATTTTGACTTATTTTTACTTTATGGGGAGTCAATAAAGCTTTATAACTAAGATTGTCTAATACTTTTCCTCAGAAAAACTCTTTTGCTAGTTCCTTTGCCAATTTAACTGTTCAAACTGCAGTTTTCCAACATGCTCTGCTATGTTTTTAATGCATTTACCAAATATTTCATCCATCTTTAATCCCAACTGATGGGGACAGACTTTGACATTTCCTGCTATCGCCCTCTCTAAAGCAAGGAGCTGGTAGATCTCCTGCACTTACAACATTCCCTCAGCTGACA
>Ga0065711_1033585_pt1 | contig 25222 bp, 11 predicted proteins | sample Hoacrofraction12_FD_59098 | JGI IMG/M metagenome (GOLD analysis project Ga0065711, IMG submission 59098) | Hoatzin crop microbial communities from Cojedes, Venezuela - Epithelial fraction 12 v2 (version 2) | ecosystem: Host-associated > Birds > Digestive system > Esophagus > Crop | place...
CCTCACCATCCTCGTAGCCCTCCGCTGGACTCTCTCCAGTAGCTCCTCATCTTTCTTGAAGTGGGGAGCTCAGAACTGGACACAGTACTCCAGATGGGGCCTCACTAGGGCAGAGGAGAGGGGGAGGAGAACCTCTCTCGACCTGCTGGATCTCTGCTTAATGCACCCCAGGATTCCATTGGCCTTCTTGGCAACCAAACTTGAGCATTTTTTTAAACATTGTACTAAAGGTAAAACGGAGTTCTGACTTGACGGGAACTATCTAGGAATTCAAGTTAAATTTGCCAAATTTTCAAGCAAAAATAGAAAGGACGACATCATTCGCAGTCATCCTCTTTCAAAAGAAAATGGAAAGTTTCACTTTGGGAATGCTAAAGCAGTTGATTTAAAACAACCTGCGAGTAGCATTTTAAACTCTACTTCAGAACAGCATTTCTGTTTCAAAATTGTTCAAAAAAGAGTTAAACAAAAAGTAACTACCAACAGAACACAGCTTAATTTCTGGTCAAGGAAAATGTTTCACGCTAACTCAAAAACATTCTCGCCAATTAAAAGAAGATATTTAGAGACCTTCTCTTTCATCTTGCTGCAACTTTTTTGTGTGTACAGTTTCCAACTCAGGTACTGAAGCAAGACCCCCCCAAGTCGTTTGCCCAGCTCCATCTGAAATCCTTTCTTCCTCTTAAGAGTGAAAATCCTGCTGGGGTCACACTCTGTTTTACTCTGTTTGTGAGTACACACGTGTTCTTGTGTAAACTGCAGAGCACAGCAGGGCTTCATGGTGATTTCTGTGCACTACGGTATTCTTAGCGCTAATGGCTCCAATGTTTTCCTCCCGTCATCCAAGGCATTGTCATCTCTGTCACTCCCCAGTCAGCAAAAGGACAAACGTCCCTTACCTTGAACAGCAGTTGTCCAAGATCAGGCTTGTGTTGTGCATGCTAAGTAGAAGCTGGGTCATTTGGTATTCATCTTACTTGAAGGGTAGGGCTTGAATCAACACCTTTTATGTCACACTTCTGATATAAAATATACATCATTACAGACAGCTAAGGCTTTATGCAAGTATATTTATAGAAAATACCCATATGCAGTGTTAGCAGAGAGTGTTTTGTAAATGACTATGCTAGCTGGAACCTTATTAGAGTACACCATTTGCATGCTGTGGAGTGGGTTCTTAACGTGGTTCTGGCATGATTTGTAACTACAGCAGATATGGTCCTAGTCACTGTACATCAGGATTACATTCCCCAGAAGGGCAGACTGCCCTGGAAGCAAATGAATAGGGAATAAAAATAGTCCATATTTCTGGATACAAAGCAATTAATCCAGATTCTTTCTGCATTATCTTCTCTATCAACAAATCCAAACTAGAATTTCAATAATGAGTAAAAAAAAATAAAAATCCACCAGTCTTTCCCTGGGCAAAATTCTGATTCTCTGGTTTGATTCTGTAAGAAACAGCCCACAAGCTTTCCTTGATTCCAGTACCTAATAAATTAGTGCAAATGTTGGTGTCAGTTAAAAAGTTAGGGAAGGAAGATTGAGTAGTTGGAAGGATTCTACATAAAGTGATGGATTTCTTTTAAAAATTAAAATCCCAAAGACATAAATCAGATATGAGGATTTCTAGTTAAGAAGAGGCATTTTAAAGGGTGACTTTTTAATTCAGTCAAAAAGAATTCAACTAAAAGAGCTTTTGACTACTTCCGCTAAATTTCTTCTCCCAAAGCCAAAGCTGTGCTGCAGTATCATGAATCAAGACATGCATGTATGTCCCCTTTTCCACGCTTGCTTTGATCTGAAACTCTGCTCTACATCCATCTTTATAAATTCACATTCTTAGTTCCCTAATTTTTTCAAGGCCACTGTGTAATTTGCTCTGTAAATTTAGAGTCATGCCTAATGCTGGAGCAGATGAAAGCAAGAAAATCTCCGAAGAGGAATGCAAACACGTATAATCCTTCAAAGGGAAGCCTGATGCTACCCTGAAACAGTATCTTTCCGGAACCGCTTATTATGCGTCTTACTTACATGACCGCGTTCTCTCCCATTTAACAACAGGAGGAAACAATTCAGCGGGCACGGGAGGAAGGTGAGAAGAGGAAAGAAATAGCTAATCATTTCCAGGGCATGCTGAGCGACATCGAGGCGCAGCTCGAGCAGCAAAGCGAGAGGAACACGAAGCTCCACCAGGAGAACAGGGACCTGGCAGACAAGCTGAAAGGCATCATCGACCAGTACGAGCTGCGGGAAGAGGTGAGAGCAATGCCCTGGCTGCCGTGGGGACAGGCAGCAAACCCAGCTGCAAACCCCGGGGGAAAGCAGAAAGCATCGCCAGCCTGTCCTCCCCGCTGGGTATCGTCCGGGGGTCTCGTGGAGGTAACGAGGGTACCCCCAGCCACGCTTTGCCCTCTGAGCGGGACCGTGCGTGCAGCGAGCCCGACGGACTCTGCCCGGCGAACTCTGTGGGCTGGGAGCTGTGTGGGCCAGCACCCTGCCTGAGGCACCCAGGGCAGCCCTGCCGCTGTGGGGAGAGGGGCCGAGGCACCAAGCAGTGAGGTGTGCCAGCTGCCTGCAAAGATGCCCCCCTCGCAGCTCCCCGAGCCCCCGGGGAGATCCCCAGCACCCTGCTCCTGCTATCCCCCCCACCCCGGTCAAGCTCCCACCAAGCGCCTCTTGGCTGCTGTTTTTTTGGACAACCTGTTCTGCTGGTGACACCAAATACACTGCTGTGCCCTCTGGACACAGGTTGCTGAGAAGGTCTCTGGTGTGAATGCTTTGACCCTTCCCCAGAAGCAGAAAATTAAGAAGACGGAGAAAGGAAGCCCTTTGCATCAGAATAGATTCTTTTCTGCAGGCACAGTGCTCACCAGAAGTTTTAGCGGATAATAGGCAGATGGGAAGTTATTATTTCTGTAACCTTTAGAGTTGGTCAGAGAATTTTGACACAAAAAACCCCTCCAGTGAAATCCTAAACTACCCTTTTTTTTTTTTATTTGATGACAAACACTAACAAACATCACATTGAGTCTTTTTATTGTTTCTAAATACGTTTATTGTGAGCCTTGGTGCAACCAGACAACATTATCATACTGAATAAAACATAAGTAATCTGTCCTCACAGGCTGGAATGCCTGATTTGATACGTGCCTTTCCAGAGCTGTTGCATCATGCATGAAGTCTTACGCTGAATGAAGGAAATGTACATCCCTCTCTTCTGGTTTCTATGAGAAGAAAATGTAAAGCAGAGGGACGCACTCAGAATATTTGCTCCCGTGAATTTTATCTGAATGAAGCAAGAGCGAGGAGGTCTATCAGCAACATTTACCTCCTGAAGGTGACCGTGGAGCCAGATGTTTTACAGGCCTCTGGTTCATCTGGTCTGAGATCCTCCACATCCCCACTCACTTACTTTCACCCAGGCCCTCCAAGACCATGTTGCGCGGAGCAAAGGAGTGTACAGGGCAGAGAGGACAGCGTGAGCTGTGCATGTGGTCCCAAGTACTGCAGGTGCAGTGTGTCTGTACAAGTTTACCCACACAGTGCCTTAAATCCTCTGGCCACAACAGCTCCAAAAAAGCGTGTCCCCTGCATATTTATTATTGATGAGTAATTATTTGATCTTCAGTTATATGGGACTATATTGATGACTTCGTACGTAGACCACACAACTAGCAAAGGTGTTACGGCGCACTTTTAAATTTTTATTTTTTTTTACAATAAATCAAAGTAGATTATGTAAACAGGTTTCCCTTCCCATACAAATTCTGGCACTGTTTGTTCTTATCAGCACTGTAGTTTTTTAGTAATTGCAATAGGTTCGGAGTCCTTCTGTTTTGCAATATTTTTGTCTTATGAGTGTTCCAGTAGGTAGCTGTACATGCTTGAGCATGAAGGTCTGTGTACACAATTAAACCTGCACATTCAGCAGAATTTATTTTCTTACAGCACCTTGACAAAATATTTAAGCACAGAGAACTTCAACAGAAACTGGTGGATGCCAAGTTGGAGCAGTCTCAGGAAATGATGAAGGAAGCCGAGGAGCGACATCAGAAAGAAAAGGAATATGTACCTATGCTTCTAATCTGTCTTTTATCTAACTTTAGGCCAAAACAAGCCCTGCATGTTATTGCACTAATATATTGGCTCTTCAGGTCCGAGCTGGGATACGGTAGCAGAGACATTTCTATTGCTACTGTCAATGCTTAATGTAATGGAACAGCCCCTGAAAGGCTGCTTTCATTGGCTTTTACAGTTTTTGAGGCAAGCTGCAGAGTGGTGGGTTAGAGCATGGACTGCTCTTGGTGACTTGCCATTACTACACAGCTGAGTCATTGTGATGTTGGGTCCAGTGATGCCATTAGTTTTCAAATGGCTCTGATATTTGGTACTCCATCTACCCACACGATAAATGAGTACACTTAAACAATCAGAGAGGAGAAGGACAACATGAGATTAAAGTGGGGTGGCTGAAGGCCGCTATCCCCCCAGGCTCAAAGCCTCCCAGACATCCTCCTGTGGGTTCGGTTTTGCCAGCGGAGGAGGCCACAGGAGCTGCTTGCGGTGAGGGACGGAGCCTTCCCTTCTCCTAGGAAAATGTTCCCTTCCCCAGACCGGTCTGCCAGTGCCTCTTCCAGGTGGAAAGGCTCTGGAGCCACTTAGCAGCCTCCACTGCGGTTCCTCCCTACCTGGCGAGGGGACACCGGGGTCAGGGGGACAGGGGGGAGCAGCTCCAGGTGAGATGGCCTCCACGGGTGCAGCGGGGACAGGAGAAGGGCACCGATCCCTGGCCTCACACATTTTGCAACTCAATCAGATCAAAATTATTTTTCTCAGGCTGCCTGGTGTTTTCAGAGCAGTCCTCACATCTGCAAAGGACGGGAGTTCAACTCTGACAGCTTGCCCCTCTTCTTAGCAGTGGCAGCAGCTGAGACTGCTTGGGGGAGCTGTGGGATCTCGTTGGCTGGAAGAGAGCTTTAGTTTTCACCAGTGCTCCAGCTAACTCAGGAGCAGCACAAGACAGCTGTAAAGAGAGGACATTTATCCTCTCCCCATATCTGGAAACACACACATTAGCACAAGCATGGCCAAAGTGTCATAAAATATGGATAAAAATGCAGGGCTCTAAGCCCTGTGGACAGAGCACAAGGGAAACACAGCAAACACCACTTAGCAAAAATTTCCCATAAGAACATTTATCCTCTTTCTGTCCACTGATCTTGTGGCTGGGACACTCACTCCTGCTCACCTTTACTCCCAGCTAAAGATCGAGGGGGAAGAGGAGCCGGGGCTTCTCCTTGTGCACATCTGCATCTCACTCCATGGCAATTTGTGGTCCACCTGAGTTATTCCCTTTCACTGTCGGGTCTGTGTAAAGCCAAAGCCCCAAATTTCATTCATGACAGTTGATTCTTGGCAGGTTCAAACCCCAGGAAACATGTCTAAGAAATCCCTTACAATAACAAAGTAAATTTGGGCTTACTTTACTGCAGTCACTGTGAGTTTTGCTACTGACTAACAGATTCCAGATACTGGGAAAAAAAAGAAGATGTAAAAGACAGGGCATTGGTTCTGTGGAAAAGAGACACATACAGCCTTGTATCAATGACCTTTCTTGCTGTGCCTCACAGAATATGAGTTTTGGGCCTGCCTGTTGCCTGTGACTGGCTCTGTTTCTAGACAAACCTTCTTTGTGTATTTCATCCAGAACTATATGCATAGTTGTGTTATTTTCACTTCTTTTCAAGCAGTGAAAGTCATCACCGTCTACATTTGGGAGTGGGAGATTTTCTTTTTGGCTTTGCTGTATGTATGACTAGCACCTATGAAATAACAGGTTTGAAAACAAGTTACAAAGCCTTTTAGTAGTGGGCGTATAATGAAATGCACCGTATGCAAAGAATATTTTTCACACTGTCCAAGCTAATGCTCAGAACCCCTGCCTTTGAGGTAGGCTGCTGAGGCATAGCTAACATCACCTCAGAGCAAGGCAGATTTAGCTGAAGAACTTAAGTTACTGGCTAAAAGCCATGCGTTGAGTCGAGGCACAATTAGCATGTCATGATTTGTCACAAGTAGCCCAGCACCCAGAGAGCTGGTCTACATTTGTCTCCCACCTCAAACCTATTGCTGAGCTCTCGGTCCCACCCACCCAGCTATTGTGCTAGTGTCTGTGGGAGTCATGGACATATATCTATGTATGAAATCCAGGTGGTTTTCATGTAGTTCTCTCCTGTAGCTGTATCTCCCTCCAGCTCAGTAACGTGCAAAGCCAGAGCCTTACTGGATTTCAGCATCCTGTCATTTGAGTGAAAGGCTTTCAGAACTATATGCCAGTTCTCTCCATACAATTTTTTTACATCCCTGTGCATGAATTTTGCTGCAGGATGTTGAAAATATCTTTAAGTTAATTTTTTTTGACTCTTTTATCTATTTGATTACTCTTTGAAGACTCACTTTGATGTCTTCCTATGCAGTTCTTCCATGTAAGAATCTTTGCCCCTACACAAAACTTCTGTGTCTCAGACAAAGATGCCCCCTCTTGCAGCTTCTGTATGTCACATCTCTATAGGCAGGTCATCTCATTGCTTGCACAAGTCACTCTACGTGCGCAACTAAGAATGTGACTCCGTATATAAGGAGCGATGGTTTGTACTGTGTGGCCTTCCCAAAGGGTCGGCTTTACCTAAGGCTCCAGTTTTGCAATCATCCTGTAACTGGTCAATGCTACTTGGACTTCTTCCCTATACCACACATTTTTAGCTCTTGTAATATAAACTTTGATGTGCAATTAATTGCAGTTTAAAACCTCTGTGGCTTTCAAGTATATGACTGGAAGGTATTGATCAGATTTCTACATAATTGGAATTTGCAGAGTCTGGGAGCAAAAAGGGAAGCTTAATTTTCACTAAGCCAGTCCCTAGATCCATGTCATTAAATAGGAATGTATGCTTGTGGGGACCAGCTCTTTTAGTCCTGAGCATGATGTGACTGTCTGCCCTCCCAGCAGCTATCACAGCTCGAATAATATAGCGTTAACATCGCCACACTTCACTGAAGTGCTGCTTTGTAAACACCACATGCAATATTTATTCATTTCTTTATACTTCCGCCTCCTTGTTACTACTTCATAGCCTATTAATAAATATATCAGTTCTCCTGATTTGTTTTCTCCCAGTTTGGTGTTTGCAGACGACTTCAGGCTGCATAAGAGTGCATGCTAATTTGAGCAAGCCTCTCTGTGGCTTGCTTCCATTACAGAAGAGTTTATTAACTTCTGGATTTTTACTGACTGCAGAAGCTATACGGGTTCATAAGAGAGAAGGATCTCATTAACAGGTAAAAGAGGGAACTTTTCTTTGCCTTCTCTGTCCACCTCTCGTGCTTTGGCAGCAGACATCGCGCAGGAGGTGGGAACTTTTCATTATCCCAGGAACACCAGGTACGAAGGTAACCCTAGCTGAGATTTAGGCAACGCAGACAAAAGCCCAGTTTTTGGAAGCAATGACTGGTCTAGAGACTGGATAGCTCTGAAGATTTTCAAAGCACTTTTCATTAAATCATTCAAAACAGACATCCTATGATTCCTAACCCCCCCCCTCCCCCAACAAGTAGATATCAAAGAAATGTGAAACTTAAAAATCCTCCTTTAAGTTTGGATTTCCTCCAAACTTAAAAAAAAATTATTTCTGTGTGTGTAAAACATGCCCTCTCCCAAAAAAACAAATGCATGAACCAAGGCTCATTTAACCTAGGCCTACTTATACCATCTCTTTTTACTGTCTATGGCATAGCCTATTTGATATTTTAGTCAGCGAGATGTAAACTCAAGCATTTGACTTATCTCCATTGAATGAAGCATCAAATTAATCTCTCAAAGTAAATACTAAGAGACAGGCATAAAACAAACAGAACATGATTATTTCTTCATACAATACATAGTTGAGCTGAAAAGCATTCTTGTCTAGGAAATTGTAGATGGTAAAACTTCAGTGGGCCCAAATCAACAGGCCAAATTGATGGAAGATATACTATTTCTAGAGCTAATATATATATTTATATATGGGTAATAAGTGTAATTCAGATATTCTTTGTGCCACAAATAGCTAAAGACAGAGAGGGAATTCATTATGATGTTCAGTCACCATTTGTAGGGTACATCCTTAGCTCTTTTGCCAAGTGGTATTCTAGTAGTTTATATGTATTATTTCCCACAAAATGGTTAGAATAGAAGTTTTTACTAATGATCAAATACATTTTCTGCATGTGGTTCTTTCACTTTCACTATGAGAGTAGGATCTACTCACTTACACAGTACTTTGATTTTCAATATATTTTCAGAGCCCAACGGTGATATTTTAAACAGTACAATTTAATCCAACAGAAGAAAGTCCTGTGGTAAATTAACTTGTTTATGTCTCATTTCTCAAGCTATCATTAGCATTCTTCTTCTAAAATACATTCAGCCTAACCAGTAAAATGCTTTATAAATGTTTGGTAAGCAATAGGCACGTTTCTTTAACACTTCAGTAAATGTCCTGCTTTCACGTTAAACCAATTGCTAGAATATTACTACGCACTTTGGAAGTGCTGACTCAGAACTGCAGCCTGGAAAAGTCTCTGTAGAACTCGTTCCTACAATTCATTCAGGCTCAACCGACCCTCCCATCTGCAGCCTGCACGTCAGAATGTCTTTTGCTGAATACCTTGAAGCAGGGAATCACATCTCGCCAGGAGCAGCCAGGGATGAAACTGCAGTCAGACTCTTCCTGGGCTCCCTCCTTGATCTGAGTGAGGCATTTATCACCCTGAGCTGGGATTCTCCGCGAATGGCACGTCAATGTAAATGGAGCCCTAAGATAACAGACACCAGTAAATGTATGACATTTACTATGCATTCCCTTTCTGAAAGCTTGCAGTTTTTTGAGGCACATCTGGCTGTGACCATGCCTGTATGTGAAGTCCTGATCATTAATGCAAAATGGAGCTTGCCAGTCACTGGAGGGCAGGAATCTGGATGAAGCTATGCTGAAACGAAAAGCGCCAGAAAGTATCATAAGCACTCTCTCTAGTGAGGATGTGGGTAAATAACTCACTTTTTAAAGCCCACTGTACTGCACACTTTATTCCAAGTAGGTTTTGAACTCCTGTTCAAAGATGCCTTTTCAAACCAAACACCCTGTCCCATGTCTCAGGATAGCACTAATTACTCTCTCTTGCCTAACTCCTCTGACCACATTCATCTGGAAGTTAGATCATTCCTTATCAAGGTAGCAGTGTGGCAGAAGCATAGGTAGCTGGAGGGTGAGGATTTCCAACTGATAAACTAGAGACCTAACAATTTTCTCTCTGTTGCCCAAAACACAGCTCCTGAACCAAGCTGCAGAATGGAAGCTCCAAGCCAAAATGTTAAAGGAGCAAGAGACTGTCCTGCAGGCACAGGTGACGTAGGAGAGGTGATTGCATGGTGTGCCTTTGTTTCCCAGTTTTTAACCCATGAGGCACGTTCCAGGTAACGTATCCAAACTACTTTCTATGTATTCCTTCTAGACTCATTCTACATCCCATAGACTATTGCAAAGGAAACAGGTTATTTTCAAGCCAAATGTAAGGTAATGCCCATACTGCAGATTGTGCTGTGGCATGTGAGGTGTTTAGTCTAGAGAAGAGAAGGCTCCAGGGAGACCTTACAGCAGCACTTTGATATTTAAAGGGAGCTTATAATAAAGATGGAGAGAGACTTTTTACCAGGGCCTGTGGTGATGGGACAAGGGGCAGACTGAAAGAGTGCAGATTTAGATTAGATATAAGGAAGAAATTCTTTACTATAAGGGTGGTGAGCCACAGGAACAGGTTGCCCAGAGAAGCTGTGAATGCCCCAACCCTGGCAGTGTTCAAGGCCAGGTTGGATGGGGCTTAGAGCAACCTGGTCTAGTGGAAGGTGTCCCTGCCCAAGGCAGAGGGGGTGGACTAAATGCTCTTTAAAGGTCCCTTCCAACCCAAACCATTCTATGGTGCTATGATTTACGAGTGTTTACAGTACTCAACCACACAAACATGCATGTGCCTCGGCTCGATTATTCACCGTAACTACCCTTCAGACAGGTGTCTAACCCAGCAAAGCACTGGAGCACAAATATATCCTGAAAAGTGATTACCAAACTGGAGCTGATGTGCTCATGTGCTTTTCTGGACTGAGGTGTGAATTAAATTTTCATTAACTTTAGCAGGAATTCTGCCTACTAATGGCTTATACAAAGGAGCCTCTAGGATTTCAGTGTTTAGCTGGAATTTGAAACATTCAATAAAATAAAATTACTTGCCAAAATTACACTAAGAGTCAGGCTGGAGTGAAAGGCAGTAAAACCAAGAAACAGGCAGTGCATACTACACTTTGAGAGCAATGCAATAATCGACCTTGAATATGAGTGAGAACACTAGATCACATGCTGGACTTTCACATCAAAAAGAGACAGCATTGGTAGATTTTCCTAGACCTGCAGAAACAGTCATGTAGATTTGTCTTCTTTGACCTGTGTGTGAGAAAGGTCCCCCCAAGACCTGCTGGGGTCCTGTCAGTCCTTCAGCCCCTCTGCAGCTGCCCGGCTCCTCACCCATCAGGAAGCCCCCTCCTAGCCCTTGCTCACAGTTAATCCTACTGGCAAGTTGTTCCGGCTCTGCCCTTGTAGAAGGTCTAATTCCTACCCGTGGAGGAGTCCAGAAAGGATAGCGTTAAACCGGTAACCTGGAAACACGCTAAGAAGGGTTTGGTCTTTTCCGTGTTTTTTCAAAGGCTAAGATAAGATGGTAGCTCACCGAAGAATATCACATAAACTGCCGCTGACACCAGTTTGACAGGTTCTGCACTCAAACCTCAAAGGCCTCCAGCTGAGTCTGTCCCGACTGCAAACTTGCTCCCATTTCTCTCAGAGTGGTTTTAATTAAACTTTTATGTTCAACCAGAAAGAGTTTTGTATGCAGGCAGACCTCTGTAGTCAGTTTAATGAAACTGAAGGTATTGATAAAAGCTAGAATATATTAAGCATACATTTGAAACGGTAAAATTGTTTTCAGAAAAATCCACTCAAACAAGTCTGCAAAGACATTGATAATACATGTGCCCCTTGCAGAATTGCATAGATGAAAATTAAGTGATTCACTTGCTGGAATGAAACACACAGTTAGGCGTTCTGCTCAAGTGTGAGAGCTCTGTCACTTACACAGCAGCCTCCATTTGGAATTACTGCTAATATATTATTATTATTATTATTATTATTATTATTATTATTATTATTATTACCAGTATGGTAGCACTGAAGGGCCTCCCTGTTGGACCAGATGCTGTCATGCAAGGTGTTGTGCAAGCACCAAACAGAAAGAGCATAAAGAGCTCCTTGATGGGAACAGCACAAAACAACAAATATATATTAACAGAGGAAAAATTACATGGAAATTATGAGAAGTCACTGCTCGATGAGATAAGAAGCCGTAATATAGCCCTCATTGCCTGCTGTAGTGAGTGCGATAGATACCACTCCACTTCAGAGGAGGTGATGAACACCCACCGCCTCCTTGAGCTGGCAGGAACCAGGGGACAACAGCTTCACGCCAGACTATCTCTGGGCAGAACAGCATGCCTGAGGCAGCCAGAACCAGCCCTCCAGACAGTGACAGGCAGATGCACCAGATGAGGGAATACACCCAAACCCTGGCGGTGCTTCCCACGGCGCTGCACGCCTTCCCCAGGCATGTTGCTTAGGCCAACATTTTTAGCTTCGTGCTTTGAAACAAAGTGAGAAGACAAAAGTCAGCTGAGGCCTTTAATTTTCGGTAGCCAGCGTAGCGCAACCACTGGGCTATGGCAACCGAGAAGAGCGCAGCAGGGCTGCAGGGACATCCCCATTGAAGCAACCTCACGGTGTGGCAATGCTGAGATACCCCGTTTCCCAAAGCCTTGCCCTTAGAAGTTGTCACCCGGCAGCAGCACTGCCTCCGCTCTGCCTGTCTGCACTGCCAGGGGAACAGGACGGGCGGCAGGCAGCGGCGAGGGGTCCTCATCTCCATAACCGAGTCTTTCCTAGTGAGAGACAGCTCTCACAGCCTGTTCCCAGCCACTATGAAATTATCATTCACATTTAAATTGCAGAAGCTGTTCTCGGTGCTATGGTACTGCCTAGGGCCACGGCTGAGATCAGAGCTTGCCCTGTTCAAACCTGAAAGGTTTTTGATCTAATTAAACAATAAGTGAAAGTTGAGTGGGAAGAGCAGAGACAGAGAATTGAGATGAGTTTTGTTAAGACAATGGCTCTGAGCTAAGAGCCCCAGTTTGCTGGCTCCCACCCCTGCTCCCTCACCTGGCTGTGGGATGCTCAGGCATTTCTCCTTGGAGCCATGGCGCCTATTCCAAATGTCCCCCTTGGTATCAGTGTCCCACTCAGGCTGCTAAAACAAATCCCTCTGCCTTTCTGTCTGTGCATAGGTCACAGCTCTGGCTACAGCCTAGTATAAATATGCACATGGAAGCTTCATGTCAGCTAGCTCCGATATTGGCACCGGAGAGCTCTGTGCGCATTAACCTCCCGTGCCTTCACCCAGCTCGGCGAGGAAGGGCTGCAGCCAGCGCCGCATTCTCGGCCACCAAGACCCCAGCTGACTAGCCTGCACGGAGCTCGGCTGCATCCACCGTACACTGCAATTATGGCCATGACATTTTCTAACTAACTAACCAGAATAAACATGAATCATAACATAACCATATTAAACCCACTCCACTCTTTGCCACATTTTTTGAATCTTCTTTTCCTCAGTAACTGCAGAGCAGTGTCAGGGAAGGGTGTGTGTTGGCTGACACCACACAAAATAAAAGCTCCTAGCTAACCATTTAGCCAGCTCCCTGCCGGTGTGGAGAGGGCAGACGGCCTCCAGCCATTCTGCAGGCTGCGCTTGAACCTCCCATTACTCTGCGCCCACCCCGCCTCAGCTGATGCATGTTACGCCAGTCGCTCTTTTTCTGACGAGAGATGTCAGGCTGGACAGATGAAATGCCTGATCACCTAAACACTGCTGGGGGTGCTCTGGCACCAGGGGGAAGTGGATGAGTTGGAGCTGGGCTTCTTTTCCAAAGAGCAGATAACCGTGTTTTATCTAGATAGCATCCTGCCTGATTTTGGAGCTTTGGAAGTGCTTTTCCCACTCAGAAAAAAACAGAAAAAGCAGAAGCCAAGGTATTCTTACAAAAAAACTAACCTGAGATCTTGAGAGGTTTCAAAAACATCCATAGATTTTTAGATACAAAAATATGTGTTTCTGACAAAATACAGCCACAGATGAACTTTCACGTGGCTACCAGGTACAAACTGACAGCAAAATAAGGAAGCCTAATCTCAAACGTTGGCACATTGCAACAGATCTTCTGCCCTGCTTCATGCAGTGAAGTGAAGCTGTCAGCAGAGGCTGGCAGCGGGTTATTTTCTCTGCCTTTCCTGCCCTTGCCCACAGCTGCAGCCCACATGCAGGCTACAAAACAGAGCTGACAAGGTGCCCTCTCAGCTCGCTCAAGCTGTAGTGCAGGGACACAGCCTGAAGGCACCCTGTGCAGGATCACGGCCCTGTGAAGCGAAGGGTGGGCTTTGCTCTGTGGTGGGGCTACCCCATGTGCCAGGTAACATAGGCAGGGAGCAGCAATGCTCCTTTTTGGTGGTGGAATCCAGTGAAGAGCATCGGGTGCTGCCACAGCCTGAGCCACTGAGCAGGGATTGGAAAGATGGAAGAGAGGAAACTGTGGCTGCAGCGTGAGTTGGGGATGCCTCTCCCCCAGCTCGCTTGGATGTCAGAAGCAGCGTAGCCAGGGTAGCACCCAGTTCCCAGCCTGGCTTGCTGGGTGATCAAGGCAGCAGGTAAACCACTGGGCAGCCAGGCTGTACTGAGCTCCTCTGGTAAAGCCTGCCATCGCTTACACCCTCAGCTTAAGGCTGGAGTTTGGCGATGTCTGCACGGCAAAACAAGGCTTAGAGCTCAGGCACAGCGCTGACCACGCTGGCTCTCACCTTGAGTTAATCCTGTGCCTGGTCCTGCACAGCATCAGTGGTTGGACCAGCTCAGGTCAGTCCCTGCCCACGAAGATGGCCCAGGGATCACGTTATGGTTTTCCATTCTGTAGGTCATCCTAGGAGTCCTTTCCTGTAGGTGTCAGCCACAACTGGACACAGAAAAGAAGTATACAGGGCTTGTGAGGAAAGGGAGGGACTGGAAATCTTTGCAAACTTTAATGCTGTCATCTTCAGAGTTACCTAGGGAAATGTTTTCAGAAATCTTCACTTCTAGAGAATTCTCTTGCTTCTGGGCACCCTGTGTACAGACAGCATAACTGCAACATTCAGGAGAATAGGGCACCCGTAATTTCCAGGTCTTTTTAAAATCACTGGCCTGGGTATTTCTATTCTTCCTCAGTTTAACTTTCTGCAACAGAGGAATCAAAATAGTTTGCAACCTTAAAAAGATGCAGAGTGTTTCAGTTCCTGATTTTTGTGCTTCGTGGCTTCCAAACAGAAACTAATTTCCATGTCTAAACACAATACTTTTTTTATTATCTTCTACCAAATTAAAAGTTTGCCATCGTGGTGACTGAAATTACTGTGGTTATTTTTTTTCCTGTTAATGCAGATCACTCTCTACTCAGAAAGGTTTGAAGAATTTCAGAAAACATTGACCAAAAGCAATGAAGTGTTTGCCACATTCAAACAAGAGATGGAGAAAGTGAGTAGCAGCTCATACCTGAACTCTGTGCTTGGCACTCTCCTTTTACATTCTATTATTTCTCACTGCAATAATTTTGTCTGGGATGGGGACATTTCTGCACACTTTGGAGAACAATCTCATCAACATTCAAATAAGACCTGGGGCACACGCAGCCACGACTGACAGCAGCTTAGACTTCAGCACTGCAAGCTGACCATTTCACTCTCCCTTTCAGCTAAATCTGAAATTGCTCTGAAGAACAAACATTTTACCTAAAACCTAATGTGATAGTCTGTTACAGACCCCTCAGAGATATCAGAGGGTGTCTGGACCTGCATTTGTCAGCCCATGTCTCCAGGAGTGCCCAGAGCCTCCTGGGTGACTGGCACTGGTACAGAAAGGTTGACACAGGCTACAGGTCTTCCCACTGGGATGTGTGGGCAGAGCTGAAGCCCACCAACACCTTCCCACCATTAAGCCCAGGCAACTGCTTCCTTGCAGCTGGTCTTCTTATTTCCTGTAATGAATAGGAGTCAAAAACCAAACACACTTACTTTCATAATTAACAACGTTACGCTCTGCCACCAGGGCCCAAAATCCTGCTGCTCTGATCCAGGCAGCCTCTAGTGATCTCCACAGAGTCCAGCCCATAGAGAACCTAAGGGAAAAATGGTGCTATGCAGCTAGCAGTGTGTGTTGGAGGTAATACAGAGGCGACTAATCCAGAGAGAACTTCCTTGACAGTGCTGGGTCACAAGATTCAAGCCCTGCTTTAACTTCTCAGCAGTACAACACTGTGGGCTTTGTAAAGAGACAAACAGAATAATGTCACCTTTTCTTTGCATTTTGTTTTTGTGATAGTTTGTACTCTGGGAGTTGGCTATACTTTTACACTCATAATCAGCTGGTCCTACCTTAGGACTACAGACTGGAGGGTGAAAGTCGTATGGCAGCTACTTAAAACTAAATCCATCCCGTAACATAAATTATTACTTAGCACAGCCATTACAGCTGCTGGTAGCAGTGTTACGAGTACAGCCAAAGACCTAAATAAAAGGGCTGCCCTAATTTAATCTGCAACATGGAATTCCTGTTGAAATTCATCTTTTCCTCCTGCTTGTATAGATGACAAAGAAAATTAAGAAGTTGGAAAAGGACACTGCTACATGGAAATCTAGGTTTGAGAACTGCAACAGAGCGTTACTGGACATGATCGAAGAGGTGAGTGGTCTTTTTCTTCTCAGGATGCACCTCTTCCCCCACATAACACTTTAACTAGGAGATGAGATGACCTGCAACCACCAAAAGTCAATGAAAAATCTGTTCTAGAATCTAAGGATCTTTTTTTAAAGCTACCTTGATAATTAGATGTCTTTAAAAAAGTAAAAGACAAAAATCCCAACTGCTGGGGCTTTTAGATTGTGCAGAGACACTTATTGTGTCCATGAAAAACTGAATTATGTAACCGTGAATTTTAATTGCTCTAAAAATGTGTGATTGTTAATGCTCTCACATAGAAGAAAATTGGCGTTAGTTCGCTTCACGCTACTTTCTTTCTGCATAAGAGCATCTACCCTGGGAATTAATGTACGCTAGCTAATGAACTTTCAATTCACGCCTTTCATTAACTTCCTGTGTAGGCAAACTCTAAAAGCAAAAGGCAAGTACTGTGGCTCACCATAGTTTTAAATATGCTGTCACGGGGCACTGCAGAGGAAATTCATAAGCATGTTGGAACTCATTCAAACAAGATAAGAGGCTGCCTGAAGTTTCACCCCAAACTTACACTGAACTTGGACCAGGTCTTTCTGGTTAGATTTGCAGCTCTGTGCTATTGCTATTTCTACAGGTTTCTGTATCTCTTGTTTCCTCAATGAGTGTAGAAGCAAGAAAATGTTCCAGTTCAGGCTGCTCTCACAGAACCTAGAAGCAAATAATTAAAAACTATAATACATCTTGTTTTCCCCAAAATTCACACCCATGCCCACCAAAAGTCCAGGTAGGTTTTTCGATGATTATCTATACAGACATCCACTATGTTTTTCCATCTCTACAGATCATCAACAGGTATCCCTGCAAATATTTTTGAGTGTAATTGATCTGAATCTGTATGGAGAATGCTAACGCACTGCAATAACAGGGATAAATTTCCTCTTGAAGCTTCAGTACAAAAGACCATAGTTATTGCAGAGCGGCTGGTGAAAGCCAGCTACCTGGCAGAGTCCTGTGACGGCTGCCGAGATCTCAAATTTTTTCTTAATTGCCAGTTCCACCAATGCACTGCACACACCCAAACTCAGTCCACACCTTTGTCTGATGTCTTTGAACACAGAAAGCCATGAGGTCCAAGGAATATGAGTGCTTCGTGATGAAAATCCAGAGGCTGGAGAACCTTTGCCGGGCTCTGCAGGAAGAGAGGAATGAGTTGTACAAAAAAATAAAGCAAGCACAGTTTCCTGAAGAGGTGAATGGAAATGGCATCTCAGAAGAAGAAGACAATGCTGATCTGAGCCCTTCCTCCTCTGAGCAGGCGAGCATTGAGCTGTGCACTACTGACAAGAACATGCTGAAGGAGCTGGCTGAAGCTTTCAGGGTGTCCCACAAGGCAGAGGAGTCCCTCCCAAGCAACAGCAGCAATCCAAACACCTCTGATGCTCAAACATTCAATGCAGCCCTGGTGCCAGAGCTCCCCTCTCCTCTTACTCCACAGTCAGAGGCCGCGAATCACTGCGAGCAGCCCAGCACGAGCACACCAACACCCACTGAACACGTGCCAGCACCAACTGGGAGCACGCCAGCACCCTCTGAAAATATAACAACGCCCACTGAGAACATGCCAAAGCCCACCAAAAGCATGCCCATGCCCCCAGAAAGGGTGCCAGCACCCACAGAAAGTGTGCCAGTACCTCCCGAAAGCATGCCAGTACCCACTGGGAATACGCCAAAACCCATTGAAAGCATGTCGGCAACCCCTGAAAACATGCCAACATCCACACAAAACATCCCCGCTCCCCCTGGGAATACGCCACTACCCATGAAAAGTGCATCAAAAGCTGCAGAACATGTGGATGACCCAGCGGATCCATCTGCCCATGGTCAGTTCACAGAACAAACAGGGGGGACAGACATGGAAGCAGTGGATTGAAGACACTGGTGTGTCCCAGCTTGTCTTCTACAAATCACACCTCTACTTTGTCCTCTAAATTGATACTTTTTTTTTTCTGAAAGAAACAAAAAGTGGTTGTTAAAACACACTTGCATAACTGTAGGCAAAGGTAATGCACTTCTCTTTGCTATCACTATCCAGTAATAATGGGTTTGCAAATTTTGCTGTCCTTCGTCTTCTTGAAGCACAATATTTTCTTAAGGATGGGAAAATACAACCAAATTACAGGATCTTTTTTCCCAGGCATAATGAGTCATCTCATTCAACAAAATAATTTTAAAATGTTGAAGATTTGTGTTTCAAAAATCATTGCAATTCACAAACATACATTTAAAGTCTCGTAATTAATTGTATCTATTTGTTATGGTGTTGAGGAAAAGATGGCCTACTTGGACATGTAGTGATTTTAATAGATGAGGTGAAAAGAATCTGTAATTAGAAAGTAAAATAGTGAAATCATCTATGTGGTCAGCCATATCCAAGGAGAGATGCAGTAACACAAGGTGAATTTTTGTATGAGTAAACTACCACTCCACATTATGTGGACAGAACACCCACAAGCTCTTAGCCATACCCTGAATTTGTCTTTTCTGCTTAGTGCTCTAAAAGAGGTTTTGTCTTCAACAGAACTACAGGGGAGGGGAGAAGATCCTTTCTAAATTCCTCATAAAATGACTGAAAACAACAGCAATTTCCAAACTGATTGCAATTCCTGAGGTAGGGGTCACAACGTTCCTTCTGCATCCAACAGACACCTGCTAGTTTGTCATACCATTTGGGATCACAAGCCCAGCAGAGTGGCTCATGGTTGTTTCCAGCCCACAAATGAGCTCAGAAGTTCAGAAGTCGGTTGCAGATCCCAGCTTCTAGGCCAGGAGTAGAAAGAAGAGTGGAGCTACACTAGAAGGCACCAGGATGTATTCCAGAAGATGCCCCTGAGATCATGCTTCCAGATCGTCCCATCTCCCCCAGTCAGAGTCACATGAACCTCTTCACCACATCTTCCTCCTGGCCCTGCTGTGTGTGCTGGAGCTCCTAGGAGAAGGGTGAGCACACTTGCCTGTCACCCCATTCATTGGAGTAGAGCACAAGTAAATGGCCCAGAAACTAACAGGTGCCATGAAAGCAGGAATCCCTCTCGCAGACACCTTTGAAAACTGGCTACATTCTCATCCCCTCTCTTGTCTAACCGGCTCTTCCCGTCTGCCTGCCAACACATCACTGCTTAATAATGTAGCCACCTTGTCAGAAACTGGTTGATTCTGGCACCAAGAACAAAGACGAAGAAGGAAGGGGGCAAGAGAGTGTACATACCCAGACAGCTGTATGGTCTCAAGCAAGGCTTTTTGGAAGAAAGTGAAAATATTCTGGTGGTACATTTCTTGTTTCTCATCCTCTTCCTTCAAATTCAGTCTAGGCCTTTTGGAGTCTGAGCTGGATAGCTTAAGAATTTGAAACGGGTAATTAAACAAGATGTCCAGAGGCGGGAAAGGGAAATGTTACAATCAAACCAACCCACGTTTATAGACAAATCCTGAGAAGACCGTGAAGACAACAAAGTGACTCATTCAAGATGAAGTTGAAATACAGGAGAACCAAGAGAGAAGATGCCGTGTTTGGCAGACTGTGGGAGACTGCATTCACAGAGTCCTTCTGGCACATCATTCTCCAAAAGCGCGGTTTGACTCTTTGCTTACTGCCAACATGATCTGCACCCTGGTTGCATACGTCTGTGTCTACGCTTGTTGGTTCAGCCTTTTCAAGAGCAAACCATTGGGGTATACAGAGCATGATTTGCAACAGTTTGTTGTTCTACCATGGCCTTATGAGTAGCTATTAGGGCTACAGTTTTCAGATGCAGATGCCTTATATGAGAAACCAAGACCAACAGGATTTATTTCATGTCTTTAATCACCTGCAAGTAGACCAATGAAGTCTTAGTTACCTTAAGCTCCTTTTAGAAGCAGTGGAGAAGAATAGGCATCTTTCAAGGACAAGTCATCTCATAGTAAGACTGGCATCCAAGATGGAAGAAATTAGTTTCTCTCTGAAGATGCCATTTCTCTTCACTGATTCTAGAGCCAGCGTAAGACAACTAGCTTAAACTTAAAATGTCTATTGTTAGGTGTCTAAATTAAAGAACACTCATCAAACACTCAAAGTCCCAAGTAAATGGCCATCTCTGAAAACCAATGTGCCTGTGAAAATGTTAACCTATAACAAATCCTTATCCTAAGATAAAATTTATACTCACCTGATTTATTTTTTTTTTGTTTCCATTGCATTGAGCCAGTAGAAATCTAGTTTCCATTACAAGTACAAGTTTTGTTTGTTGTTAGGGTGACTTTTAAAATTAATGCAATTTATATATCCATTAATGTTTTTTTTTCTTTCTTGGACTTGTTGGATTCTGTTGCCGTTTTTGTAACTGCCTGCATGTAACCAACTTCTTTCTCTTCAAGTAGGCCCGTAGAATGCCTTTAATTGTTGAAGTTTTCTTATATATTCAAATATCCAAATACATAATAATAATGATCAACCTGGCCTTGCAACTTTAACTTGGTTCCATTTTGCATAATCATTAGGTCACATCTTTAGTTATATAATTGTTGCCTCATAGCTCCCAACTTCAGCAAGCAGGGTGACAAGGATCCTACAGATAAAAACTTCCTACATAGTCATGACTGATTCTTATAGCATCATCCCTCATGAATAATTACACAGCCTTCTGGGAAAATCACTCCCACTCTGTTCCACCTTCCTCATTTTCGCCCTTTTAATTCTTGCATCTAAAACTGCGCTCACATACTTGCAATTCCTATTACTCTGTGATTTTCTACCCACGTACCTGTGGCTTCTCTTCTTCCATACCATCTACCAGCTGCATTTTATCTCAGCAGTTTCCTCCTCCTTCTCAATATCTACCTACAACACTGAAAGTACAGCAGAGCAACCCTGCCGGCTTTTAGTTGCAGGACTTGACATCAAGTGTTTGCAAGACATGGGACAAAAAATGTAGGGAAAATTCTGGCTCATTCCAGGCTGAATAGAGCATTTAGATTCAGGCTGTGGGGATGGTTTATGTGTAGTCTCATGGCCTATCGAGGTGTGGGAGGCTGGAACACCCTCAGTAGAGGCAGAAAATTTACAAAATTTAACCATGTGCCTGTTCATCGTCCATGGCATCAGACTGGCAGTTTAAACCACCATCACCATCATGGATTTCTGCGTGTTAACCTGCTTTCTCTCATTCTTTTTCAACATTAATTGCTGGCCTCCTCTTGCTCTCGTACTGGTACCCAATACAAAAGCTGCCTCTGCATGGTAGCAGTGCCCTCATGAAAAGCCTTTGGGATTGCAGTCTGCACATCAGCTCTGCTGCACTTCCCTCAGTTACCTCCACACTGCAGACACAGAAACCCACCACACTCTGGGATCGTTCAGAGGCAGTAAGTAGCAGTGATACATGTGTCTTCCCTGCTGTTCACCCTTATCGTCATTCTCCTACTGATACCACCAGTCTCCTCAATCCTGATGCGTGCTGTGGTTGCCTCCTCTAGTCTTGCTTTTATTTCACACAGTTATTGCCTCACCACCAGGTACAGATTTGGGGGCAGGAGAGGTGGTGATTGTACCTTTATCCTCCTACTGAAACCATCCGTGGCTGCGCTGCTTCTGAACCAGCACTAGCCTTTATTTGCAAAAACTGCAAGGAAAGAACAAAAATATTTTCCCTTTCTGCATGTCTGACCTTTGTCACCTCAAAAATTTAACAGCTCCCCTGCTGAATGTGTAAACCACAACATTTTTCAATGACCCAGAGTTTACCCAAATGTGAGGGGATTTTCATGATGACAGCTAAAATCATATCCATGATTCTGACACAACCTTCTCAACTAATTTCTGATCACAACAATGTTAAATCTGGTTGATGAGAGATTAGAAAGAAACAGCTGATCTGTTTCAGCTTAACTTTTCCCACAAAACTGAACAGAAGTTAGAGCAGGCATGGAATATATAATCCAGATGGCAGAACTGCGGCAGTAGTGCAAGTGACACAAAACAGGGACGTATGATAAAATACAGTGAAACTTTCATTATAGGCTTCATTATTAATGTCATCTTTAAATTCAGTTTGCCAATCAGATTGCAATCGACCACATACGCAGCTGTTTCCAGATTCACTCTGTCTCTCTCTCTGCAATGAACAACATTGCGCTCATCACTATTGGATTTACACTTCTCTGTTTACTTTATAAGGAAATTGCAGCCGGACTTGTTCCCCTCCTGGGAGGCACTACCTCTGCATTGCCATTTGTGCTAACTTTCAACCATGACCTTGCTTAGCCAAGGGGCAAGCATAAGGGATGGAGATAGCCCTGCCCACGAGTCAGCCTGCCCGGCTGAGGCGCCGCAGAGGAGCACCAGCCAGTTGGACAAGGGCTTGGGTGGGCAGGGAACAGCAGACACAGAAAACGAGTGTTTGCTGCACTGGTGGGATTCCCCTTCCCCTGAATTTTTTGCCCTAACATGCTTCACTATTGTGCAATGCTGTTTTTTCTACCTGGAAAAGACTTCTCACATCCCTTTCAAAGATGCAGGAGGAGACAATGTTTGTGTCTGTGGCAGGATAGTCCTGGATCAGCACTCAAGCCCCAGGGAAATCCAGAAACGCCCACATCCATGGTCCCCACGGGCTCACAGCTTCACGTGGCTGACAGCTCAGGTCACCCTGCAGCCCTACACACTCATCACACTTGACCCAACACAGCAAGTCAAGCGGCAATCGCTCGTGGGCCGCAAATGGTTCAACAAACCACAGGCCAGTTCCCCTCCACAGGCACGGCAAGGAGCGGCGGAGGTCCTTATGTTTCAGTCCTGACCTTGAGAGAGGGGTGGGCAAAGATGCCAGGGTGTATGCCATTTGTCAGCAATTTTCTATTTCAGCAAATTATCTTCCACACTCCTCCTCACATTTGGAGGTGGTCTGAAAGAAAGAGCATATGAAGACCCAAAAGAGGTTATGGTTGAGAAATAAGCCCAGCCCAGAACAGTGTATTTTACAATATCTACATCACATGCATATGGACAAGGGTCTAAAAGGAATGCTCTTTGCTCTTTGCCCCGACTCAAGGGAGACACATAATGTAAGCACGCCCAGACAGAGCAACTGAAATGCACCCAGACTAGGGCACTCCTGGATTTACCCTGAGGATGTGACGAAGGCATGCACATACACCCATTCCTGTGCTCTGTGTCCCCTAAGGATGTCCCCTAACGAGGCATGTGGCCCATATTGGAAGGCTGGGAAAAGCCCTGTGTTTGGATCCTGGCTTTTTTTTTCCTTCATGCATCTCTGATCTGAGGTTACTTTCTCTGTTTACCCCATTGAAAATATTTTTATGCTTAAAAGAAAAAAAAGGAGAGGCTGAAGTGCAAGTTGGTCTCTGACAAAATTAGTAGGCTTCAGCTTTGAGGTGCAGATGAAATACGTGCAGTCCAGCCTGAGAGGATGGCAGCCTTAGCAAAACACTCTACACTCAGCACAAAAAAGGATTCTAAAGCTGGACAAAGACATTGCACCTTGTGGCCATAAGCCATGAGCCAAAGAAGAGAAGAAGAAAATATTTCATGTTCTCTGATCAAGAAAAGAAGTTCTATATTAGCAGAATATTCCCTGGGAGGGGGGGGAGGGAGGGAGGGACTGTTCAGGAAGCCCTCATCATTTTCTACACTGATTGTCAAAGTGCACCACAGAGAGAGCCTTCAGATGATCCCAAAATGCTTTTCAAGCTAAAAATGTTACGGAATGACTTATGACTCCACTTTGGGCAGAGGACCACCTGCTCTGGGTTGTAATGCTGCAGCAACACACTGCAGAAATACAGAGAGTTAGGGCAGAGGCTTTCACTAGGTATAAACCTTCAGAGCAGAATCCAACCACTAACTGTCTGGTAATAGAAAGAAACCTTTTCAATGACCGGTTTATTCCCTAATTGCCTTTTTTTTTGTTTGGTAACTTGCCCTGATAATTCTGGTGCTGCCATCAGCAGAAAGTAAAGGTACAGCTCCTTGCAGGTGTAAATCAGAGCAGCTCCTTTGGAGCCAGCTGAGCTCCACACACTGAGGTTCAATGAGAATTGCATCCAAGGGGCTGAATTACAGGGCTATTAGCAAGTCCTCTGTTCTTATGAAGTGAACATTTTACCCAGCCAATACTTCAGGGGCCCTGAGAGAGATAGAATGGGTTTACTCAATTAGAATTTGGCCAACACATTGCATTTAATGAAGCTACTTTTAGGAAAAGTGCCAAAAAAGCAATCTTTATTGACCACAAGTGGCCACGGCCTCTGCTTTGCAGCTCACCCGAACACCCAGCGCTGCAGTGCTCCAGCTCACACGTCCTCTCCTCGGAAAGGATGAAAGGCAGAGCACCATTTCTTCAACTACTTCCTGCAGCTCTTCTCTCTTTCTCACGCTTCTCCCATCCAACGACGGGTCTAAACCTGTTCTGCTTACTGCAGCTTGCTGGATAGACCTTGTTAAAAATAGAACAAAATATGATTACATTCAGGTTTCATTTCACATGAGATCCAGGTCAGCACTGACAATACCATCTGAGCTGCTGCAACAGCTCTCTGTCTGCACAACAGGGGAGGTCCTGCTCCTCTCATCAGCTTACGGCTCTGCAGACCCTCCTCTGCGCCAGCTCCTGCGCTCACCAGGCTCTCTGATGAACTGATCTAACTCACTAGCCCAACAGAAAAGTAATCCAACTAAGGAAAAAAGGATTATTTTCAAGCATGTTAGAGTGCTGACAGAGGGTCAATTCCCTTCTGGCAGCAGCAAGCTACTAGGTCAGCTCAGGTGTACCAAACTCCTGGTCATTTACTACTTAACCGCAGTGCTACCTGGAGTGTGATCTTCCTATTGCCACAGCCGGAGACAGAATACAGGACCAGATGGACGACTATTGTGAGCAGCAGTGTATTTGTTACTTCTCAAAGACAAGCTACCACCGAAGGATTCCTCCTTCCCTGTGTCCAGTTCTGGGCTCCCCAGTTCAAGAAAGATAAGGAACTACTGGAGAGAGTCCAGCGGAGGGCTACGAGGATGATGAGGGGACTGGAGGACCTCTCCTACGAGGAGAGGCTGAGGGAGCTGGGCTTGTTCAGCCTGAAGAAGAGAAGGCTGCGAGGGGACCTTATAAATGCCTATAAATATCTGAAGGGTGGGTGTCAGGAGGATGGGGCCAAACTCTTTTCAGTGGTGCCCAGCGACAGGACAAGGGGCAATGGGCACAAACTGAAGCAGAGG
>Ga0065711_1005376_pt1 | contig 25220 bp, 12 predicted proteins | sample Hoacrofraction12_FD_59098 | JGI IMG/M metagenome (GOLD analysis project Ga0065711, IMG submission 59098) | Hoatzin crop microbial communities from Cojedes, Venezuela - Epithelial fraction 12 v2 (version 2) | ecosystem: Host-associated > Birds > Digestive system > Esophagus > Crop | place...
GGGGGGGGAGAGAAAGATCAAGCAGATTTTTATAACGTGAAATCTTTTTTTGAACAATCACTACTTTCTCTGAATTTGCGAAAACTTAAATACAGGCTGGGAGATGTAAGGGGTAACACTGAGTCTCTCCTGTGAGAACGTGTGGGGTTCAGGTGGGGTTTTCGTCTTCTATCTTACAAATGTCGCTGTGAAATTGAATTATGCTTTAATTAAGGAGATGCAGAAGATTGTCCTGAAGAGCAGAAAATTCCATATTTTCTTTTGTTCACAAAATTCAGGTGGAGTGGGCTGCATCTGACAGAGCCAGGGAAGATTGGGGGTTGCCTTCTTAAAATAACCTTCTCTACCAGGCCTATATCCACTTCATCGAACATAAACTTCGCAAGGTTTAGAAATACACTTCTACAGTTTAATTTAAGGCTCTGAAAAATGTGAAGTTGGAAGTACTGGAGTTTTTCTGTATTGCCTAGGCTACAGCTGAAGAAACGGTGATGCTCAGAGGAATGTAGTTGAATTATCAGGCTGAACTCTACATTTCTGGGCCAGAGTTTTCTTGGTATTTGAAGGCCTCTGGGATAGAGGTAACCTTGCCAGCAGTTCATAAATTTGAGCCAGGCTTTTTTACCTTAGTCAGAAAATTCATGTTTGAGCTTTATTTAAGCTGGGATTCACGGTGATCTAATCTCAGTATGCTGCCAAACCCAACCTGCAATTTTTCTTTTTTTCTTTTTTGCGTTTTGTTGCTCTTTTTTTGTTCTAGCTTTGGTGTTTCAGATCGCTCCCTTCCCTCTCCATAGTGTTTTTTCCCGGAGCTGTTAATCAGAAGTGGATGAATGCACACAATCGCCCTGCAAAAAGCCTCTCTGCTAATTGCAAGCGCGGCGATGGGGTAGAGAAGCAGCTGTAACCGCAGGCACGCTCTGCCTTGTGCACAGGGTAGAGCTGACCTGCTACGCAGCAGGGCACGTTTTCCAGGAAAAATTATAATGAGTAAATATTCTTAATATCTCCAAATAGCAGCTAGAGGAAAGCACGTGGTGGTATTTTGCATGTATTGGGAGATTGTGTGTGTGTGTGTGTGTATAAAATATATATATATATGTATGTATATGTACACGCAAACACAACCACATGAAATCTGCATTGCAGGTGTCATATAGGAGTCCAAAATAGCATATATGTAATAATATCTACTATAATAAAATATGTAATATAATAGTAATGTAATATGTATATACACACAAATCTGCATTGCAGGTGTCATATAGGAGTCCAGAATAATCAAGTAAAACCCCACTTCATTCTCTGGGTTGTGGCTTGGCGTGAAGCTTTGCATCCTCCTTGTAAAAAGCATCATTTTAACTTAATTCTCAAGCTGTGGAAGAATGCATGCGATAACACAAGTAAGCCCTTTTTGCTATGGAAAAGCTCATCTGTAATGGATACTTAAAATAGTTTGGAGAGTAGTTAGCAATGGAAATTTGTCCAATATTTTGATTATTGCAGCTGTTAACGAAAAGGTGAGGTGTGTTATTTGTTGCTTGTTGGGTATGAGTGGCCCCATTAGGTGTATAGCAGAGTTGAAAAGGATGTCAAAGCTAACTTAAAATTATATGTATTAAGTCAGTTTTAAAGGAATTTAAGTGAATTCCCCAAAATAACAGCTGGTCAGTCCTGGGATGATGATCTAGAATTCCCAGCGTGGCCCTCGGAGCAGTGCTGCCATATAAAAGCCTGGACCAGGCAGTGGTTTTTCCATGTGGCAAATACAGCACAACAAGGCTCATTTCCCTGTGTGCTTTTCTTCTTCTGCAAATCGAAGCAAAGAATAACCTGCTCCTGCATCCTCTCTTAATTGCCACTGTATGTTTGCTGTAAATCAGAATACTCTATTGCCAGAAGTCTTAGATTGCTCTCTCCACAATATTATTTTTTTCCCCATTTAATGCCAAAGACCTTTGCTTGTGAAGTATGCCTAAAAATTCAGCGAGGCAGGTCATCTGCCATTCCCATGCGTATGGCCAGTCAGTTCTTAAATCACTGGTGATTTACTCGTCATTTTTGCATCATGTAGCTGCTTAAAATGAGAAATAACTCCAGTCCTACTCCTCCACTTGTGCTGCAAGTTGCGTAAATTAGGATGCCCATTTAATATTGCCAGCGAGACAATGATCCTTCCTAAATTTTCTTGTGTGTGTGTGTACCCAAACTCCTTCTTTTATTTTATATTCTCAGTATAACAAGCGGGCAACCAAGAGCCAGTCAGCCTGGATTAATCCTGGGCTTGGGCTGCTTCAGGGGGGGTTACAAACCATAATATTGGCGTTAACGCTGCAAGATGGGAGCGAAGCTTTCCAAAGTGCTTACGCAGTACAAAGAAACTTCGCTGAAGCCTTTCGACTTGCGTGCTACTTTCTACTTTGGGTTGCAAAGGAGAAAACTGCGGTTTCTAGAATTACATCACAATTATGATATTTGTAATAATAGAGGTGCAATATAAATAGCCTTATGGCAGAAGGGAAATAAATGGGTAATGAATGGGTGCGACCTGGCTGTTGCTGCCTTGGTTTTTCATTCTGGCTCATGCAGCCCTTCCCTCTCTATAACATATGGTTTTCATCGGCTACAGGGAAGCCAAATAATTTCAATAAAACTGGGAGAAAACATAATGCTTTAAAAAAACCCAACATATTGATGTTTGCCTCATTTTCAAGTGGGGTATTAATTAAATTTATCAGCCTTGGTTAATGACAAAGTGGATGCTTGTTTGGATGCTGGGGTATATGCGTCATCTGATGGACAATGCAATTATAGCTTAATGAGGTCAGAGCGCTGCGTTTTTCTTAAAGAGTCTGAAATGATAAATAACATGAGCTGAGGTTAGTCTGAATTTTGGTGCATCCCCCTGCTGACAGCTCAGCAGAGCGCTGCAGCACAGAGGCGACGTTGCTGATCAGAACAGCCTTGTTTCAGGGGGACCGGCCACGTTTGCTCTAGGATTAAGCAGGCAGCAGTATCTGCATTGTGTTAGCCTGCAGCAAAGATGCATTTCCTAAATTGCTGAATACAAGGTATATTCATATAAAGTAAATACGTGATATAGGTGAGCTCTATTAACATAAAATAAATATAATATATACTAGATATAGTAATATAAAATAAAAATTTATATTCATATATACACATGATATGTATAAATATATAATTACAATATATTATTTTTTTTGTATCTGCCACTCTAGGTCTGATTAGGGTTGTCATTCAGGCTAATTTTAAAGTTTAGAGGTAGTGTAGGTCAGCATCTGCTTAATCTCCATCACATTGGCAGCCCCCCCCCCGACTAAGTTTTTAAATTGCACTTTATTGATCGTTGGGCTTTTAAAGACATCCATAAGCTCTTAGCAAGGGCTCGGCTGCGTGCAAATGTAGTATTTGTCTTGCTACGAGCAGTATTGACCCGAGCGGTTGGGCACTCGAGGAATATTTAGTAATTTTTTTCCGTTTAGGCTGCAAAGCTGTTGCGGATCATTAGATCGACTGCTCCTGCTTTCACTGGCTTATTGTTACTGTGAAAGCTTCATTAATATATAATTATGAGTAAGCAAAATATTTTTGGTTTTCTGTATTAATCACCTCAGTTTGGCAAGAAAAATGTAGCTGGGAGAAGAAGCTTTTTGAATAACTAGGTTGTCTTACCTGCTAGCTTATTAAGGCATAAAGGATCTGTGTGAGCAAATACTGAAGTCTGTAGGAGCCATAAGTTTGCATTTTGACTTTAATGGTTGCAATTTTTAAATTGCTTGATGGTTATCACCTCAAAAGATCTTAAGCACTAATTTTTCCAAGGAGTTTAATTACATTTCTAGCTTTCCACTGGAAATTCAAAAGGTAAAACAGGTTTGAAGTTACTATTCAATAAATAAAAAAAAAAAGGTTTAAGCTTACTGTTAAGTTTTATACTTTGAGAGAAAATGCTGCATTTCCATTTATTTGACTTGTTTCAAACCAGGTTTGATTTGACTTCACCCCAGATTGCCAGATCCACACTTCATTTTGCTTAGGAGTAAAATTTCTTCAGACAAGAATGCGTGGTTGGGGTAGGATGCTTGCAATTGCTGAAAGCGTTTTCAAGAGAAATCGTGGAGATATTTTATTTTTCAGTCACATCCTGTTCCTCGCCATCGAATCAGCTCAGTTTAATTTTGTGCGTCTTGCTGCGGACCGGTGCCAGGGACGTGAGTAAGAGGATGCAAAAGGTGAACAGTTCAGCAAGTCGGTACTTAAATGTGTTGATAATTCAATGTGGAGATTTCCCTACCTCTTTCTACCTATTACATGAGCTATCTTTGATGCATTTGTTTTCTGAAGTGGCACTGGAAGAATTGCAGATGTAGTAATAATCCCAAACCCACTTACACTGTATGTGGCTGGCTCAGGATCTTGATCCGGTTGGGAATAGGGTCTCCCATGTATTTATGCCACGCATCCCAGGGAGCAGCAGAGTAGAGATGGGAACCTCTCAAGGTGGTGTTGATGCTCAGCATTGCTTATCTTCAAACTTAGATTCTAGAGAGCCTTAGCACCAGTTCCATCTTTATTTTCCCCTTTTTGTACAGTCCCTGTAGATTTTTTTTTTTTCACGCGTGGATTTTTTTTCAATGCCTTGTTTCAGTTTCCACCTGGGTTTTCATTATTATGGTGACTTTCGACTAGGCAGCTGATGAATTTTCAGCAACTCCCATCCACCTGGATGCCATCCAAGGGGAGAGATGGGCAAGAAACAGCAGAAAAAAGGAGAGATGACCAGGGTAATAGCCTTGCGTATCGGATGCCGGAGGCTGGGTGACCAAAGCCTTCCTGCTGAAATCCGGCCAGCGTGAGGTAGGACAATTGTGCTGCTGTTCTTTTCGGGGTTTATAAACAAGAGGATGAGGCTNAGCNNCAAGAGAAAGAAAGCAAGAGAAAGAAAGGTTTCTTTCCGTTTTTTTTCCTTTTTGTGAGTTTTTTAGTTTCCTTTCCTGTCCCTCTTCCTCCCCCTGAGCTGCAGGCAGAGCTATTTAGAGAAGAAATGCTATTTTCACGAGTTTAATTTTTAACATAGTATTTTACTTGCTGATTAAAGTCAATAAAGAAATACATTTAATGCCCTCGCTTTAGAGATGCAAACCCCTCCCCCCTTCCCCTTAACTACCACTAATGGTATTTTTGTGGGGGTTTTATAAAGCTGGTTTGAGTGAGCGAGCAGAAGCAGCATCCCTGTCTTTTCTGTTCAGGATAAATAGATGCGCTCCAGCAATTTCTGCTGCACCCCACATGCATCTTCTCTATGCAAAAAGGAAACAGAATAGTAAGCAGATTAAAATAATACATTTACATCATCCTGCATGATGGCACCCAGAGTGGCTGGGCTCCTTGCTTTAACCCCACTTTCAGGATGGCGTGTTCTTTATTATTTAAGTGAGATATCTTTCAGCTCTACTGCCATAAAATCTTTCCAAATCACCCTAAGAGATATGTGCCGAGACATTTTGACCACAATATGGCTATACCATGACCGCTTGAGCAGTCGTCCCCTCGATAGTTCTCAGCAGCTTCAGATTTGGGTGGTGTATAATGAGATGAAACAGATTGCTGTCTGTCAGTGTGGTAACTTTTATAGCTCTATGTATGCACTAAAGGTTTTGGAAGTGAATAATATACAATTAAGAAAGTAAGATCTGGATTGAAGATACCCTACAGCCTTTTTTCTGCGCTAAGACTGATACCTCCACATACATGTGCTCTACTGAGTTTGATTAAAATCATATAAATCATCATCTCTCTAGTTCTGCCTTAACTGAAGTGAGATCTAAGACATCAAAACTATGTGTTGTGTTCTGTATTGAGAATACAAAAGTTATGTCTTGGATCAGAATACAAAAGAGAATACAAAAGTTATGTCTTGGATCAGAAGTTGCATTCACCCCCTGGAAGCTCTGTAACGTGTAAGAGTGGCCCATGGCATGGGCGGTGGCTGCAGAGCTGGGGCTGTGCCTTTGGGCATCACTCTCCTGCCCTCAGTCCTGCAGGGAGGGATGCTCCTGTGGTCCTTCCCTGCTCCGGGAGCAAGCGCAGGAGTGCCATCAGTTCCTTTTCTTGCAAATGCTTGTTGTCAGTTCATTTTTTACAAACCAAGTGTATTTAATAATGACCCACTCTTTATTCTGATGGGTTGCTGTGTGTTAGGTCACCACCCGCTTCCAAAAGAGAGATGAAAATGTGTTCTTAGGTAGACTATAAACTCTATATCGCTGCTCAGCACAGGGAGTGCTTGTTTTTCCCCTTCCTTCTTCACATCCCTGTTCCCCTCTGGTTAAAGATCCTTTTCTTCCATTGGGTTCAGCTGATGAATCTCTTGCTAAATTCAGAAAAAATGCTCTCAATTTGCACTTGAGTATTGAGGTGTCAGCCTGGCAGAAGGCATGTGTACCCAAAAGCTTGTTGTGTTTTCCAGCTTTTCCAGTTAGTCTGGTTAAAGAAAACCTTATGTCTGTCTACAAAATTTGTCTCGTCTCTATCTGTATCCCATCACAGCTACTACAATACCAGCATCGGGCTGTGAATTTTAATTTATTTGCTATATATTTAGCAAGAATTACCAAAAGACTTAACCACTGTAGTGATTCTTCCAAGCTTGAAAGAAGAAATGCTGGTCTAGACATTACTGTTGTAGAGCTTGCAGGTTTCTATAAAGGTGAGTTGTACACTGTTAGTTTAATTACATGGCGACGGAGAGAGAGCATGTTGGGTGAGTATCCGCAGAGTGAGAAGCAACCAGAGAGAGTTTATCAGGCACCATGGTGGCGATGAAATGTACAGTTTAATCACCTGAATACAGTTTAGTACCTGTCTACTGGAAACCACTGCTTCAGGAAAACAGAGAATTTCCTGAGCATGTACTCTAAAGAAGCATTGCTTGTTTGCATGAAATTAATTGGAAAACAAAGTCTGCTGTTACTGTTTGCTCCAGCAAGCAATACCCCTGTGAATTTTCCAGCTGTATCTTGTGCATTTCTCCTGCAGTCAGCTGTGCAGAGTGTTGTAGCTTGAAAGACATGCGCACAGCTCCCAGTGCAGCAAACAGAACATTGCTCATTTATCCTGAGCAGGTCACTGGCTGCCCATCAATCGCATAAGTCTTTTCTGAATATCTTACAATTTAAATGCGGTATTATGCATACGCCCTATGCTAGTGTTTACTATATTCTTCTAGAAAGCAAAAAGGTTTAAAACGTTGGTGTTCCCCAAAACATTACATACAAAAGACTAAAGAGATTACAAAGTTAAATGCTATTAAATGCCTTTAGAGGCTTAATTTGCACTGCAGTTCTTAGGCATTCTCAGTGACACGGCATCCTCCTCCCGCTTCCCTGCTGTGTGGAGCTCTGGAGATCCGCTCGTTCACGCAGCAAAGCGAGCTCACAGCTGGGAGGACACCGGCTTCGTTTGCTGTGACATTTGGGAAGCGTATTGCAACTGATGGAGGGAGAGCTCAGAAGGAGGTTTGATGGTTCTTGGATGCTGCTCTAAAAATCGGGACTGTGTTCCTTCCTCTGGTTTGCTCCATTTTGCGTCAGATCGCCAACGTAAAGTATGTGGTTTGTGCAGGCTTTTCGCTCCTTGGTGTCTGAGTACTTGAAGTCTTGCAGCGATATTGGGTGTATGCAGCCACCATAAAAATTAATACTTGAAGTGTTGTTTAAAATGCTGCCTAGTAATTGAAGATAATGGCCTCAGGCTATGTTTCTTAATACATACATGAAAAAAATTGAATAGAGTGAAGATAAGTGGTCCTCACTTCATGATCTCTCTTGCTTGGCCAAGGTGGGCGATGAAGAGCTGCTACTCATCCTCATGTGGGGAGAAGGAGCAGCAGGGGCTCTGCATCCTCGGCACGCCGTCCAGCACCTCCCTGCTGGTGTGCCAAGGGTGGCCTTGGTTTGACTCCTGCCCTTTCCGAAAAGCAGGGGAACATGCTCCCAACACCCCGTCCCAACCGCTCAGGGTTTTGCAAAGCTGAGCTAGGAAAAGGTGAACAACAGAAAAATATCTGTTTTTCACAGTGGTTTCTGCTGTGTGGAAAGCTGGAGTACAAAATCTCAGCATGTTTTATTAATTCAGGGCTTTCTTATTTGTTGTTTTTTTTAAAAAAAAATTAGAAACCCCAAGACTGTTCTCAGAAATACTGGCCGTGGCAGTATTGGAGAATACTGTGCAGAGCTAACTGGGTGATTCTGGCAGGGTGGCTTTGAAATGAGAGCTCGTTCTTTGTATGGAGACCTCTTGCAAGACAAGCTGAATTAAAACACCGTGCCCGGCCCATCTGGTGCCACGGGGCATCAGCTGTTTTGGACTCGCATTGCAGCTGTTCCTTTCTCTGTAGACAGCGCATAGTATGGTGTTGTATTTACCCCCAGCTTAGCAACCTTTTCTGATTTATAGAAATCCTCTCGATTACAACCTCAAAAATATGCACATTTAATGCCTTTGGAATGGTGACTAGCAGTACCTCTTAAATTGTCCTCTTTTGCTTTACCTAAGCAGCTGAAAATACACATTTAAGCAATTACATGCTGTTTATATGACACCTGATAGGAATATATTGATTTTTGAGACTTCTGTTTTGCTCCATAAAAATAATCAGTGCCAGCCATTGTTTCTCCTGGCACTTATGAAATATTCCTGTCACTGATAAGATAATTATTTTTTTCAAAGGTGTGCATCAGTCCAATGAGATAATTATTTTTTTCAGTGCATCGGTCTGGCTCCTGCAGGTGTTGTGGTCCATCCCCAATACTTAGCAATAAGCATTTTTGAGCTCCCATTTCACCATTTGAACTGTGCTAAAAAGGGGAAAAGGCATTTTGGTGGCTTGATCGGATGTCTGAAGCTGCCTGTGACTACTGAAACATTGTAAGCACTGGAAAACATCAGCCTGGCAGAGCTGCTGTGGTGTAAGCAAGTAATCTTGACTGCGTATGATGCACAGGAATTTGATGCTGCAGCTTCATAGCGCTTGATTCAATTCCAAAATTTCAAGAGAGTTGTGGATTATTTATGTAATCCCACAGAAGATCAGGGAAGGGCTGGAGATGTGTATATTCACGTTTAACCTTGTCCTTACTCATACGATATTTTACATGCAGAAAACAAATGGGGGTTTTATTGTGTTGATTTAATGGCAGAGCTCTGTTGGGGTTTTTTTGGAGGGGAGGGTGTGTATTCTTTTTTGTCTGTAACTAGCAAAAAGTAGCAGAGATCTAAAAGGAAGGATAACACAGGCAGAAGCCAAGCTGGATCTCGTATTACAGTGGTATGCTTTTGTTGCTGCTAACGTGTTTTTGTTTTTCTTCATTACACATATTTCTCTTGGGAAAAGCAGGAAAAATATGTGTGTAAAATATACATGAGGGCTCCGTGCCTCTGCTGAGAGGTTCCAGATGGGAGGCGTTACGGTAGGGACACTTTCTCCTGCCTTTCAGTTTGTGGCATTGATTTTGGTGACAAACTGCAGGAAAACTTGTGTCAAGCCCAGAACAATGAACGTTTCAATGTTTTTTAGCATTTTTGGGGCTATGCAAGTATGCAGTGGGAAGTTGAAACTTTGTTTCTAAACAGTTATGGCCCCGTGTAGAATCATCATATTAAAAAAGGGAAACAAAAAAGGGTTTTGAAGGGATTTTGAGAGGCCTCCTCCAGGGGCTGGAGGGTGTCCAAGGGCTGTACACCGGACCGGATACCTCTCCCTGATTTAGAGGCTGATGGTTGGTGAGGAGGGGATGAAAGCTGGTGGAGATGCCTCTCCAAGGGATGAGACTCTTACCGGTGGGCAACGTTTCACTTCTGTGCTAGGTAGTGGCTCTTGGCTCTAGCTGAGTCTGGCATTGCATTGGAGATGCTCCACTTCAAGAAGACATCCCAAAACTTTGGCTTGTTTCCAGACCTGCCCTCGGGCTGAAGGTCCACAGCTCCACCACCTGAAGCAAGCAGTGTTGCAGCAAGAACCGCAGCTCAGGCAAGCCATTGCTGATACCAGCCTGTCATCACCAGCTCTTAAAATAAGTGAGTCACAGCTTCAGTGAGCGCTTCTGAGTGCTACTAGAGCCATCAAAAAGTGAGAATGGAGATAGGAGCTCGTGTATGGCAAAGCATGTTGTCCTACAAGGTTGTCCTGAGGAAATGTAGTCTCTTGCATGGATGTTTTTGCATAATCATGGAGTAGTTTGGGTTCAAAGGGACTGTAAACATCGTCTAGTTCCAACTTCCCTGCCATGGGCATGGACACCTTCCACTAGACCAGGTTGCTCAAAGCCCCATCCAACCTGGCCTTGAACACTTCCAGGGAGGGGACAGCCACAGCTTCTCTGTGCCAGGGCCTCACCACCCTCATAGTAAAGAATTTCTTCCTAATATCCAATCTAAATCTACCCTCTTTTGGTTTAAAGCCATTACCCCTTGTCCTATCAGTACATGCCTTTGTAAAAAGTCCCTCTCCAGCTCTCTTGCAGGCCCCTTCAGACACTGGAAGGCTGCAATAAGGTCTCCCCACAGCCTTCTCTTCTCCAGGCTGAGCAGCAACAACTTTCTCAGCCCTTCCTCACAGCAGAGGGGTTCCAGCCCTCGGATCATTTTTGTGGCCTCCTCTGGACCTGCTCCAACAGGTCCAGGTCTTTCCTGTGCTGAGGGCTCCTGGTGGGGTCTCACCAGACGAGAGTAGCGGGGCAGAATCCCCTCCCTCAACCTGCTGCTCACGTTGCTGGGGATGCAGCCCAGGATGCAGTTGGCCTTCTGGGTGCGAGTGCACACTGCCGGGTCATGTTGAGCTTCTCATCAACCGGCACCTCGAAGTCCTTCTCCTCAGGGCTGCGCTCAATCCATTCTCTGCCCAGCCTGCTTGGGATTGCCCCGACCCAGGTGCAGGACCTTGCTCTTTGCCTTGTTGAACTTCGTGAGGTCCGCACAGGCCCCCTTCTCGTGCCTGTCCAGGTCCCTCTGGATGGCACGCCATCCCTCCAATGTGTTGACCACACCACTCAGCTTGGTGTCGTCGGCAAACTTGCTGAGGGTGCACTCAATCCCACTGTCCATGTTGTCAGCAAAGATGGTAAACAGCGCCGGTCCTAATACTGATCGATATAATGGAATTATATTTAAAAAAAAAAATAGTACTTGGGTTTGGGTTGTCATGTGTTGTACCATTTTGAAGCATCAAAATTTCCAAGGCAATGTGCTTCTGGCCAAAAAGACCTAAACTGTGTTACTTTTGGAAGTGTGCGAAGCCACGGGTGAGGACTGCCTTTCTACAGCCGTCTGTAATGCTTGGGGCACTAAAAACGCTGCGGGGGGTACTTCAAAGGCAGCGATTTACCCCCCTCTCCTGCAAAGCACTAAAACACGTGGATGTTGGTCTGCTTTTGGAAAAGTCGTGTTTTCTTTAACAGTGGCTTCACGGCAGGTGAGACGCGAGTGGTCAGCAGCTCTGGAGACTCAAAAGCCTCCACCCTGAGCAAAACGGCAATCCTCGTGCTATGCATGTCGTCTACTCCTTGGGTCCAGGGACAGGAACTGCTGTATTATTGACAATCAGACTTTATTTGAAGTAAAGGAAATCAGCTGTGGTCCTGACAGACTGCAGGGTCATTTCTAGCAATTACAAAGGGGTTTTAATTGCAGTGTCAACTGTTTGTGATGCGTCGTTGTACTTCATCTAGCTCTGTAAAAACGGATTATGCAAGGTGGGGAAATCATGGTATGCCTCAGTGTTGTAATATATAATATGACCTATTTGATAGTGACTTTAAATATATATTAAGGGTTTTTTTATCTGTCAATATTCTATTAGTGCTGTTTTGTTTCTGCTGTAGTGGCCTTTTATGGTACTTGTATTGCCTACTAGGAGAGCATAAAGTCTGTCCTTAAGCCATGACTTATTTTCAGCTAGTCATTTTATTGCTCTGTGACTGTTTTTAATGTCTCTATCGGTATGAAAAAAATCATTTGAACCTGTGTTTAAGGAGACTTTGTCCGGTCCTGGGACCTGTCAGACACTTCCTATCTACATCTCATGTAGTAAAACTTACTCTTTGGCTGCAGAATATAAACACTAGGAGTTGTAAGCATCCACTCGGTTGGAGAGACCAGCCTAATAACACCAAGGTACCCAACTTCCTTTTGGGATACTTCTGTAGATCTGAGGCTGAACCTAGGCTTAAGATTATTTTTTTTTCCACCAGCATGTTTGTTGGCCAATGTGAGCGAGCTTGCTGGAAAACGCCTGCATTTGGCTGCTCTTCCCAGGGCTGTCCACCCTACGCATAAAAAAATAAATGTATGAGCAGAGGACCAGGGATGCGAGCCAGACCTTACGGATTTGGCAGCCTCCGCCTCCAGGATCCAACCTTACTGGCGTTTGCCAATGACTGTCTGCCAGCTTAGCTGTGGTTTTTTTTCCCTGTTACAACACTTGCATAGGAAAACTGTCCCCATTCGGGAAGAGGGCTTAAGTAGGAGGCTTTGGTTTGGTTTTGGGGTTTTATTTTCTTGCATTGCGGTTACATCATAATCCCTTTTTTCCCAGAGCGTTGCTTAAAAGGAAGAAGCTGAAATGAGCTGATCCTGTGCTTGAGTATGGGAAAAGGAGGAATATTCTGCCAACGCTGAAGCATTTGCTAGGAATGTAGATGCTAAATCTTGTTTCTTACATAGCTGATAGTGCATCAGTATCAGCAGAGCTTTAAATCTCTCATAAGAGCGTACGTTGTAATGACTTGTATAGTATTTTATCTAGGGTATCATACTCTACAATTGTATTTGGAGGTGCGCTTGATATTTCCGTTACATTCACTGGCACTTCTTTTATTCAATTAAATTGACCCCCAAAAAACTTCTCCAAATCAGTGCTCTTCCATTAAAAGTAATTTTTTCCCATATTTGTATTGAGGAGTGTGAACTCTGAGTGCACAAAGGCAAGCGGTCTTAACTGACCATGTCCTTTCAGCCTAATCGCTGCATAGGATTTGTTGGTTAATTGCTCCATCCCAGGATGGTGACTTGATTCAGCTGCACTTGAATAGTCACAGCTTTGCTGTGGCCAGGTAGGTTTAATGCAGATGTTTTACAATGATAAGACATTTTTAGTTGGCATAAAATATCTGAAACAAACAAAAAAAAGATGTTTCATAGCCTGTGTCATGAGAGAAGTATTTTATATATAAGTTAAATTACAAGATATGTCTGTTAATGTGGTAGAACTCACTTGGCTGCCATTCAGTAATTATAATTATGAAATGAAGTATTTGATTTGCTTTATACTGAAAGAATACTGGTAAGTTTAATTCTGTGTAGTGAAGACTGCGCCGTCATTGACAGTGGGATGAAGAGTGTTTTAACCTTCATAAATGCAACAAATGATAGTTTTGTTTGGAGTGGGGAGACCCCTTAAATGTGGTTTTAATTTCTTCTTTTACCTGTGGCAGACTTGTATTGCAAGGAAGGAAAACATGTGTCTAGTATTATTTATATTATATTATTTTTTCTTGTGGTACATCAGCAGCTGAAACTTTGCAGATACTTTCTTTTAAGAAATACTGAGTCGTTGCATTTTGCGCAGCCTTCTGTGTGCTGTAGATGTTGCCAACCAAGGAGGTGCCATGGGGGTTACCAACTAAATGGGGGGAGTGTTGAGGAGGAATACCTTAAAATGTATTGTGAATCAGGTTAAGTTGCATGTAAATCATGAAATGTGTGAGAGACTTGGAGATTTTTAGATATATATGTGCAGATGTAGTCTTTTCAAACTTCTGCTTGCCATTTAAAGTCTTCTGGTCATGTCAACAGCCAGGAGAAATTTTCTCTATGTGTTGGAGAAAAACATTATCAATTTGTGTATTAAAAAAAGAAATGTGTTTTGTCATTATGGACCTGGTGTTTAAACTACTTTGTCACTTTTGTGGTTTGAAATGGAAAATTGAGTTTTAGCTCTGCAATGTGCTCCAGTGGCCTGCTGAAGAAAAAAAGAACGAAAGAGAAATCTTTAAAAGGTTATAAAGGTCAATGTTTGGCAGTTCAGGGTTGCAGGTCGTTCTCGATGAGAGCTCTGCTCTAGCACTGCAGCACGAACGCTAGACTTTGTGGTTTGTGCTTTTTACCATAAAAGCATCGGTGGTTTCATTAGGCAGCATGGAACATCTCGCCACGACCAAGAGAATTAAAGAATGAGGTATCAGCGCTTGAACTTGTGTTTAGTTGCTATATACTAGATATTCAGTATTACTGCTAGGCCATGCAGAACAACGTCTTGAAGGATTCACATAAATGCTATTTTACTTTGCAAAAATGCAAGTTGTAGCTCATACTTTTCGGCGTTGGTGCTTGTTTAGGTGCTCATTTAGGTGTTGTGGTCTCTGCTGCAAAGAGGTGGCTTTTAGTGCTCCTTACGGAAACCGAAAGTTGGGGGGAGATGTCAAAATGGTGTAGTTTTAGCAGGGCACTTCAGGTTGAGAGGCTTTATCAGGTGGTGAGCTGCAGATTCAAACGAAGTATTTCCCAGGGCAGAAGCAATAATGAGAAGGGACTTAGGAAAGGCTCTACCTTAAGTAGTCTAGGTGCATTTTATGTTCTGGCCATCATTCAGTATATTTCTGTTAAAAAGCAATATAGCAGGACAAGAAGAGTGCTGGGAGCTTGGTTGCAGGTTGAACGAAAACAAGCAAAAAAGACCTTTCTCATCCAGCTGTTTGTGTGTCAAGGTGCAGAAAGGAATTCATAACCATAGAGAGTAACTTAAAAAAAACAGTGAATGCCCTGGTCACATAAAAAAGACATTAAAATTACAAAATTTCAATCTGCTATTTTTTTTCCTGTGTCTGTCTTCTTTTGGAATAAAGATATTTGTGTATTTTTTTCAAGTGTAATGTATAGAATATTAGGAAAATTAGCCTTCATATCTGGAAATAAATTACAAGTGATGTTTAAGATCTGACGATAAATTACAGGTGATGTTTTAAAATCTGATGTTTCAAAATCTTTGTGGAAGCAGATGCTGGGCTTCTCTAACGGAAGCTATCGGTAAAGCATGCGAATGCACATCTGACGTGCATTGAATCCTCGCTGTTACGTCATTTGTGTCGTGTCTCTCCAATTCTGGCCCTAGCCTTGTCTTGCTGTCACTCGATGGTGAATAGACTTTTCCTATGCTGTCTGCTTACTGCAGTCCCTGTATGTTAGGGCTTAGGCTCTGTGGGCATTGTATGGATGCTGCACTCCTGTTAGGTCCTTTACCAGCACCTATATATGCAGTGATTTTAATTCAGAAATATTCTCTTTAGTTGCAGAAGTTCAGACAAGCAGTTTTTTTCCTCTGGCTGCGATACTGCTGGTTGATGCTTTGAGTTTCCACCTTGCTTATACAGTTACAAGTCATTCATACTTTATGAATACTTTTGATTCATGAATTCCAAAATTCACAGTCAACTAGGGAATATGAGTCTTCCAGCAGTCTCTTGTCTGATATTAACCTATTTCTTGTCCCTAGCATAAATGAGCGTGACTAAGTCTTGCTCTAAGTCCCTTCAGTACCCCACGATGGAATATAACTATTAATATAACTGTTCCACAGTGGCATAGCCCATATCGAGATTTAAGCAGTTGGCTTGCTTTTCTTCTGATATATTCACAGTACGGCTTTCTAAAAAATTAAATTTACATTTCAAGCAGATGACCAACCATTTAAAAACTCTTGTCTATTAATACATATGTCTTTCTATATAGGAAAAATAAAATTATATAGCTCTTTTTTTCCTCTAAGGGCGAGTGCTAGAGGCTTATTTGAGAAGGACTGGGCTGGGGACCTTAAATACACTAGTGAAGTCACATATTTCCACGAGTGCTTTCACTGCAGAAGCTGTTGTGCTGTGGGGGAATGACATTCAGTTAGGATTATCTATATAACAGTATCTTATTGCCATATGAGGACAAGTCACTGCAGTGTTTTCCTAGGTGTAGGGGTTTGGAAAACAGTCTTATTCCAAGAAAGACATAAAAGTAATCGTTATTCCGGCTGTAATCTGCAATTAATCCAGAGTGCTTTAATATTCAATCCAAAATGGAGAGGCCACGAGCCTTCGGGATCAGGTGAGGAGGAACGTGAAGTATTTAGCCACAAAACTCTTAATTCTTATTTTTTCCCTGCCGTCCACGATAAGCATTTCTTTGTGCGGGAGGGTGGTAGGAGGCAGGAGGAACGGAGCTGCTCGTTTCTCTGTTGAATCACCAGCGCCGGGTCCAGAGGGATGCTCAGCTCCTACAGAGGAACGTATTGAATTTTGTTTCCTTTGAAATGTTGAGCCCTGGCCAGTAAAAGCTTTGGTCTCCCCGAGAATTTTAGGAATGCTGTTACAGAGTTTTGTCTGTTGAGCTGCTCAACAGCTTCGAATCAATGAGTCAGTAAAGGGAAATTATATGAACAGATGATAATTTGTTTTAGGGAAGTAGTTATAACTCATTTTGTGTTTTCCGAGGCTGAACTATTATATTATGCCCTAGCTGCAGAAGGACGTGGTGTCCTGTTCAAGTATATATAGATTAGGCATGCATAAATTGAATTAATAGCACTTTTTTTGATAGCTCAGTAGTTCTGTTAAAGAAACATGGTGAGTAAACCAAACAGAAATGTATTAAGTTGTCTTAAGTTAAACATCAGGCGTCGCTTTAGCTACTTGTTGGCCCTTCACCAGTGTGCCTTTGCCGTAGAGTCAGCCGTAAGTTTTAACCAGACGTGATCCAAAGAGCTTTCTCATTTACATCAGCAATAAAGAAATATGCACAGGAGAGGGGTATTATGGGTTATGATTTCTGTAGGCGTTTGGGTTACAACATATAATGGCATATTAATCCAGAAAGAAAGCTCATAAAAAGAGAGGACTCTCGCAGTTCCCCACTCCTATATTTGAAGCATTTTCTCCTGACTCTAAATGTTCCTTGTTACAGAATAAAAGAGACTTATTCCTGGGTCAGGCTCTTCCCAAAGAAATCCTAACACATAAACCTTATTTCTGTCCATGAGCTATTACTTAAGGTATAAGCATAGGGAACCGAACCAGAAAATCCTTTTAATATTTTTTTTTGCTTAAATTCTTTATTAAATTATGTGAAAAGGTGATTAAAATAGGGCTACTGTCTGTTTAGTCTGAGTTCATTTGTTAACAAGTGAACAGTGTTCACTAGGTGTATAGAAAACTTAGCTTATTGCCTTCATGTGATGTCTTAGATTGCAGTCGATCCTATTGCGGGGAAATGCTCATAACATAATTAGTATTATTAAAAACAAATATAGGACTATATGACGAAGCACTGGCTTCTGTTGAATATCGACATATTCTGCTTATGAGCTTCTTGCTGTGTCTCTGCTTGCTTGAAATACCTGAAGGAGGACGGGTAAATTGCCTGGAAATGTGAAGTAGCATCCTGTTTTTTAATGCCCAAATACCTATTTTTTTAGGGAGAGAATGCCTAGATTTTCCTTGCCAGCAGAGTTTTGGGGGCTTCAGTGGTCACCTGGAGGTGCGGGCACCTTCGACGCCCTCCTAAGGGTGGGGTAGAGGAGGGATGTTGGGTGCAGGGAGGATTTGAGGGGGCAATAAGCAGAAAACAAATATAGGCAATCCGAAAAGATGTGAAATGTCCGCAGGGGAGAGCTCCTTAACTGCGCGTCTGAAATCAGCATCGCTCAAGTATAACCTGCTCACTCAGCAGGTTTCAGCTATTGCAGAACTCGTTTTAGTCAACTGAAGTGAATTCATATGCAACAGCTTGAGTTTAAACAAATCCCTGTATTCAAATGGGGGGGGGGAAAATCACGTTGTTATTCTGTTACAACCCTCCTTCAGTTCTTGAATCATTAAATCTAGCCAGATTGCTAAATAAATCTGCCTGGGAAGATAAAAAGTAGACGTGAGAGCACGCATCACGCAGGTACTGAAGGTGTTGAATGCCTTTTCACCAAGGTTTCATTTAATTTGGCCTTTATTTTTTGCTTTTAGTTGCAAAGTTAAATCTGAAAAGGTCAGTTGAAAAGCTTCAGATTATAGATGTAAAGTCCTTTTAATCTTTTCTAGTGAATAGCTGAGTAGGGAATAAATCTTTTGGGAGCTTGGAGCTGAGCTCTGATATTAAGCCTCAGCACAAAATGTATTTGTAATTGTAATTCAATGTCCATACACAAACAACACTTAGAAATTATCTTGCTATAATTACCTTAAATAAGTTTAGCTTAGAAGAAAAGATGAATGATTATCAAAACTGGTTTAATAAATCAAACATTAATTGTACCTGGCAGCTTGACAGATTCTGTCACCGTGGGCCAGATTATTATTAAGGTGATTTAGGCACAATTGAAAATACCAGTTTTCAGTGAAGCTGAGCTGCAGTGCTTACAGCTTTCCAATAGCTCTTCTGTTTAGAGATCTCTTTTAAATGGCAATAAATGTCTCTCTGTATTAGGTGCCTCGATAAGGCAGGGTTTAAGTAAAAGCTTTGCATAATAAAGACTTGAAAGCATTTTTATTTTGGAAAAACAAACAGCAGCAAATCGAAACGACGGTCTCTGACATGTTGAGAATACTCTGGGTTATGCTGGTGCAATAGATGACATTGTCTAACAGCTGAGTAGCCTTCAAAGCATTTTTCCCCCTAATTCCATATACGATTAAAAAGCAGCTTCCTCTAGCTCATTAAAATTCAGAGTCTTGTTGGAGCGGTGTGCTTTTATATTTATTTAAATGAATAAAGCGCAACCTTAATATAGACTATAATAACTTCAAATCTTAAATCTGTCTTGTACAGCTAACGCTTTATTTTTAAACAGTGTTTATCTACCCTTCATGAATACCAAACTGAAAATGAATATGGTCCCCAGAAGCTCGTCATATTATTTTGTAGACCATTCAACTAACTTTCACCATATGCTTTTTATTAATTATACAAGGATAGTAAAATCCCAAAAGTTAAGTTGTTAGTGATGTGCATATAAATAAGGTAAGGCGGTGGCTTTTGGAATGTAGTGATGGCGTATCTCTCTCTTCACAGGCTTTTGGAAATGCAAAAACGGCACATAACAACAACTCGAGTCGCTTTGGCAAATTTATTCAAGTGAACTATCAGGAGACGGGCACCGTGCGAGGGTAAGTGGGAACTGGGTTGAAGATACTGTACGTACTCTTACTTGCATAAGAAGCCTAAACAGGCTGTTGTAGGGGCTACATGAAGAAGAAGGTTAATTGTTTTGGCCAGTATGTTTCCTGAAATGGAGAGGGGGCAGAAAAATATATGGGTTTTTTTAGCATGTTTAAATCCATTGGTATGAAAATGTTGGCATATCTGAGCTGCACATTGAACTGTGAATACATCTGAGCTGGCCTCAAGCCACTTGAGCTCTCCTTAATCATGATGTCAACTTTAGAATTAAGCTGAAAGGTAACTTTTCCTCTCAAGATAGCAGTAAAGGCAGGAGAGGGGAATACTTTAGCTAGGATGGGTCAGAGGGGCTGGAGCATATGATGAGCAAGTAGAGGCTGAGAGGCTTGTTCAGTCTCGGGAAGGGAAAGCCAAGGGAGGATTTAATCTCCAACTGCCTGATGGGTGTTAGAGATGACAGAGCCAGGCTCCTCTTGATTGCTGTCTGTTTCCCATTCCATCTAATGGAATTAGATGCTTCTGTCTCTACCCTGAAGTCTCTCTTTAATGCAGCCCTTGACCAGTTAGAGCCTCTTTTTTGCCCCGGCCCATTGCAAGGAGATGCTTGTCTGCATCTTGGTTCTCCACAGTTTATTTCGGTGTCTCTTCTGCTACCCAGAGCTCATGGGATGTATAGCTGTGACTCAAACCTTCCTTCTCTTGGGGAAGGCTCCAGCAGAAGTGCTGTGCAGTTGGAAGCCTGTGGATGAAACCTTCTCGGTGGGCTTACCTGAGCCTGGCTTTCTCTTTGGCTTTAGACAATTTAGACAGAGTCAGGTTATCACAAAGTGACTCAAGCTAGCTCTAAATGAGCAGGGCTACGTTAACTCTGCTTTTTCTCTGGGTTAATTAACACAGTTGGAAAAACAAAGAGTAGAAGTGACATGCCAGTGGCTGTAGAATTTCTGCAGCTAGCTAAGAGATCTCTTGCTGGGACTCTGTTGTTATTTTAGAGAATTGCTTTTAAAGTTTTTTTTTTTTCTTATTTTCCAGCAGAACAGTATCACACAAATAGCTTCCATTAATTTTTCAAATGAGCTTGGGTACTCTGTGTACCTTCCTGCTGTTTATTAATCCTACGTCAAATCTGATGTTCTTTTTCCTTTTTTTTCCTTCTTTAATTCTGGTGAATAGTTCTTTTAAAAAGATAAGCCTCAATTTTTTTTTAATACCTACTGAAATACAGGGTATCAAGAATCCAACAAATGCCTTAACAATGTCTTATCTTGGCATGCTGTGTCAGCTCCATGGAATTGGCCTCTATTTATACTTGGCAGATAAGTGCAAGTAACATTATATTCATATATTTTGGTTCATAAAATAAGAGGAATTTTCTCTCTTCTTCAAAAAAAATGCACTTTCTTGGTCTTTGGTTGCATGGTGTAATGTGACTGTGCTTTGCTATAAGCTTGCCCTTCTGCCCCAGTGAAAATAAAAAGACATTTAAAAAAACCTGTCAGCTGTTCCTGGCATGCAAGACCAGATTTTTTTCCCATAGTCTTAGATCATAGATCACAAGTATTTTTATTTTTTTAAAACTTAGCATAGATTTTAAGCACAACTCGAGTCAATTATCCTGTATTCTGCATATTACTTGCTTTGTTAATGTAAGTGTAATTTGAAGCCCTGAATCAGAATTTTGCTCTGTTCAGAGGCTGAAAATAGCAGTTGAATATTTGCTTACAAACCCTATGAATATAATGACCCAAAACTTGAAGTGAATTTAAACTTAAGAGATGTAATAGCCAAGAGATTTAGGAGCAGCCAACCCCGCCCCATGAAATGAAGTCTTTGAAGGTGTCTTTAAAATTGATGGAGCATGAGCAATGGCTACAGTTAAATGCATTCCCATAAGGCTTTATGAATTTATTATGTCCTGTTCGATGATAAGTGAGTTCTGGAAGAAGGTCTTCACAACCTGTTCAGTCCTCACAAGATGATCAAAAGCCTCAACATCTGACATGCTCCATAAAATTGCAGAAGAGGCAGATGGAGACATTTTAATTAAAAGCAACAGTGCACTGGTGTAATGGTAAATTTGTGCAATGGCGTGGGGCTGTATCTCAAATACCATGAGTTGGCGCTTTCAAACATGCTGTGCTCGGGTGTTTTACATGTTGGTATTTGTATATGAAATTCAGTCTCAGATTTCAGATTATGTTACCTGGTATGCTAAGTACAGGCTCTCTAGCATGCTTAAATGAGTATTTTGCACAAAGTCGTGCTCTTAGAACTCCTTTTCTTTACTCTTAAAGGTAGATCTGACATAATTGACAACAGTAAACAAGAAGAAAACATTTGGAGACACCTACTTTTTTATATTTGAATTGGTTTTCCTTTTCACTATCCTATTACAAGAGGGGACATACGTTCTTGGGGCATGTACTCAGAGTATTCTACCAAAACAACACTTAAGCTGCATCTACCAAAAAAGTTTAAAAAATAAAAATTAATTTTTAAAAAATTTGCCCTGATTTAAGTAGTGATTCAGACCAGATGACCTCTAGAAGACCTTTCCTAACTAAATTATTACATAAGTGATTTTTTTTTGGGGGGGGGGGCTGCTGTCTATAAGGAGAGCGGAAATCACAGGGGAAGGGTTGAAATGTCAAGGGCAGCGGACATGATCCAGGTTGTCACACAGCAGCGTGGGGAGCTGCTGCCCGGGGGTGGGACTGGGATCTGGGACACTCTGATACCTTTCTCACTCCTCTGTTCACCGAGCTGGCAGTGAATTTGTGGCGTGGCTTGAAAAGGAAAAATTTGTTTCAGGTTAGAAATGGGGTCAGCGAGGAATATCCATAGACTGTTCTCAGCTTCCTTACAGGGAATAAACCAGAATAAACCTTTTTGGTGTACATCATACAGAGGAATAATACTGCTTTGCTGTCTGTCTGTCTTTGCTCCTCCTATCCACCAAGATCATCACATTGGGGGTTGGAAGTGCCATCTCCAGTAGCCTCTCCTAAGAGCTGCTGTAAGAGTTGTCACAAAACCTCTGCAGCACATCCAAATGACTTTATTTTTAGTGAAAGGAGGGGAGAGTTATTGAGGTGCAAGTAATAAGTAGGTCTGTCTTCCCCACCTGGAAACCATGGTAGAGAAGCAAGCGTAGAGGCACCTCCTTGTCCTACCATGCCCAAGGTTCATTGGGTTTCCTGATTCATACATGGCTACTAATGTTGGTGCCACGTCACTGGGCGTCTGTAGCTGGAAAAGCACAGCTACATCATCAAAATTGCCAATTATAACTCCAGTTTCTAAATCACTATCATTACTGGTTAGCATTGTTTGGAAGAAAAAAACCTGTCGAAGCCTGTTGTAACTCTAAAAGCTTGAAAAAAGTATTTAATATGTAAATTAAATATGTTTATTATGGAAGCTCTTAGGATAAAATGTAAACTCCAGTAAGGAACTCCTGCAATTGTTTATTTTTTGACCATAGCCACAAGTTAATAACCCGAGTTTTGTTGAGAAGTGGCTCTTCTGGAAGAGGGAACGGTGATTTGGCGACTGATTCTGAAGCTAAATCTGATCTTGCAAGCTTTTGCACCCAGATGTATTACTTGTGTGCACAAATCATGGTCTGCAAGCAATTTTATTTTGCTGGCTTTGGCTTAAATAGGTATCTGAGATTCTTTGTTGCTGTCAAAATTTCCCCCTGCACACCCTGCCCATAGGCTAACGCATCTGAGATCGTGTTTTTCATATCCAAGTTAGTGTTGGCTTTGTATCAAACCAAAAAAACCTCAAAAGCCAAACATAATATTGGGCTTGTTCTGCCTAGGAAGAAATTTATATAACTAAGTGAAACAAGGCTGAAACTTTTTTTTTGTGCATACTATGAACACAGCTTTACCAGGACTTTTCAGTCCTTTAAGTTAAATATTGGGCCAATGAATAATGCTTTTGTTTTTTCCTTCCAGAGCTTATGTTGAAAAGTACCTCCTGGAGAAATCCAGACTAGTCTATCAGGAGCACAATGAACGGTAGGTACCTATGTTTTACTTACAGGGTTGGTTTTGATTTCTGTATGTGCCGATAGTGCGGCACGGATAGCTTAAGCCCCTGTTTGAGCTGGCACAGGGAATCAGGATTTTCACGCTCCTAACCCTACTTTGCTGTTTAGGGAGGAATGTGCTACCCAGGGAAAATAAACTGCATTATTGTATTGGAGTCCTTGACTTATATTTTCCATTGTATGATTCGTGTCATATGGATTATTACGTATTATTTGTTTTCTTGTGAGCTATTTAGTATCTTAATTTTGGGGAGGGGGGAAGATGGTATTTTAATTCTATTTCACAAAATTAATCCATCAGAGGGGCCTCTAGAAAAAGCTAAGATTACATAGGCAACAAATACAAGCAAGTTGTTTTTTCATAGCTGCAAAGTGTTATTTACATACACCTCTCAGTAATTATTGCTCTGATTTTAAATAAATTTGCTGCTTGTAGTTGTTTTTCAAGTCTTGGCACTTCTGTCCGTGTTTTCCTTTTGAGATAGATGTTGTGCGAGAAGTTTTCTGGAATGCTCATGGGCTGATCCTGAAGTTAAATAGCATATACAGCCGTGACAAATGTACTCTTGGGTGCTGCAAGATGATTAAACTTGGTGGTTCTTGGAAAACATCCAATATAAAAGCAAAGTTTTTTAATTTTAGAAATACTGCTAAGCTCTTAGTGTTAATCCGCATTAGCGCTGTCTTGAAGCAACTCAGTTGAGTGTCACTTGGGCTGTTTTTAGTATTAGTTGTATTCAAGTATTTTGAATATTTGAGTAGCCGTAAAAGTTGAAGATTTTTCCATTCTGTCTTACTGAACTGCAACTGCAAAAGGATCACCTTTTTAATGCTAATAAAGTCTTAAAAATAATTATTTCTGCATTGCAAGGAAATATATTATTTTAATGCTAAGAAATATGTAGGCATTGCACACGTGTCTGAGGAAAACGTGCCAATGTCGGCTAGGAATTCTTTAAGTATATTCTAGGGCAGTGGATGTCCTTGGATGGAAAAGAGGCATCTCGCTCTCCATTATTTGGTTTAATCTTTCACATCACTGCAAAGTGGGTACTGGCTGTTTCTAAACAGTGTTCAGGTCTGAGTTTGGAAGCTGGAAAATCAGGTTATGAGGTTTACATGTACTTCTCTGCTTTATGCTGCTGTTTGTTTTGAAGTCTAACATCGTTTTTTGTTTGTCACCAGGAACTACCATGTATTTTATTACCTCCTGGCAGGAGCGAGCGAGGAAGAGAGATCAGCATTTCATCTGAAGCAGCCTGAGGAATATCATTACCTCAACCAGGTGGGAATACTATACAGGAATACAATACATGGTCTTGCCTTTTCTACGCTGATCTTTAATGCTAATAAACAATGTGTGGAGTAGTAAAAATGGGTTGTGTTAATGCTCTGTAGGCAGCCTTCCATCATTGGCAATAATTCTGCATTGGCAATCTGAACACCTGATAGTATGAAGAGAAAAAAGAAAAAAATCGGTGCTTTCCGTTTTGTCCCCTACCTGGGATATGTTCAATATATTGTGGGTTTAATTGTCGAAGGGTGAAACATTAATAATTTACCTGTTATCTGTGTGAATGTCATTTACTCATTAACATCTGTCTGCTGAGTAGGAGAAAAGGGGAAAGTGTGTGATACTAGTAGCTCTTCAGGATATAATGTCTTGCATGAGGTAGTCCTAATTCTGTAGCTGTGTGGCTGGCTGTTAGCATGATCCTTTGAATTTAAGGGTATAGTGAGTTTAATAGGAATAAAAACACAGCAATCATTGAAAATGTATGAATTAACAAAGAGTGAGGTATTACCAATGGCCAAGTCAACTCAGACTTTGGAAAACCTGCTTTACTTCAGGTAAGAAGATGCAGTTGTCCACTGATGCTTGTGAATAGGGACTTTACTTCTTGTTGCTCAAAAAAAAAAAAAAAAAAAA
>Ga0065711_1033586_pt1 | contig 25218 bp, 10 predicted proteins | sample Hoacrofraction12_FD_59098 | JGI IMG/M metagenome (GOLD analysis project Ga0065711, IMG submission 59098) | Hoatzin crop microbial communities from Cojedes, Venezuela - Epithelial fraction 12 v2 (version 2) | ecosystem: Host-associated > Birds > Digestive system > Esophagus > Crop | place...
GGTTCTCCTCCCCCTCTACTCTGCCCTGGTGAGGCCCCATCTGGAGTACTGTGTCCAGTTCTGGGCTCCCCACTTCAAGAAAGATGAGGAGCTACTGGAGAGAGTCCAGCAGAGAGCTACAAGGATGGTGAGGGGACTGGAGCATCTGTCCTACGAGGAAAGGCTGAGGGAGCTGGGCTCATTTAGCTTGAAGAAGAGAAAGCTGAGAGGGGACCGTATAAGTGCCTATGAATATCTTAAGGGTGGGTGTCAGAGGGTGGGGCCAGACTCTCTTCAGTGGTTCCCAGCAACAGGACAAGAGGTAACAGGCACAAACTGAAGCTTAGGAAGTTCCAGCTGAATATAAGGAAGAACTTCTCCGCTCTGAGGGTGACGGAGCCCTGGAACAGGCTGCCCAGGGAGGTTGTGGAGTCTCCTTCTCTGGAGATATTCAAGACCGGCCTGGACGAGGTCCTGTGCAACCTGCTCTAGGTGACCCTGACTAGATGACCCACAGAGGTCCCTTCCAACCCCTAACATTCTGTGATTCTGTGATATGTGTGTGGGAGAGAAGTCATGTAAATGCCCCAGCTCTCCCTGGTACAACAGCCAACATTATATTCCTGGAGTCACTCTCTCACTATGATATTTTCTCATGGTGCAAGTAATTGGCCTCTGCAATTAACTGAAGGAAGATGCAGCACAGCTGGATTTTCTTCCCTTCTCAGGTCTGTATATGAGTTGATCCGTAAGAATCTCCATGGCATAAGGAGAGAAAGTGAGATCAACTCATAATGACAGAAACATCAGTGGACACCTCCAGTTAAAAAAACCTTAAAAGAGCCTTTCTGTCAGTCCCTCAGTTCTCTCATTGCAAAAATCTGCACTAGGAGCCCTGAATTAGCTACAGGATTTAAATGATGCAGGGAAGAAATCCCCATCCTGTCTCTGCGATGCTCAGTCATTAGCAAGAATCTATTCTCCCACTTTAAACGTAAAAAGAAATTATACTTTTCCACCACTTCAAGTCACTTCTGCATTGCACTCCAAGCTAAATTCCTGCTCTTTAATGCCACAGCACATGCAGCTTTAAGTTCATATTTATATTAGCTTTTCATTTCAGTTTTACAGTGCACTTCTCCAAGGGCTATAATTGGTATGTGTTCTTTTGTGGTACTAAGAAAACATGACACGAAACAGGAGCAGAGAATGAAAAGCTATATGTCTTTTACAAGCACTTAGTGGAATCTGAGAGCAGGTGTTGGGATATCATAACTTCCCTTGCATCCTAAAATAAATGTGTTCTGATCCCTGTAGTTTATTTAGCCATTTAATATAGTCAGACATTCACCTGATAATCTATTAAGGTGCTTCCTTTACCAGCAGTGAGTCAGGCAGCCACTTTGTGTGCCAGTCTTCACGGCAACAAGCTTGTATATTTGGCAACTAAAAGAACTTTGTAAATTAAGGGTAATTTCCTCTACCCTTTTACTCTCTTAAAGAGCATAAAAAGAAAATAATGAGAAACATGATAAACAGCTCATGATATTTTTCATTATGAAAATGACACAAACCAGAACCACCACGAAAAGGCAGCATTTTTCAGTTTACTTCAATGAATTAATTATGTCAAGAATCATACCTGTCAAACGAACATTAGGTGGTGAATCACTAGTTTATTAAGTATACATCTGCAATGTATTGTAAACTGCCAGCTCTGCTGTAACAACCACTGCATAGAAAATCCACTATACAGTATACTGTATACTTAGGGTAGCCAAAAGGAAAAAAAACCCACATTCCTCCCAAAGCTTCTTTGCCTTTCCCGCACCTTTGCAAATTCATCTTGGCCACCACGAAAAATTATTTTCTTCTTAACCATTGACCATCTGTCTTCTTTTTCTCTGTTATGGCGCTAAGCCTCCTGTGAGACAGTTGATAAATTAAACTAACCAAGGCAAGCAAAAATTCTTTTTTAAGGCCTTTCTCTGCATTTAGCTGACAGAAAATCATTGAGCAATGGGTGACCTACCCGGGTCTGACTGTGCCTCTGCAGCACTTCATATTCTGTTTAGCACTGACAAGTCAAATTCAGATATAACCCAAAAGTACTATCAATCAAGACTGTATATGTATCTATTCAAAACTGCAGACAAATTATTAGTAATATTAATCGCCATGAAAATGACTGAGATTAATCTATACCCCTTTGGAGCTGAAATTTTTCAAGGTGAAATTTTGCATCTTGGCTCATGAAGCCGTTAGACAAGACATTTTTTTCTTGCCTTAACATCTATATATTGTTCCAGACTTCAAAATTTGAGACTTTTGGGTAAATTTTCACACTGCATTCAGTACCCTTCAGTGTTGAACAAACTGAATGTACAGCTGTGAAGGAATCCTACGAAAAGCTGAAGTTGTGTCCATGTGACAAAAATATGAAGAAGTCTACCCTCTCGGTGATTGCATGTAAAAAGCTATGGGCCAAAAAAAAACGACAATGAGGAACAATTTGCCAAAGGCATAAACATTCACAGTAATCCTCTTCCTTCTCCCAAACACATGAAGAGTGAGAAGTCTGCTGGAAAATTTGTATAGTCAATAGATGGAATTGCCTCTGCACAAGAAGCAACTAAACAAAGTATAACCACTCAAACTAGAACTGGGACAACTGAGCTGAAACTCAATAGAGGGCCACAAAATCTTAAGAGTCATGGAAAATATGAAACGATTTTCCAGTCTACCAGTACGAGAACAAGAGAACACCAAATCAAAATGGCTGGCAATAGGTTAGGAACAAAGCAAATACCATAAGTGACTAATGTTTTAACAAGCACATCAGGTATTTTTGAAAGCTTATAGAGAATCAAAAAGTGACAGCACATACTTGCAGAGAAAAGTTTGTTCAAAAGGAACACATTAAAAATTACTTCTTTCCCAGGAATTCCCTGAACTACAAGCTACTGGATGCTGAGAGAATACTCTAGGGAGCCACACTAACAGCTCACGCTCTTACCTTACCCCTCCCATACCATTCACAACTAGCCAAGCACAGGGGGCGAAAGGGGCTTTTAGTTTGTCTTAATTTTGACCTTCTTACATTAATAGAAATAAACTGGATAATTATAAGACTGAAATTTGTCATTTCAATTACCAAGATGGATATAAATGAGAACACTTCATACTAGCCAATGTAACTGTTGTACAGTATTACATATGACCGTATTTCACTAATTCAGTCCTGGAAGATATCTTTGCAAATGTAAAGCAAATGATTTGGCTCCCACTAACTTAAAGTTCCTGGAAACTCAACAACTCTGAAAAATGTGGGGAGATAATTTTTTACGTAAATCTGAAAACTTGCAGTTAATCATGGATTGCTAATTCATCTGTATTTGGGAATGTTCCTGGTGAGTATAAAATTTCTGTGTATAAAAAAAAAATTAAAAGGACTTCAGATTTAGTCCTTTCTCCATAGCTTTGTCCACATTTTATTCCTCACAGAATAAGCTCAGAGTAAATTAAACAGTAAGTCCTTACCTTTGCTGAACAGCATTTTGAAAAAAATATTACCATTTCTAAGGAAACTAAACTCAATGATTTACAATAGCTGTGCAAAATCCCCATATCCTGTATAAAAGTGTTATAAATATCATATAATGTAACTCGCATTATCTTTTATTACATTTTTAGTATGAAGTTAGTTGTCCAATTTGTCTTTAATGGAAAAAATTTTTAATTTTAAAAAAATTAATTAAAAAAATGAACGGCATCATGCCAGCATACCCATATTACACAAGTAGCAAGAAAAATACGATAGTATCTGAGCATCCTTATGACACTTAATATTTTTATCAAAAAGTTTCAAAGCTAGTATCTCCACACATTCTGCTTAAGATACCCCTTTATGCAGCACGTTCTTGCTCTTTACATTGCAATCTAAAAAATATCGGGTAAGTAAAGCAGCAGACAATAACCTTCTTAGCTCTGAGGTACCAAAACCAGATGTTAAATCCTCACATGTTATCCTAAATTCACAGTGTGCACATGTAGGTAAAGATTTTTACAGCACCAGGCCTTATTCATCAGGTCACACATGAAACAGCAAGAGACATATAAAGAATAAACCAACTTTTCCAACATTCCTGTGATTACAATGCAGAAGTTAGTCAACAGAAACTAGCATAAACACATAAAGATACCATCACACAAACATATACACACTGTCTGAAGTTACTAATGGCTGAGATTTTTCAATTTTCTGTTTAGTAGACATTCCTTAAAACCATTTCCTATGTATTAGGGTTTGAAGAATATTTCATTTGGAAAGGGTTTCTACTCACCTAACAAGCGAGGTTACTTGGTGGAATTAGCTTATCCAACTGTGAGACTTGGATGCTACTCCCTGTTGTATTTTCACCTTAGTACTCTGAAAAATTTATTTTTCACTCCAACATAGTTCTGAACTAACTTGAACTCAAACACTTCTAAAACAATAGATCACTTTTACATGCAATAAAGGAGAATAATCATCAGAGACTGTATCCATTTAATAAGTTGCTTGCTAATGGGCAGGATAATCAAGAATAAGCTGTTCTCATTCTAATTTACAGGTCATAAACATGTATACAGAAAACTAGTGTATAGCATACTAGTAACTCCTCCCTTTCTTCCAAGAATCTTAATGCACTTGTTTACCAAAAGTTTCAGTAAAGTTTATTTAAATACTTCAACTTTTAAAAAAAGTCCTTTGATGAAGGATTATTACACAGATAAACAGAAACCTAGAATACAAGATTGCCAGATACACTTTGTGAAATGAGACCAGATGCTAAATAGTGATGTGGGTATATAATTTTATGTGCTGCCATCAAAGAGAGAGAGAGAGAGAGAGAGAAAAAAAAGAGTTATGTCATGCATGCTTCATATTCTGTGACTCCTGAGAATAATTCTTCTGAAAACCCTGATAAGTAGATTAGCACTATGAAAGGCCATGATACACCACACTGACTATTGCACAGGAAACTTGAAGGAACTAAATGAACAAGCAAGAAACAAGAATAAGACAAAAATAAAAAAAATAGCTGATCTGTCTTAGTTGTACAGACTTCACAGTCAACAGTTCATAGCCCCACAAGACCCTAAGATGAAACGAGACTTTAAAGGAAACAATTAAAGAAAGACACACAGGCTCAGTGGCTTTGGGGAAAGACAGGGAACTATCAAAAATATGGACGAATATTAATTATGTCTTCTCAGTCTCTTGCCCTCAGGTTTGGTTTTGTTTGGGGGAAAGAAAGTGAAGAAGATTTACGCCACGTGAGGTAGGGAAAGACCTCCACATTTTGGTGTTGGCAAAATGATAATTCAGCTCAACCATAAAATGAAATCATGCACGCCATACGGTGCATCACACTTGTCCTTCTGGGAACTGAATTATCCCCCATTAGTAAACTTGCCCCTTCCGAAACTAATTTATTTCATCCATTCTGGAACTCAAATTTTTCTATCCTTCCCAGATGCAGTGTCATCTTTATATCATTACCCAGATCACGACAGAAAATACTGCATTATGAGAAAGTTACTATACTCCCCAAACAGTTTGCTGTGCCATTCAGTATGTGTATGGTCTTCCCCCACTTCTGAAGTAACATACCTTTCTCTGTCGTTGAGCTGAGCTATTACTTCCTATTTTGTTACTATTTCTTTTGTTGTTTTTTTTCCCAAGCTTTAAAGATTAGGCTCAAGCCTCAAGATTAATCTAAATCTTTTTGAGTCACAATTCCTGAAATGTGGTCAAAATATACAAAGCGTTCTAGATGTTCTGTAGGGTTTACTACTGATTTACACAGTGTCACTACAGTGCCTGCAGTGCTATTTACTCTCACTTTTAATATATCTATTCTCACACTTTGAGTTTCACTGAATATAGTTTTGAATCCTCAGGAAGATTCCCCTGAGGAGTTCATAACAGCACACTGACCATTTTTCTGAAAGAGGTAATTTCGGATGCTCTAAAGCCATTTTAAATTACCATATCTAAATTCCAGTATTTTCAGTGGTAAACAAACAAACAAACAAAAAACCTAATTGGCTTTGCACCATCTTTTTTACTTTTTCTATCATGTAACATGGAAGCTCTTTATTGAACTTTCTGCTTCAATCTCTTGTGTGCAAAGCAACTAATTTGTAGCTGAAAACTTTACTACTTTACTTCCCTGCACCTCTCCTTCTTTTCAAGATAAAAATGGTAATTGCTGTTCTTATTAAATGATATGTTTGTTTTAGCACAGTATTTTGTATAAGGCAACTTTTAATCCAAAGTCTTCAATAGCAGGTTTCTTTATAATCTTTTTCTTAAATGACACTAAAGGAAAGATGAATGCTTTCTGTAAACTATCAGGCAAATGTTATTGTTGTTGTGCCAGGCACTGATGAGATCACATCTAGAACAGCATGTACAAGGACATATACATAAGAAATACTAATTGAAACGGGAATGGGGGCAGAAAGGCCAGTAGAATCATTAGAGGAACGGAAAGCCTGCTGTCTGAGAGAGGCTTAAAGAGTTTGACCGGTTTAGATTAGCAAAATGATGGCTGAGATAGGATATCTGCTATGTATAAATACTTCTGCAGTAGTAACTAAGGAGAGGAAAAGTTAGGACAAGCCACAGTTTCTGCATGAGAAATGGGTATAAAATATCGACAGACTTAATTTAGGTTAGACACAGAAGACTCTTAATTGTTAGAAAAACAACTTCCCAGTAAAAGGAGAAAAAAATATAACTGACGATAAGTTAAAGAATGATGTGAAAATTACAACAGCATGTGACTGGACTCAGTGATGGAGAAAGTCCCCTCTAGCTATGTATTTTACTTTGGAAAGAACGTTTTGTGTGTTTCATTCGAGAAAGTATCTCATTTTCACCAAAATTTTTGCTTAGTAGGAAAAACATTTTTCTTAAAGCAGTCTGCCCTACATTGAAAATACAATTTTTAAAAAAATGTTGAAGTATTAATGCCAAAAAAAGAGAAAAATTTTGTTTCAAACTTGGCCAATACCGACACTAATGAATTGTCAATGAAAAAAATTTCCAAGCTTCAGTTTGCAAAGTCCTGTGAAGTATAAAATGGCATAAGCACTTTATTGCCATCTGCTCCTAAGCAACTCTATAAAAGTACGCCTTCTCAGACCTCAGACTACATATATCAAGACTAATAAAGATTTTGTAAGATGTAACATGCAAAATGCAGTACAGGTAAGGCAGTCATAGTGACTAACATAAGTATGAAAACCCCGGCTCGAGGTTCCCCTGTTTCAAACACAAAAGCTCAATTTTCAGCTAAAGGCTTAGATGCACTTTTTGTTTAAACTGGGGGAGAAAAAATCTCAGTTTTCAGCAAGACCATTACCTTATATTAACACAAGATATTTTTATAACAATGTTCTTCAGGAACACAATACAAAATTACATACTATAACAGAGATGTAAATCTGGTACTAAACCAACTCTGAGATTAATAGTTAATTTTTCTATAATTTTTTACTTGCTTTACACTGAATAACCCCTTACTATCAGCAGAAGTTACCCCTTTCTTTAGTTAGCCAGTTTCAATTTCCTCTTTTATCTTGACAGAAACAAAATAATTAACAAACATCACTTGCATAGTCCTTGACTCCGTATCTCCTCAATGTTTTCACATCCACTCAGGGACATTATTAGTCACAGAAAGGATTTGGGCTTTTGTAATCTGGCATTTCTCGTTGCTCATCTAAAGGCTATTTCTATTCATTGTTACTTTTTCTATCCCAAATACATTTTTGAATTTTTCATCTTGCCTTACACTATACAAGGCAGCAGAACTGAGCTTCAAAACTGTGTTCGTGAATATTCACTCCAACACAAGTTTTGAGGGTAGCTGCTTTAGCTGGGATTATGTCCAAGAGTGACCATCCTCCCTAAACGTCCTAATAAATAATTTTCAAGATCTAAATATAGAGAATATACGCAAAAAATTTGGAATATTTCCCAAAACAGATGTCATTATTTGCATCAGATAAAAACCTAATCTAAAAGCATCATATCAGTCACATGTCTTCCAAAAACTAAACCAACCTCATGCAAACTGAACTTCTACAGATATACTTTCAGGTGTGAGTCCTGCTAGACACACACACTTGAGATGCAGTGCAGAACCACAGCATCTCAACCATGGCATCTCACTGAGCCTAGGATCACAGGCACCACAGCAGAAGGACCCAGAGAGCTGTAGGAAATGAGGCAAGGTCAGTGAGACCCAAGCATAAAGCATTTTTTTATACCAGAATAGTACATGGTACCTGGTTATCTGCGGTAGGGATTTCTCACTGGCTTTTGGCATTGTTTTTATTCTGACACAGCTGCTGAAGGTCCATTCAGTACATTTCAGTTTGCTTGTGCACATCATTTCACAGGCAAATTAAATATATCTGCACTTCTTATGTATTGCTTCTGCTGGTCTCTAAACATAGAATGTCTCTAGTGAGGATTCAGAGAGATATTTTGCAGGTTCTCAAATGTGATTTAACCATGTTATACTGTTGGCATCTGTAAATTAAATGAATCTGACATTTATTGCCTTGTAAAGTGATTTTCCGTTAAATTTTAAAACTAATTACTAGTCTTTGTAATAGCTATCATTTTTTTCAGGTTTTCTTTAGAATAACTGTCAATAAACCTATTTTTCTGCAGATATTTTCATTCAAAATATTCCCTATGACAACAAACCATTATTCTCAGCTATGACAGGACACTTGCACCTTGCAAGATGCTTCAAATAAAATTTTATACCTCTGTGAATCCTTGATTTCTCTGTTCTCTTAAAAGTGACAGTTAATTCTGTTACTCAAAACTTACTCCAAGAAGCAATTCTTCAAAGGTATAAAAATCAACTCAGATCTGACCTGCTCATTTTTACATACCACCATTTGAGTAAAATATGACAAACTGGACTGTCTCCTCATTGTTTGTAGTGAATTTTACATCTTGGTATTACTATAAAATTTTGAAGAAGCACTATTTTTAAATCAACCTATGGGAGAAACTAGACAGTAAAAGCCTGTAAGGAAGATTTCACTAGATAACATTCATCCATTAATAAAAAGATGTGTTTTATTCATGGGAAAAGGTTTCTTCTCCTCCCGCAGCATTTCTGTACTGAACAGATGACTCCACAACTGTCAGTTCAGTTGACACGAAATTATAGACCACAAAAACTATTGCAAAATCTGTTCCACTTCCACTGTCTTAGTGCCTAGGATTCAATTATATTCAGATTTCTAAAATGTTGCAAACACCAATATACATCTGCTTTGGTTTTGCAACATGGTGGATTTCACTAGTATGGTATTATAAAACACACCTCAGTTGCAAGCTATACCATAAAACCTGTATCTCAGGATACTCATGAATGTATAACTCTATTCTGTTTATTCTGTTCAGCTTTGGTAAGAGGATATAGTGTTGGATTTGCTCGTTTGATTTGGGTGCAATGCTGAGCACCCAATTAAAACCAAACAGAGCTCTGTGCGAACTCTGGCTGACCCAACCTAAATCAGAAAGGGAGTTAGAAACACACTTCACTTGTGACAGCAGGGCAATGTTATAACACGCAAAGTAAATTTTACCTTCCAGATCAAACCACGCCGAGTGGCCTATACATCATGGCACTCCTTTAATCTAGCAGAATACCAAAATTACAGTCTCTGACAAATAATCAAGTTCAGCTAATTCCATGGTTTTGACTACCTGCTGCCGACTTGAGACTGTGATTACTTTGCAGCATATGATAAGGTAAAAATTTGAAGAAAACCATATTTTAGTCTTCCCTAAATGAAGGAAACCCACGAAGGCTGCAGGACAAGAGGCAGCACCTGAAAGGAACACGTTCTGGTTTGATCATATGTCCTCCCTTGGTTACCAACAAACAGGCAGGGAGAAAACACCTTTTCATCTTTTTTAAGAGAATCTTGGTTACACATCTGCAACACTGGAACTGGTTCTGCTGATATGTACTGGCTTGTTATGATGCAGATTGCAATGCAGGACGTGTGAAGGTTTGTACATTAGCATATTATCTCCTCTCTGTGCTCAGCATTCTGCTTACTGTTATCAGCCAAATGCAATGGTGCCACTGGTGGTTCATTCAGACTCGATTTACAATAGAGAAAATAACATCTGAAATTCCCATTCAATTTGGTAACAACATCAAAAGCTTTAATGCAAATCTACACATTCAGTGTAAAGCCTCAGCTTGAATGATCTGAATGGCCTATCATTTCAGTTTCATTTATTTCACTAGTAAATTGAATCCTGCTATGTGGGCATGGCTATATAGCCACGAAATTGTAATGAAGTCATTGTAATACTTAATACTGGAAATACAAGAATTAATAGAAAGTGCCTGATGATATGCTCATGCTCCTAGTGAATGCTACCACCAGCGTTCATTATGAGTCCTGTGCCAGCCTATTGTCAGAAGCTTGGAACATGAGCGTGCCCTGAAAACTCTCAGATCTATTTTAAAGTCAACATCTGTTTAAGAAAAAAAAGTTAGCAACCCTGCACATACCCTAACCCCTAGACAAACAGCTGAGGCATGCTTAGAGCTACTAAAATAATAATTTCAAAAGATGATTTTTAGTATTAGTTTACAATTTTTGTAAAAAGCTTATTCTGTGTCTTCAAAAATTTCATGTACGTGAATCATTTCGCAAACTCCTGTGCTGACTGAGCTTAAAAAAGTAGGTTATAATATGGCAAAATTATTCATTATTTTTATGGATAAATTTGGGAACACAGATGCTTGTGCTGGTGCCATGGGAGACGTGTAAATTTCCCATTAGCTGAAAGCAATGCAAAATTTGTATCTCATCTTATTTTCAAATACTTGAGTATTAGAAAAGGGACATCATAAAGAAAAGCAATATATACCTGAATAGTTTAGTTACGGTGTTATTTTAAAATTACTGAAGTATTACATGATCTTAAACAGAAAGCATTTGATCATACAGCTGGAAGTAGCTTTCCTTATACTGCAGTGTTGATATTTTCACATACATAAACTACCCAGAACATGTTCATATTAGCAATTTAATAGGAACTCAATGTCTTTTTTTTTAATGCACTAAATTACCGGAATGAATCATTTTATATAATCCAGTAGCTTACTGTGTACCTGTTGAAATTAGTATTAGGGTTAACAAGAACCTTGAAATCTTAACTTGGAACTGATGAACCTAACATATGTCACCACAGGATGCATACAACAGAACAATAAATTACTAAATAATTATAAAATTGTGAAAATGATAAAACTCCATACAGTTTATTTCCAGCTGTAAACTATTAACTAGCTAACTAGCTGAAAATGCTTCACTTATACATCCTAATGCCTGTGTGACCGAAACAGCAAAAAGCACATGTAACATTCCTCACAATATATAAAGTCCCAAGCTATTTCTAAAACTGGCTGAATGTTTCAAAAATTCTTCAAGATTCTCTGACAAAACCCAAGCATCTCATTTCTAAATATGTATGATCCCGCTTAGAAATCTTACTTTAAAATACTCTGAGGCTGCTGTTATAAGATACCAAAAAGATACAATTAAATATTCACACAACTAATAGCAGGCATAAATAAAAAATATGTTTCTAAATGCAAGTATACTAGTTAAAGGACTACACAACTAAGAACAGGCAGAAAAAATAACACAAAATATGTAATTGTGTAAAAACTCCGCCCTGTGACAGTATATTCATTGCCTATGCACTTCTAGACAAAAAATTGAACATCATGCCTCCAAGTGAGGGATGAATAAGTTAGAGTGTAAAGAGGTCACCTGCAGTTCTAGCTTCAGAACTAGCCTGACAATACTCTCTGCTGCTGTCACATACAGCCTGCATTCCGTCCTTTCCCCCTTCACAGCTGCACATCCTGATCTCCATCCTTTTAGCTTTTCATTACATTAAAATCACATCAAAATCACATCAAAAATTTTAATTATTATTTTCCAGTGAGAGAGCTTCCAATGATAGTATGCGACTCCAGTAAAGCCTTTGAACACAAAGTTTTTCCCACCCTTGTATGATAACTCGGCTAACTGCATAATTCATGATGACAGATGAAAAACTACTTCCCGTGTACATACGTCAGGCAGAAAAACAACTACTTCGAAATGAAACTAACAGTAAGATTTAAATCACGCTTTGGGAGTTAAAACAGAAAGCCAAATTGTTACAGTGCTTAGATATCGCAAAGGGTCTGCACAAATTATGGGTCAAATTCTGCCCCACACCAAAATGAAAATTTAACTTTTAGCTGTGTACCATCCAATGCCAAAGAATATAGGGCACTTCAAAAGGTATATCATGCTGAAGCATCCCAAAACCAGATTACATGAGGCACTTCAATCACTTTTCAAACACGTATGATTATTCTGCACTGCTGAATTTACAGAAACAAGAAGAGAGCATCTGTCCTAGCAACACTTTTCGTACAAATATAGCTCCACATTTGGAAATCACTGGAGAGCTGTCTTTAGGTAGAAACATGAACCCTTCAAGTTCACCATTGTTTATGCCTGATGAGAGAAACTCTACTGCCAAGTACCTAAAGAACTAACCTGGGTACAAAATTATGAACCGAACTTCTTTCTGTATCTATTCAGGGAAAGCTTTTCAAGAAGCTTTTCAAGGACAACCAGCTCCCCCAGAGACTCCTCCCGATTCCAAGAACCGTTCTGCCTAAGCATCCTCAATAAAAAAAATCTTGGTTAAATTTTAATCTGAAACCATCCCCCAAACACATTCAGTACTTTCACATTATTAAAAAAAAAAAATCCTTTTAGACATCTATACTAAATTCAGCAGTGCCTTCCTCAAACCATCAAGTCAGCAGCCCGGGAAAAGCTGCTGTTCTTTTCTACCCTTGCAAAAGCTACTGGAAGAGACCCAAGTGCAGCCTCTACAAAGTCGAAAGCTGAACGCACGCGTGCCTGGACAGGAATCCCGGATTACCATTCTGACTGCTCATTGTGATGTCCTTGCCTCTCATTCCTGAAGTGACTAGGCACAGCACCAAGACTGTGGAGAACAGTGGGATCTGCCAAAATTGAACAGTTAATGCTGCCTTCTACTCTTCCATTCAACTGAACTTTCAGCGCCTGTGAATGTGCTGACAGATTTCCTTCTGTTCTGGTTATTTGGGAATCCACTGCAGGGAACACAAAGTTTGGAGTAGCACTCTCCTTGATATGCTTTTGAAGCTATTTCATGTTCTTTAGACTTCCGAGAAGATCAGGTGTTAAAAAGTAACTAGTTTAATTTCTTTAATTGTGACTGTCAAAGGTTGACACGGCATAATCTTGCAGAGAGTATCAATAAGTGATAATGATTTTCTCCTCTGCAAAATTCACACGATAGTCTCAAAATTGTTCAGAAACAGCAAATATATGCTAGGCCCTCAGAGACTCTTCCAATTTTTTAATTTGGGCTATGAAGGAGGAATAAAGAGCAATCTTTTTAAAGAATCCATACCAGATTTGATAATTTATTTCAACATGCAACAAAGTAAGAGCCTAGGGAGTTCGTTAATAATAACAACAAACAGTAGTTCTTCACACAATCAAGTAATTAAACATTGGAACTCTGCCAGAGAAATCGGTCAATGTTAAAAGTTAACATTCAATGGATATTAAAAGATGTGCAACTGACGAAATTAATGAAAGAAAAAACATTTATCACAGGCTGTTAATAACCTTATGATATCCCATATGGATGAAGAGGAATTACAACTGCACATCTCTTCAGATTTGAGGAGCATGCCACAGAAATATTGATATTTTTGTTCTTCTACAAGAATCAGTTGGTTTTGAAGGAGACATGACATTGGGCTAGATGAATCCTTTGGTAACCATGCACATCATTGGACTCTGGATGAATCTGGTTTTGGGAACCATTTTCATGCCCATCTTTTTTAAGCGGATAGATATGTAAATCTCTCAGGTTTGAATCTCACTATTGCTTTCTCATCATTCAACACATTGACAAAACAGGAAAACTATTCCAAGAGCAGCATAATATTTCAGTTTTAGGACTACTTTGAATACCAAACTCAGTCATATTACAGGATCTTTTAACACCAAAAATACAGTTTGTGGCTTACTTTATCCAACACTCAGCCTCATATAAAGACATTCCATTTGTAGCTATAGCAAGAAGTAAACAATTTGAATTACAAACATATCTGTTTGCTAGATAATATTGTATAGTCTTAAGTGTCTACGTAAAAGCTGTATCTACTCAAAATGAGAATGAGAAAATAAATGTTGTAACTGTTGTATGTGCAAGAATTCAGTGATGAGCGGTGCAGTTCCTTGGTTGGCATTTTCAAAACAATGCACCTGACAAAGATAAATTAAAACCACACAAGAGTAGCATCTGCTGGAAAAAATAAATGAAATCTTAACAAGAAAAGAGCTCTCTGTTTTGCAGACCTTTTTTTTTTTGTCACCTGTTGATCTCTAAATACCGATTAGGGCCAGGTTTTCTTATCTTACTTGATCTGACAAGGTCACAGCTCGTGTCAGTATAACAATAAAGGATTAATTTTCTTTGTGAACGTGTTCATTACTGCTCCAAGGAGTGAGATGAACGGAAGAGGGAAAAGCAGTTAAAAAAAACTTGTAAGAGTACTTCAGGTAGGTCCAAATATATTTAGCTTTTCTCAGCCCTCAACTGACGTGCATATGTGTTTTAGAGACACACCATCCATAAATCATGGTTCAGGAATATGCTTCTGAGTGTGTTTAGTTATCCTATCCATCAAAAAAGATGCTCTTTAATAGTATCATAATGCATGCATTTGGTTAGATTTCTCATCTTGTCTCTCTGAGTATTAACTAGTATGATTACCATGTGTTTAATCCTCTTGCAACCAAGAGGACTACTCAGATAAGAACGAGTTGGATGCATCATCAAAATTGGCCATGAGTCTTTAATCATTGAACCTTCTACAGCTGATTTTTGTACATACTGGTTTCGCCCACATCTACTCTAATCCGAAAATTAGACATTTTGCAAATCAGGGCAAAACTCTTTGTAATGTCTAGTATTCAAGCTTTGATTACAAGCAAGGCTCATTTAAAATGTTCTTCTTAAAAACAGCATACCTGTAAGTTGAAGTATATTTAAAATTTATATATAGCTGACAAGGTGAAAAGTAAAATAGTAGAAAATTGTGTTGAAAATCCTTCTCTGAAAAAGAAAAGGAAGACATCTATGCTGACCGTTACTGAGACTTTGAAATTTGAAAGACCAAATCCTACAACACCTCCCTCCTAAGTGAAAGGAACTTTAATACTGGGGATGACAGATATGTACACCTGTGAATGTATTACACTATGGGAAATGGAAGAAAACAGTAAGGTCACTATAGCATATATATATACTCTGAATGTGATTTTTCAGTTCGAAAAGTACTGAAATGTTTTAGTTTTTACTATTTAAAACAAGAACCTAGAATCGTTCTGAAAACCTAAAATCTTAAAATAAATCTTAACTTTTAAAATTAAACTAAAATAAATCCTTTCTAAGCAAAGGAACTCAACAATCATTGGACTCCATTTATTAAAAAAAAAAGGGACTTCTTACAAGACAAATCAAAATCTATTTTGTTTTCAAAAGGTGAGGCTTACAGAACACAATAAAAAATGGATGCTTCCAAGAAAAAAAGCAGTTGCATGAATATCAAAACCAGCTTCATGACTGTGAAATTTTCATCACAGCAATCTCAACAGCATAGGTTTTACTGAGTATTACAAAACAGTTTCACCTATGCCATTTTCATTAGTATAATTATCTCAGGCCACCCAAAGCCAGAGGTAGTGACTGAAAGGCTGTTAGAGAACAATAATAAGTTTTCCTGAGCAGATGTGTTATTCACAGACATGCTGCTGAATGTTTTTTTTTTAATATATTCTGTTTTAAAGATAACCTACAGGTCAAATGCATTGGAATACATTAAATCTTCACCCTCAGCTTTCTAAATAATGTATTTGAAAAGCTAGAATTCCTTAGTCTTGGGCTTCATTTAGTATTGGGGCTGTAGGGGAAAGGAGTGAATCTTATTTTTCAGTTCAACACAGCTGATTCCCCCTCCACACCTCATTCAGAAAAAAAAACCAAAAGTATTCTGTCTCCTCCTTCTTTATCATAGCACAGGAAACTTAACAGTATTTTAATTGTCATGTCTGAAATGTAAATATTAGTCCTTTCCCAAAGTATTTATAAATTAAATATTATTGAAATAATAATGTGAAAGATCTAATTTTTTTATTGTATGTACAGAATGAAAATAGTAATAATGTAGTCCTTGAAGCAGCTTCAGATGGTCTATGGATTATTGTAAATATTCAGCTAATAAATTTTGAAAGAGTTACATTTTCTGGCGGCTGCAATCAGTCCAAGGCAACTGAATGGTTTCTGAAATGTGTCTGTGTAACTTAGGAAAAAAAGCCACAAAACTTTACACTATTCTTCTGTGTCACTACTTGTTGATTCTCAGTTTTCTTATTTCATGTTTTTTATTTACAAAACTTATCCTCTACCTAGAATGTGTGATCAGACAGAAAAAGCAGAAAACTATACCATGAAAAGTGACATCAGAGATTTCATAGTTTCCAGACCTCCTTACAAAGTCTGGCAGAGATTCAAAGTCATCTAAGCACATGACATTTGTCTTCGGTTTTAAACTGCATCTAATATAAAAATGCATAAAAATGACCAAAAGTGCATTAATTAAATGATGGTGGGAAATATTGAATATATTAACTTTTTAAAGAGATTCTAAAAGATTAAATCAGAAATTATATTTACTTTTCCTGAAAGAGCCATGCTGCAAGTCTGCAAGCTTGCCAGAACACTTCTTAGTTTACTTCTCTGAAGGAGGCAACCTATATTAAACCAAAATACAAGCTCAGGAAAATGCAAATATCAGGTTTCTAGTCTCTCAATCTAGAACAAAAAGCATATAAGTAAGGTCACTTTCATCAGACTATACCGCTTTGAATGCAAAAAAAAAATCACTAGTGAACTTGGTCCTATCCCCTATGACCTACCAGAAAGGAAAATTCTCAAATATTCTTCCACTTTTATACATATTTTGATAAAGAAAGAGTTATCCTGTACCACACAATAATAAAATGAAAAAGAGAATACAAAACCTGCAGACAATGGCCCCTAGAAACAAAATTCCTAACAATACGAGTAGATTTCTATATTACTAAAATTTTTGAAAAACAGAAGAAGTTATTTGCTTGTAGGGATTTTTTCTTTTAATTAAAGTACTTTCTGGCCCTACACAGCCTGCGCTAGGTGACCCTGCTTCGGCAGGGGGGTTGGACTAGATGACCCACAGAGGTCCCTTCCAAGCCCTACCATTCTGTGATTCTGTGATTCTGTAGACTTTTTTATGCAGACAATTCGATAGTCACTTCTGCAGGCACTGATACTTAGATGAGCACAAACAGATCCCATTCTGACTGGACATCATGCAGTTAATTACATCCCAAAATAAACTAAATACACAGATAACCAAAGCATATCGAATTTTCTCATGTAGGAAAACAAACTGCTTTCAATTATTTTTTTATTGCAAGAAACCACTTGCTCTACTAACGTTTTGAACTGAGAATAAATATACAAAATTACTAAGCTAATTGCAGATCTCATGCATACGAGAAGCTGATAAGCCATGCATTTTCCATGACAGGCACCAACTGACCAAAGCATTAACTCACGTTACCATTCTCCACATTATTAAAAAAGTATATCTCTGCAAAAGGTTCTTCAAATGCTAAATAAAGAGTTGATAAAAACCCTACCTACACCTAACCTCTTTCTTATTCATTCATTCCAGAGAAATTGTGGATGGCAGACAGGATCTCTGTGCCAGTTTAAATTCGGGGCAGCGTACTCATGGCAGCCTGCAGACACAGCCGTGCAGCAGGCTTTCCCTCTGCAGCTCCACACAACCTGAAGTCACGGTATTTCCCACGGTTCAGTGACAGCAAGGACACTGCGGAGCAGCAACCTGATGCTGCGGTGGGTTAAAAATGCGGGGCTCTGCCTGGTTTCCTCCTCTGCAAAAACACCAACCGAAAGCATCTGAACAAGGAAATAGCAGACAACAACATAAGTGCTGTTACTTACATCACAAAAGCGGATTAATTAAATATTGCTGAAATTCCTTCAGATCTGAAGTTGGTAAGAAAGCTCCTCTCAAAAGACATTTTTAAAAAGCAAAACGGGCCATACTTTTAAGACTGGTACGAGAGTTAGCATTTCTTGATTCAACCCTGTGTGTAGGCATGTACTACATGAAAGCTTTTTGTGCGTGTTAAACAAAAAACTTTTAGGTCACTTGCAGCATTAAAGCAAAGTTTTACTGTTACACTTTTCAGAAGTCTTTGCCTTTTAACCACTTCTTCAGAGCCATGGGAAAAAGGTTTTCCAAGAAACACATGTACATTAATTATATTATACTGCATGTTCTCTATGCCTATCTTTAGAAAGACAATATGACCAATGTCCAGATCAAGCAGGAAAAATGAATGATCCTATGATTAAAATACAGAAATCAGAAGCAAGATGACTGTTTGTGGCTCCTGTCAATGACGGTGCATGTAAAAACTCAAAACAGACATTAAAACCCAGCAAATTAATGATGGATGTCTCAATTTTTTTTACAGAGTGCTTTAAACATACTTGCACACCAAAGGCAGGTACCCAAAGAACACTTAAAAATATGCATTTAGACGGAAGTGTCAAGACAGTGAATATTCAGTTTTGCAGATGCTATCTTGCATCAACACTGCTCAATACATAAGCCAAGGTGAACTGTGAATATGATGTGATAAAAAAAATGTATTTGGAAGAAACTGTTTGTGGTGGGTTTTTTTTTGAGAACAAGTGAATTCGTATTAGTACAAAATACTAATCAAAGTGGAGCTGATGTTTGTATTTATACAAGATTTCCTCTTTCCTGTTTTTTTCTTCCACTCTCTTACTCATTTCATTTTCTTTCCCCTCTATGGAGAATTAAACTTCATGGGGAAAAAAAAAAAAAGTTCTACCTGAACTATCCTTCCATTATTTCAACCAATTTCTTGATTACTGCAAGATTTCAGTAATGGCAGAATTTCTGATGCTATCTAAATATACGCTGCAATTAAAAATCACAATTTGATAAGTCACCAAAATCTGAGGAGCATCACTTCAGATATTCCAAGTGTATAATTTCAATTATTTCCCCTGAAAGCCCATTTTTACTGAAATCCCAAAATAATGATTTAAAAGCAAATTTTAGGTTCAGACTTTTGAAAACAACACTTTTGAATACAGAAGAGGATTTCAGAGATAGGGAGCATCATCAGCCATTTAAAGATACTGGGAGATTAGGACCTCCTTAAAAATTACATGAGATCTTGCATTTGCTGTCCATGAGTGGAGATCTTCAGGATTTTGTAATCTTGGTTTAAATAAAATGGCCTTAACCTACAACAGGGAAGAAACTCAAGGAAAATCACACTTAGTGTGTGTAAAATATTCAAACTATCTCATACTACTGTAGCTCAACAGGCATCATTATTGATGTTTTGACAATTTAGTAATTATTTATGCAGTTATAAAATCAGTTTAAATTGATTAATTGAATTGCTCATTTTTCTGCATTTTTTAATCAGCTGTTACTAACAGTTTATGAGCATTAATATTTATGGATTACAAAGATTACAAGAAGCAATTAGCACATTCTAGTATAATATTACCCAGAGAAAACAAACATCAAACATGCTTAAATAAACTCAGGTCTCCATAATAAAAAAAAGAAATTAAATTATTTCAGCATCAGGAAATACTGTAGTCTAAATTAGTGCCTCTTACCAAGAAGAGTATATGCCTAAATCTGAACAGGTAAAATTGTATGTCCCCACTAAACAGAAAGTCAGAGTACATGGTTTTGATACACCCCACTTCCAGATTATCAACAGAGCACTTTGAGAGCCCTCAGAAACCGTTGTACTGCCTCTGGGGTCTTCATCTACGGTGAGTTTGAGTCCCTTGGCTGGACCAGCATCAGCGTGCCTCCTGGTTCAATGATCTCATTACTATAAATTTCACTACACGTAAATTTAGTCTGCCTACCCTCACACTTATGCTGGGCTGAACTTGTACTCAACAGCTTCTCTGTGAAATACAAGCAGCAGCGAGGCTACAGCTACTGCAGGTTTGGAGATTTTTCTTTTCTTTGTTTGTTTTGGGGGGTTTTCCGCTTCTGATGACACGACATTCCACGCCAAGAGCCAATCCATACACAATAATTGACTTAGTCCCACTTTACCAAAAGATTTTCAAACATGTAAAAATTGGCACTGGAAAACTCTCTTTGGGAGGAGGAGCCAAGCGAGACCTTTACCTGATGGATGGGTTGACGAGCCTTGACCTCTCTTTCCCCCCCCCAAGAAGGGACATCTTTTTGGTAAGAGTCGCGCCTCTGACTTTGTCAGACGTGTCCCCGGGAACACATTGTTAACTAAAGCGCTAAACTATTACTTTGAGCTCAATCTCTGTAGACAGTGCGTTTACCAATGGCAATCCCAAATCTGTGATACCTGTCGCTTGAATAAACCACCTATTGTTTCAACTTTGCAAAACTGTTTCAGTGAAAGTCCTTGGAGGGGCTCTGGCAGGCAAGTTGAATCTGGTAAGTGGCTACACACTTCACCCTTTAGACATAAACTGTTGACCAAGTCTGGGACTAGGAGTGGATCCACCCGCACCTAGACTCTCATCTGAGCGAGAGTTTAGAACGCAAGGGGGGTTTGCTCTGAATCTTGAGACTCATCAGGAGGGCTCTCCTTTTGCCACTTATCAGGCTTCCTTACCCCTTTTAACGCAACAACATCATAAAATTCTGTTTCTCCAAAACAACAGAAAAATCACAGAACAAAAGTCACAGAAAAAAAAAAGACACCATTTTCCTCCTTCATCCATTACAAAAGAGAACCAGTGTTTAACTTTTGGGCATAAAAATGCTAAAAGCATGGCTACATTTGGTGCCTCTCTTCTTATTGTAAGGTGGGCCGAATAAGATCCTATTTACAATACCTTATGAAAAAAGATAACTCAGTTATGTAAATTACCACCTACATGATTAAAAAGTAAATATTGTTGGGGTCAGTGCAGACTGAAAAAGAGAAATAACTTAACTATGAGACACAGAAACAGAAAACAAACACTTTAGCACAAAATAGATCTTCACAAAGAATGAAACCCAAACACTTTATTTAAAAAATGCTTTATGATTGGACAAATCACAGTCAGCTGATCTGGTACTTAAGTTATAACTTTCACACAAATGTTTTTATAAAATTATTACCAGGCCAAGAAAAGGTAGGATGTATTTCTTTTAGCAACAGATAAAAAACCTTCATGCACAGAAGATCAGAGGCAGGAAAAAAGCTAATATAAATATAATGTCCAGATGTTTCCATGTCAGATTTCAAGGATCACAGACAAGGTGTTCCTGCAACCCTCAATACAAAATCCTATAGCAGCCTAAGACTTTCCATTGTCAAGAGTACATTCTTCACCTTCAGTCTAAATTTCCCCTTCTTAATATCATCCTATTACTCCCATCTCACACTTTATTAAAGGACAAGGGGGAGGGAATAAAAGATTAACCCTAGATGTAATTAGCCTAACGAGGTCACAGGCAGTTTTCTTTCACAGTCAACAGCATCGATGGAAGTCATACGGTCAGCATCCACATACGGCCACTTTCGACCATGGATCCATCTCTAATTATATTGGTGGGACACCTCTGAAACCACAGCAGGATATTTGGTTTGTGCTGTGTTCTCCATCTCCTGTGGAATGGACACTAAGCCTCACCCTGTCTGTTGATTCGTCTCTAGAAAGACACTAGGTCTTCTGCCACATTTTCTCCTCCTCTTTTGTAATAATTATCCAAATTTATTTAATCCTTTCACTACCAACCAGGATAGGTCTAACACCTTTGTCTCTACAGGATTTAAGCACCATACAATTGTAAGTGAAATTTTATCCTGAATGCTATTAGTTCACATTAATGAGGCTGAAGTCACAAAGTAGAAGTGACTTTCACAAAGTTATGTGGAAGTTACATACAATGCAAGTCAAGGCTTTAACCTGCACTGTAATTATGCCCCTTTTTCTGCTTGGGTTCATCACTCCAGCACTTTCTGTTGCTGTTCTTTGTTGAAAAGGGGACACGACAATTGTGGTTGCAATGGTAAGTATTTAGTGACACTGCCAACAGGAAAACAGGGTGAGAACATTAGATTTCAGAATCTTCCCACGGAGTATTTTTGGAAGAATCCACTTGTAAAGGTTAACTTTTGTTTGAATATCTGACCTCTCCCCAAGACCATTTCCTAGCTCAGGGCTCCATCAAAATCTTATAAAAAGGGAAACTCCTACAGGCTGCAGATTTCAAGAGGCCCTACTTCTATTAGCTTCTGTGCCACAGCATGTCTCTTAGACAAAAAGAAGAACGATGGACAGCCGCAACGAGGACTCCAACTGTCTCTGTACAAGCTAGGTGTTCACAAGGCAGCTGTGATAGGTGCAGACTCCTTACGCTGCAGGAAAACCAGCCCTCTTACTGAGGACAGTGAGCAGGAGAATATGTTAGGGACGAACCTAGGTGTAGTTGTTCTTCTACCCCTGTCTGTAGCAAAGCTTACGCAGTAATACGAATGCATGAAATGGCTTCTTGTCAGGCATGTATAGACCCATTTTCCTCTTAAGAATATTTTCCGGGAGTAATTTGGAGAATATTTTGCAGTAATAATTACTATGCAAACCACTTAACAGTGAGAATGAATCTTGTTGCTGAAACTGCACAAACTTACGTAATTATATACATTTTAAACTAGCAGGGTTGAAATAAACATATACATACATGAGGGAAATCCTGATTCCTACCCTTTTCTATCAATGCTCTGAACTGCTGCTGCACAAACTTACATGCACATACTTTAAGCATGCAAATGGTATCAGTATAGACTCTTCAAGCAAATTATGCATACACATTTCTGTTTACAGGACTGAGTTGCACAGACCATGGCAGTCAGCACAGTAGAAAGCTTATTCTAAAACTGGTTCTAGACCTTGTAACTTCAAGTAGTATTGTACTGCAAAATACCATGCAAAAATATGGATCCTCAGGAATGGGAGTGCTATGTAAACTTGCAATTTTACTTCAACATGTAGTATTACCATGAGATTTTTTACAAGATAAAGTTGCAGAATGATCTTCCACCACTACTTTTTTTCCTTTTTTTTTAAGTTTGTTTGTTTGGTCTTTTTTTTTTTTTTTAACATGATCTGATTTCATAGCTTTCCTTGCTGGTATTACTCTGGCAATAAATAAATGAGCAGAGACATTTCTTTGATGCTTCCTGTCATCTTGGCTTCCCCATTACAGTGTAGGTGTTGAGTTAATGATGGGACTGAAGGTTTCACTGAGCCAAAATGAGAATAACCCATTTAAACTTATGAGAAACAAGTTAATTACTCGGCCCTGTCTGATTTTCTCACTTTCTAGAACTCATTTTCCAGATAGAAACTGAATGGTGATCTGGTAATCCCTTCTTTATTGCAGTATATATAATACTACATCATATGCCCTGGAGCTTTACACACTTTAAGCTAAATCTAAAATTTTTATGGACATATTAAAAATAGCTAGAAAAATAATTCTTGAGCTTTCAGTCAAAAGTTATGTGAACAAGTCCAATGTACTGAGATGTACAATGTACTCTTCTCTCCAAAACTAAAAAAAGTTAATAAATTTTAAATTCTACAATTAAAAGATGCCCCTTTTTCCTAAGTGAAACAGACTAAAGAGACAGCTTCAGCTATACAAAAAAGAAATAAATTATGAATAATTTATATTAAAAAGGTTTGAATCAATCTTGTGAACACAAGTTGCTATGAGAAAGAAGGTGCTTGAAATATTTCAGGGGAAGAATAAAGGATTCAATACTATCTATTCAAACAGTTATGCAGATATTTAACAAATATTTACTGTCAATGTCTGCTTATTTGATGTCCACAAAATAATTTTCTGCAAATTCCACTCATAAAAGTATCTGTAATTTGGACATCTGACACCTAGAAAACACAAATAAGTGTAAGTTACAAAAGTAAATAAAACATTACTTTAAGAACTTTAAATAATAATAGCAACAACAATAAAAATTTACTCATACTGAAGCCAGCACTCAGGTAAGCTTTATTTTTTTTCTCCAATATTTAAGTTATTGTTGCTTCTAAAATGCAAAATTATAGCAATTTTCTGTGTGGCCTCCATTTTTGGTCAGGAAATGTGTCATCCTTTTCACGAATGACATTAAAATTATTTAAGTGACGACTGTAATTTTAAGTCTGTCACAGGGAAGCCCAACTGAAATCACTGGTCAAATAGGTAAAAATTTGACCATATCTGCTCTGCTCTTAAATGATTAAATTATGCTGGTATGCACTGAGGAAGAAACTGAGCACTGGGGAAGACCTACCCAAAAGCTTTGGCCTACATCTGCCCTGCTCTAATGGTTTACGTATGCACGGCAAAGAAGCACAAATGAATTCTTCACAACTTCACATCCTTATAAAACATTTGTGGTGAGAAGCCAGCAGGTGATGATAACCCAGGTAACGACTGCTAATTGGCTTTAAATAGAAGGAAAATCAATAAGATTGGCCTGGGGTGGCATGGCTATAGAGGCCACAGACAGCTTAGGCTGACCCTGTAAATTAGAACACAATAAATAGTTAAAACAGTAGCCCCACAGGGGAGCATGCAGTATCAGGCAGCAGGATGAGCCCAATGCCGGACATCTGCATCATCGGGAAAAGTTTCCATAGCTTAGCATGAACAGATACTAAGGGACTTGCTAGATAAAAATCTAAAAGGTAATCTGTTTTAAAATGCTAAAAATTAACATGTGTCTAATGAAATTGAAATGAAAATTTGTTGGGCACAAACTGAAGCACAGGAAGTTCCGTCTGAACATGAGGAAGAACTTCTTCCCTCTGAGGGTGACGGAGCCCTGGAACAGGCTGCCCAGGGAGGTTGTGGAGTCTCCTTCTCT
>Ga0065711_1007613_pt1 | contig 25217 bp, 15 predicted proteins | sample Hoacrofraction12_FD_59098 | JGI IMG/M metagenome (GOLD analysis project Ga0065711, IMG submission 59098) | Hoatzin crop microbial communities from Cojedes, Venezuela - Epithelial fraction 12 v2 (version 2) | ecosystem: Host-associated > Birds > Digestive system > Esophagus > Crop | place...
GAGGGGGCCTAATAAATGCTTATAAATATCTGAAGGGTGGGTGTCAGGAGGATGGGGCCAAACTCTTTTCAGTTGTGTCCAGTGACAGGACAAGGGGCAATGGGCACAAACTGAGGCACAGGAAGTTCCGTCTGAATATGAGGAATAACTTCTTCCCTCTGAGGGTGATGGAGCACTGGAACAGGCTGCCCAGGGAGCTTGTGGAGTCTCCTTCTCTGGAGATATTCAAGACCTGCCTGGACGCAGTCCTCTACAACCTACTGTAGGTGACCCTGCTTCGGCAGGAGGGTTGGACTAGATGACCCACAGAGATAACTTCCAGCCCCTACCATTCTGTGATTCTGTGATTCTGTGATTGATAGCATGAGCATCATGCCATTTAACCTGTGGATTCTTAGCTTTACTCTTCCCCTTTTGAATGGTGAGGTAGTTAACCAAAGAATGGATATGCTTCATAAGAAGACGAATCATTATTTCAGGAGCGATACTTTGCAGTGATGTCTTACTATACAAATGTAATCTCTTGCATGTTTTACAATACTGAAGCAAAGCTTACAGAAGCTTTGCGCTTGTATCTACTGAATATATTACTGGTTGTTAATAAACTGTGCAAGACATTATTCAGTCTTCATTGAAGTACTAAATTTACTGCTGTACAGAAAATATTTCTGGTTCATTCTATACAAACTCTTTCCCCTATTTGTATAGATTATAGTTTCCATCTCATGATGGATCTATTTAGAAGTTGTTGCCAGTAGACATATTGTCTACATGTTAATTCCTTTCAGCAAACCAAGTTGAAATTTCTGTTAATTAGCAGGTTGGGATTGACTATGGCTCTCAGTTTTATCTGTTTAAAAACTTAAGATCATTATCTTGCTCCCTCTAAAGACAAACATGGAAATGTTACAATGCAATTTAGTCTACCTTATCTCAAAAAAACAGGATAAGTTAAACTAAAAGTAACACCATTCCCCATGTTTATGATAAAATTACAGAAATCAAGACACTATTTATTTCTGTAGTACCTGCAACATACTCTAGCTCTACTTACTTTTCCAAAAATTTGCATCTAGGCAGAGATTAAATTAACTTTGCTTAAAAGAGAACAGGGGGAATGGCCTGCGTTGTAAACCACAGAGGAAATTTTTACATAAGGTAAGAACTTAAGTTAGGTGAATAGGATTTTACTCTGGAAGTTCACGGCATTTATTCTACTGTTGTGACAGTGAAGATAAATTAGGCATTTCCTTTAACAGATTTACTTCTGTAGAGATCCAGAATTTGGGTTCAGCTATCTGCATAATAACGATGTCCCATTAGTAAGAAATAAGCTAGACTACACTGAGAGGAATCACAGACTAGTGGCTTTGATGTAACTAACTAATAAAAATTGACAATTTTTGTCAGTATCATATTTGTTTGTCCAATATAGAATGCTATTTCTGGCATTTTGTATAGGTACATATCACAAATCGTCAACCTTATAAACACATCTGTGGCCTGGTAGTCTACATCTTTTCAAGTTTTAGCCACACTTAACTAAAAACCTTGAGAAGATACATCAGTTAAATAGCTTAATGCTTTTTGGGAAATTCCAGAGTCCAAACGCTTTTCTTGTCAAGGAGCTACAGGTGATTAATGGGAACCATAATTTCACCATTCGAAGTGTTCGGTGGCAATACTTTGTTGCAGTGCCTACTTCTTGGCTTCTCACTCCCATGTTGTTGTGTGAGACCTCCCAGTTGTGCCAGAGAACTGCTTCTCAGTTCATCCTGGGAGACAAGCAGAGGCTGATACATTTTAAAAATTTATTTTCTACTTCCACGTCTCTTTCATAAAGGTTTTCCTTTATTTCATATAGATCAGTTATTCATCTCACAAATACTAGTGTCAGAATGCCTGAAGAAGTGGTGCCCTGTGATCAACAACAAGGAGCCAAGGGCTGACTCGGGAGGGTGGGAACTCTTTGCACTAGAACTATCATAGGCATCTGTTGTTGTAGATTGATGGTCTGAGACTGACGGTCCAAAGCCTTGCTCTTCTGGGACTAGGACCAATTGACCTGAATACAAAACTAACAGTTTTTTCAAACCACAGACTGATCCACAAAAGCTTCTGAAAGTTGTCATTCAGATTTCCAGAGCACTCAGAAATAGTACCTTTTTCTCCAATACTTAATATTTTTTAAAGTAATCTTACAGTAGAGAACTCTAGTCAGGAGAAGTTCCCAAGGCTAGAATGACAACAAAATTACCTCCACCTGGAACTTGTAAGTGTACTTGCCTTGCTGAGGAGCAAAAAAAAGGATATCCAGGCCCATTTTCTTCAAGAGATTCCCCTGGAGCAGCTGCTGTCTGCATCATTCTGTAGCGTGGAGTCTTACTACCACAATGTCGGTCTTTTGTTTTTTCCATTGTCTTTGTTTTACAGACACCCTATCCATGTCTTCGGAGCTGAAGAAAAGCGCTGAATAAACAACACTTGTTTGTTACTCCTAGAAAAAGAAAAAAAAATCACAAAGAAACAACCTCTCAAAAAAACCCAAACAGAAAAGCACTAGTTAGTTTGCTATTACTCAAGCAAGTTATATAATAATTGCCTTCCCAGGACTCCAGCCTCCCATTCATGTTAACTACTTAAGTTAACCACATTTGTTTGCAGCTCTCACTAGAGAAGCTGATCAGGAACCCAGGTTAGAAAAAAACAAATGCAAAAAATTGGAGAAAAGAAAAAACAGTAGTTCAAGGTTAATTCAGAGCCGATGAGTCATAGAGTCTGTTTTAATGTTACAGAAATGTTCAGGGAGCCATTGCCTTAACAGACTTATGCTTCATGCATTTTTATACAAAGGTCATTAGGAAAAAGCCAAAGATTAAATATTTTTTATGCTGACTAGTAGTCTGGATATAGTCTCAGCTATCTACATATATGAAAGTGTATGTGTGTGTTGCTTTATTGCTTTTCCTCTTTCAGGAAAAGAGGAAATACATTATTAAGCAAATAATACAGTCAATTCTTTTATTAAAAGCATCAACTGTATGCTATACAGATACAATAAATGGGTCTTCCTCTTCTGTTGTTATTAAAACAAGAGATATTTTCAAGCCCAAAACACAGAATCACTTTTTAATTGCTGTTCTGCTTTTAATATAGATTTACAGTAAACTATGCAAGAAAACAGTCTTGTCTTATCTCTAGAATCAGGTTTTTCTAAACTTTTGTACTTGTTATCCAAATGAATATTTAAGTAATTACAGTTTCCAAGAAAAGTTTTGACTTTCTAGAATAACTGTCCTATCTTTGAGAAGACTTTTTATGCATTTCTGTTAACTGAAAACTTATAGGAATAGAATCACTTGAATATTTTTTTTTCCTTTAATAGACGGTAATAGCTTGAATTCCTACTGTTGTCATAACAAGTAGCTTCCCTTCATAGCAAACTCTATTATCACAAAACCAATTATTAAAAAGAGAAATGTCATCACTTACTATAAAGGTAAAATTTAAACTGATATTCAGAGCAGTTTAAATACAGAGACAATAGGAAATCCATTTAGAAAGAAAATAAAAAGGACTTTTAAGAATCTAGAAGAGGAGACTAGGAATCTAAACACCTTAAAACTTGGTTCTGACACTGAGTATGCAAGATAGCAATATTAGGTAACACATTTCCTGTGATAGTGTAAGTTATTCTTTGTCATAGTATACTAAGAAGTATGTCATTACTACAGGTAGTATTGTAGAATTTTAGGATGGTCCACTACATTGTTGAGATCCTAAAAGACTGGGGAAGCACTGTAAAATGATGAATAGCAAATAAGTGCTGAGTAGATGATCATTGCAGGTCCCTTCCAGCTGGAACTGTTCTATTCTATTCTATTCTATTCTATTCTATTTTAACCCTAATTTATCCTTCCCTACGTACTTGTCAGAAAAGTAAATCAGACTTTGTGATCAGGATGCAGGCTTAAGATAGCTTGCATACACTGTGCATTATGTCTATCTCTCCCTCACTCTTCATTATCTTTATGTGTCCATTACATGACTTCATGTAAATCTACTAGACAGTAGCTACCAGACTACACAGTAGAGTATGAGAAAAGAGAACGCTCTAAACAGTGAAGACCAGACACAGTGACTTAGACCTGTGCACAGGAGGTGCTTCTTCCAGGAGGGCAACAAACAGCCAGCAGCAGGGCTGAGGAACAGCTTACCCAAAGCACACAGGTCTGGGTGCAGGAGAGACAAGATCAAATCCAGGCTAGGGGTAAAAGTTTCATCTTGCAGAGCCATATAATGGAGTCACAGACAGGCGTGAAGGGAAAAAAAAAGTGACTGTTTGACGATATTTGGTCAGTGAAGAGTGGCACCCTGGCAGCTACAGGCAGAGCTGCCAGCATGCCACTTCTGACAGAGCCAGGCTGTCCTCAAGCATCTGACAGGCTGAGAATTACTTAACAGAAATTTCTGAATGAATAAAGCTAATTAACAAATGTGTGGAATAAAGCAACAAATGGCAGCCATCAGCTCAGGAAGATGGGTAGGATTGATTGTAGGAGGTAGTAATCACCAATTAAGCCTAAGGAAAATCTGTCAATATAACAACGTTTCAGGAAAACACTTGAATCTCATTTCTATCCCCATAAAGCTCAGACTCTCAAGGAAAAAATAATTCAGTGGAACAAGCAGCTCAGAAAAGGCATCAACAGCCAACCAATATATATTGTTTTCCCGGTGAGGAAGTTAATAGAAGCAATTTGTTGGATGAAAATCAGAAATACCTTTGGAGGAGAGATTTGGTTAGAAATAGTCAACAAGAATTTATGAGAAAATGGAGGGGCTGGATTTCTTTTTCTTAGCTTGTTGGATTTCTCAAAGAACTTACTATTATGGTCAACACAGTAGGTAAAATATATGACATTTTCTTAATTTATTTTTAACAGCATTTCTGTTTCTTTGTGGAGAGGTGTATTGGGTCTGGCTGGGGTGGAGTTAATTTTCTTCACAGCAGCTCATATGGACCTGTGTTTTAGATTGGTGACCAAAACCTATGCTGCTAACACACTCATGTTTAGCTGTTACTGAGCAGTGCCTGCATAGTGTCAAGGCCTTCTCTGATTCTCATTCAGTTCCTCCAGCAAATAGACGGGGAGGGGGGGGGGGCACAAGAAGTTGGGAGGGTTCACAACCACACAGATCACTCGAACTAGCCAAAGAGGTATTCCCTGGCATATAATATTGTGCTCAGCAATAAAAAGGGAAAAGAAGGTTTTTTACAGAGGTTACCTATGTTTTGCTTGGGAAGTGGCTTGGCATTGGTCTACTCATGGAAGGTGGAGTGACTTTGCATCACGTTTCATTTTGTTTTCTTTCTCTTTTCTCCTTTGCTTAAGAAATAATTTTAGTCTCAATCCACAAGTTTTCTTTCTTTTGCTCTTCCTTTCCTCCTCTCCCATCCCACTGAGGGGGCGGAGAGTGCCCAGGTGGTTGTGTGGTGCTTAGCTGCTCACTGGGGCTAACCCACAACAAGAGGGTAAGGGGACAAATAACTTGCAGCACAGATAAATGACTAGGAAATAAAGTTGTTGTGACATGCAAGGAATCACAAGAATCAATACTCCTTAGGCAGGAAGGGAGATATGCCTGAGTCCCAGGGCAGGATATATAGCTGTAGCATGCATTCATTTATCTTTAGATCTATTTAATTTCCTGTATGGATTAAACAAACAAAAAATTCGTGAATGTGATTCCAGTGTAGCTAGTAAAATTATGCCTTCAATACATATATACATCCCCGAACTTATATGTTTGTACACATATCATGGCCATGATTTTCTTTTTCTTTGCAATGTAGTGACGAATATGTTGGGTATATGAAAAAAAAAAACAGAACACGAGAAATACATACATCAGTAGTGCAACACATTCAGATCTAGACTCTGCTAACAACAAAGCATTATTACACATTCTGCCTGCTTCACGTATCTTCATTTTCAATCTAATCCACTTCACGAAAAAAATTAGAATATCTGAACATTTCTGATTAAACATTAAAGAGAAGAACCAGCTAGTGTTTTCAGAACTTAGAGGGGTTTTTTTCTTTTTAAAGATGAAGATATTTAGTAGCACAGTAAAGAACAATGCCCTAGCTATTAAAAAAGGTTAAGTACTTGCATAATGTTTCCATTCCTTCATTTTCTGAAAGAAGTCTAATAATAATAATTACACTTTATAATAGCATTTAGTGGCTGCCTAACTGTGTTTTGATTTCTTAGGATTAGCAGTTGGTGCTGTAATTGTTATTCCTTCTGACTGCAAGAGGCTCAGCACTTAACCAGTCAGTTCTCATTTAGCTTTTCACTTGCTGTATCCATTTTGAAAATGATTTACAGGTAATGAAGTAATCTATATTTAGATATTTTTTAGGGAATGATTCTTTTTGTATTTTTAGTTGGAAATTAAATACGCACTTTCCAGATACTAAATTAATCAGGCTGCTAATATGCAAAAAGTTATGAGATTTTCTTAAGCTAGGATTTAAAGTATTAGTTATTTTTAATTGTGTTAGAACAGTGAACAGAAATTAGACTTACTTATCTGTATTTATTTAGTTTTAAAATTCACCCTTCCAAAACATACAGTATGCAAGAGCAGATCAACTATTAGATTCATAAAATGGAATATTTGAATAGTGATTAGGTGCTGAAACAATACTTACTTTTGTCAAACAAATCTATTAACTTGTTTTATTTCTTAGGTTGTATAGCGCCTGTCTCTGACATTTATCAACGTATGACTGAGAAAGGAAAGATGGCTGTTATTAAAGTTTCCAGTTTTTCTTTGAGTTTGTCTTTTCTATAACTTAAGTTGCAGCATGATTCTGCTCTTCCTCATTAACAAATAACACTGCCTCTCAGCACTGCAACAGTCAGGGATAAATTCCCACTGATCTCCTATGAGGCCAGGATTTCACCATTAAGACTGAACACAAAGTATAAATCAACAAATTCTATTTCAATTTCTCGATCATTAATATGTACTGTTTTAAACATCACAGAATTATGGAAATGTTGGCTGGAGGGGATCTCTGGATGTCACTATCCCACTGCTCTTGTTGAAGCAGGACTATTTCCAGGAGTAGATCAGTTCAATCAGCATGACTTCGTCTAATCTAATCTTGAAGGCTTCCAAGGAGTGAGGTTTCATGGCCCCCCTAAGCAAGCCATTCCAGTGCTGCACAGTGCACAGGGAATTTTCTTTCCTGATGTTCGCTTCACCCTCCCAAGGTGCAAGCTGCAGACATTGCTCCTTCTGTTAGTGCCCCTTGCACTAACCAGAAAGGTTTAGCTCTGCAACTTTGCAACTGCCCTTCAGGTAGCTGCAGGCCTGTGCTACATCACAGTTTAGCCTCCTCTTTACCAGCATAAATAAGCCCAGCTTTCCTGGGGTGTCCTACTACACCTAGGTGATGCCAGCCAAACTGTGAACACCCTACTAACTTCCTCTGGACAATTTCCAATTTATCTGCTTCTTTCTTTAACAGCAGAGCTCAAAACTGAGCAGTCTGTGGTGTAGCCTCATTAGTGTCCAGCAGAGGGAGAAACCAGTTTCTGTTGATCTACTGACCATGATCTTGTTATAGCAAAGTATGTGGTTTGCAATTTTGTCAGCCAAACTCAGATATCTATAATGTAGGCATCCACATCTGAGACCATGCTATGTTCTTTTTCTGTAATGAATGGTAAATCTAATTGTTTAAGATTTCATCCACCTTCTCTGTTGTGGTGTTACCCCTTACAATGAGACATGCCTGTTTCTATATTTTGGTAACAAGTGGGCCCTGGGGTGATATCTATTTCCTTGTCAGATATCTGTTTAGCTTTGGCCTGGATAAATGCCAGGTGCCCACCAAAAAAGCTCTATCATTCCCTTCCTCAGCTGGACAGGGGAAAGGAAATATGATGAATGGCTCAGGGGTTGAGATAAGGACAGGGAGAGATCACTCACCAATTACTGTCACAGGCAAAACAGATTGAACTTGGGGAGAAAAGGAAGTTTAATTCATCACCAATCAAATCAGAGTAGGATCATGAGAAATAAAACTAAATCCTAAAACACCTTCCCCCCACCCCTCCCTTCTTTCTGGACTCAACTTCACTCCTGTTTCTCTACTTCCTCCCCGCCCCAAGCGAAGCAGGGGGACGGGGAATCAGTTCGTCACGTGTTGTCTCTGCCACTCTTTCCTCCTCAGGGGGAGGACTCCTCACACTCTTCCCCTGCTCCAGCATGTGGTCCCTCTCACTGGAGACAGTTCTCCACAAACTTCTCCACTGTGAGTCCATCCCACAGGCTGCAGGTCTTCACAAACTGCCCCAGCATAGGTCCCTTCCCATGGGTTACAGTCCTTCAGGAACAGGCTGCTCCAGCATGGGTCCCCCACAGGGTTGCAAGCCCTGCCAGCAAACCGGCTCTGGTGTGGGCTCCTCTCTCCACGGGTCCACAGGTCCTGGCAAGAGCCTGCTCCAGTGCAGGCTCCCCACGGGGTCACAGCTTCCTTCAGACATCCACTTGCTCCGGCATAGGGTCCATTCCACAGGCTGCAGGTGGATATCTGCTCCACTGTGGACCTCCATGGGCTGCAGGGGAACAACCTGCCTCACCATGGTCTTCATCATGAGTTGCGAGGGAAGACTTTCTGCTCCGGCATCTCGAGCACCTCCTCTCCCTCCTGCTTCACTGATCTTGGTGCCTGAAGAGTTGTTTCTTTCACATTGTCTTACTCTCTTCTCACTTCCGTTTTACCACATTTTTTTCCTTCCCCTTCTTAAATATGTTATCACAGAGGCGCTAGCACCATCACTGACTAGCTTGGCCTTGATCAGTGTTGAGTCCGTCTTAGAGCCACCTGGCATTGGCTTTATCAGACATGGGGGAAGCTTCTCGCAGCTTCTCACAGAATCCACCACTATATCCCCCCCACTACCAAAACCTTGCCACGCAAACCCGTAACAATATCCTAAGGTTTCTAAGTCATGTCCACAGGCTGGCACAGGACATGTCAGACGTCTCTGTATCTTAGAATCAACACTAAAATAATGATCCTGGAAAACATACTATGCAAGAGATACTGAGTCTACTGGAGATACACATCCTATACACAAGCTGTAAGTGGTCATTATGCAGTGATCTTTTCTCCTAGATAGGTATGCTGAATTTCTAGCTGTATTTAGGCTGGGCTAAACACATTCTACATGTATGAATTCCCTGTATTATTCTTACCTTCTTTTGCTGTCATATAGGATTATAGTGAAATAAATTTGATCTGCTACTCGCTATTTACATTTCAGTGCTGGGTCAGTTGCATTTGATTTCCCTTATGGTACTTCAAATAGTATGAGATACAGAGAGCAACAAAGGAAAAGCTTTTTATTCTCCGGAATAAAAGTCAAAGGACTACAGTATTAATAATAATAAACATGAATAGGGTCAGAGTGAACCTTCATGCCCTCTGCTTTTCTATTATGTCTCCAAGAATAAAGAGTTATGGCCTTGAAGCACTTTAAAGTCCAAATAATTGTATCTACCAAACTTTTGATTCTGTACTGCTTGCAGACTACTACTAATGTCTGTGGAAATCAGTGCAGTTACAAAGGTCCTCCTAGACAGCATAAAAAGTAGTACGTGAGAATTACCTTTGCTGTTACTCCTGTGTATTTTAGGACATGACACTTTCTAGGGGTATGGGAGCACAGAAAGCTACATGCACTGACATAAACAGTTTCACAGTAACCTGTAATGGATCAATGCTAGGAAAACTCTTCTGCTACAGCTGTACAAACAGCTCACCCCTATGTAATGATTTTGGGAGGAATATCTTCTAATACCAGAGGGTTGTTTAATGGGCATCTTTATTTTTCGTTGACAGTGAATTCATTCTTTTCAAAGGGCAAGTACAAGGTCTATGGACATTTAGGTCCCATTTGAATGCTCAGAGTAGGATGAAATGGGAAGAAAATCGTCTTGTTATGGACTCAAGGTAAATTCTACACTGATTAAATAGACCATAGTGTCTCAGTGAGAGACAATGGTTAACAGCAGTAAGGGCAGAAAAAAGACTTTCAAGTGATAATGTCTTCTTAAAAGTGTCTTCTTTACCACTTCAGAAATGTTAAATTAAGCCTGATGAATTTAGGACCTTGATTATAGCCTCTGCCATGAAGAACTTCCAGAAATGCAAAGTGTTATCAAGTAAATTACTGTTTAAGTGTTATCATCTAATTTCACAGAGTACACATATTTACATTAACTCTTTCCAAACCTCTCTGCTGGTCTGTTTGTATATGCTGTTGCTTTGTCTGTCATCTATTAATCCACTTGACAGATTACTTTCTGTGTCCTCCCACAGAGCCTGAGTATCACACTCCTGAGAATTAACACTAACAGCTTCAATTCTTAGCTTTTTAATTGTAATTTGAAATAAAAGGTAAAAATCCCATTTAAACACAATATGAAATAAAATAACCTTCTAGATAAACAATAGCTTCTTCCTATATTGACTTTTTTTTCAAGACAGTTACAGATTTAGAGCAATTCTGTTACAAAATAACTGGAAGATCTCTATCTCCTGTATATAACACAAGGTCAGAGCACATTGATAATTTCTCACATAAATTTTCTCTACATTTGAACAGGTGATGAAAGAACTGTAGAAGAGAAATGTCTGTAGATAATCCAAATGATTCCTATAAAAGACTCATGTAGTAATTCTCATTTTTATTTATTTAATTGTAAATTGATTACCCATACCATCTAGCTGATTAGTATGATCTTTATATGTGGTCCTTTTTGACATTTGTATGATGAAACTTCGCAAAAGAAGGGACAAAACCAAATTATGTTTTGCACATAAACCTCTGATTCTTTCTTCTGGTTCCCCATGCTGCAGGCATTAGTGCACAGTGCTTCAGGTACACAGTCATGATGATTTCCCAGAATAGTAATGAGAGCTTTCCCAGTAATGCTGACCTCTTGAAACTTCCTTATTTATGTACACATTCTTGGGATAGGCCCCTTCTGGGCTGTTCTGTTCATTACGAGGTCTCTCCCATCCACATCAGGCTGTATTTGCTATCCCACTGGGTCTACCATTCCCTCTGGATTGTGTGTCATTATCTCCCTTCCATATTGGTCCTAGCCTACAACTCTCTGCAACAGGTTGACCAGAATGTTGACAAAGATGTTTTTGCCCTACTTGATCAGATGGATCCAACCTTTTCCTGACAGACCTTGATCCTTAGAGGATGTTCAATTGTCATAATAGTCAAATCACTGTTCTTGACATTGGCTAAACCCACCAATTGATGACTTGCAGCATGCATCCATTCCTCTTGAAGTACTGCCCCCTTGCTGGCAGGATCAAGAAGAAAACCTGCAGAAGGACCCCCTGTGCCCTTTACCACTGGCTCCATGGCGATGTAGACACACTTTATATTATCCAGGCTGCCCCTAACTATGTTGTTTGTACCCACATGGAAAAGCAACAGGGTCAATGATAGTACAAGTGATGGACAAGCATTCATGGTCTCTCCACAATGTCCAATACCCAAGCTCCTCTCAAGGAGCCAAACTCCCTGACAGGACAGCAGATGGGAATGTCTGTTGTCCACAGCAGGCAGTAGCCCTCTGGTGCCACTCACAGCTTCCTCTTAGTGCTGTTGTGGGGCTTAGTCTCAGTTGACTTTGGTTCTTCTTTGGAAACTGCTCCCAGCTCTTTGCCTGCTACCAGGGCACTGAACCTATTCAACAGCTGCAGATCTGCAGATGTAACAGGAGCTGTCTTCCTGGTGCCAGAAGTCATGAGCTTCCAGCCTTTACTCTGATTTCCCAGCCCAACAGGCACAGGCCTTGCCTGTCCCTCTTTCAGTATAGTGTCGGGGCTCAGGCTTTTGTACCCCCAGGATCTCAGAAGAGCTCAGGTCACTCTCTATTTTGTCTCCTCTAACATCATGAAGCCTCCAGATGTCCACCTGCAATTCCTTTCCTTGGTGACAGAGAGGCTTCCCCAGCACACACCTGCTGTGGATGAGTAAATCCTCTGCCTAGCAAGGGGCACTAAACACTTCACAGCCTGGAGCTGCAGAGCTACAGTCTCCCTTGGGCATTTGCTCTGCCTCAAGTCTCAGCTGTTCCAGAGGTAGTTGCTGCAGGGTTGGTGACTGGGACCACGCCTGTGGTGTCACCACCGTTGCAGAGCCTGTGTGCGCTGCCCTCAGCAGAGCTTCTGGCCCCACTTCTGTGTGCCCTTCTGTCCAGCCTACTGCCTCCATTAGCTGTGCTCTCGCTAGGCACCTCTAGGCACCAGCGGAAATGTTGTTTGACCCTCTCTCATAATTTGGAACAAAGCCCTTGACCAGGAACAGCTAACAAGGTTTAAACTCTTATTGTCTGTCTCACCAAACATGACTCTCAGGAGGACAAGAAAGGAAGGAAGGGGCTGCAGGCTTCCACTCAGCCCAGGAAAGGGCAAATGCTCTCATCTCTATCACTCTGTGCAAAAGGAGGAAGCATTATTGTTTCCTCCAGGTGAACTTGAGGATGTACTCTCCTACTCATGCACATGTTTTCCTTCGCTTCCAAGTTTCCAACAGAAGTGACTCATAACGTCAGAGGACGTTTTAAGGACACAAACTTCAAGTACACATAAGTGTGTCACTGGAACTCTGGGCAAGATGCCGAAGCCTGAGAGCTAACTGTTGCCTGTTTTAGATCAGTTCAGAGGTATTTATTTTCTCTGGTGCCCCCAGTGTAAAAAGGGACATGGACCTGTTGGGGCGAGTCCAGAGGAGGGACACGAAGATGTTCAGAGGAATGGAACTCCTCTCTTATGAAGACAGGCTGAGAGAGTTGGGGCTGATCAGCCTGGAGAAGAGAAGGCTCTGGGGAGACCCTATAGCAGCCCTCCGGTATCTGAAGGAGGCCTAAAGAAAGCCAGAGAGGGACATTCTTTTGGGTCATGTAGTGACAGTACAAGGGGTTATGGCTTTAAGCTAAAAGAGGGTAGATTTAGATTACACACAAGAAAGAAATTCTTTATTATGAGGGTGGCAAGGCACTGGAACAGGTTGCCCAGAGTTTTGGATGCCTCCTCCCTGGAAGTGTTCAAGGCCAGGTTGGTTGGAGCTTTGAGCAACCCAATCTAGTGGAAGTTGTCCTTGCCCATGGCAAGAGGGTTGGAACAAGATGATCTTTAAGGTCACTTCCAACCCAAATCATTCCATGATTCTATGACTGATCCCCCCCAAATACCCCACGGGGTCTTTCAGAAGTGGCAAGAGCAATATACCCACAGATAATATCACTGAATACTACAGACTGCTTCACTAGATAGGAGTATGATAATTTACAAAGATTTTGTCTAATATGAAGAAGACACATCAGCTAACTTCAGCTGGCTTACTGCTTTTCAGAACGTTTTTTCTCATGGACTAACTAGCTAATTTAATGATTAAGTGGGGTTTCTTTTATTAAGCTTATGATTAAATTAATATTATTAAGGTTATTAAGGTTAGGTGTGAAAAAATCAACATCATATCGGGCATTTATGTTAGACTCTTAATGGAAAAAAAGAAGGGTGAAATAAAAATATAACGCAGTAAAAAGATCCTAGGAATTAAAAATAGTCATGCTCTTCCATTTAAGCTGTTTGTCTTTTCTGCTTTCATCAGTTCTTTATAAAAGCCTATATCTTTTGTATGGTAATGGCCTTTTGAAAACTAGCCATGAGTCATCTATTTAAAGGTATGACTCACATGTATTTAAAATAATAAGAAAAGACACTTGATTGTATTATGGCTGAATGGTCTTCAAAGTTATGTAGCACCATCAAAATATTCAGTTATAGCTAACATCTTTTCTATGTCTACTTGTGCTAGATGTTACAGTTCTACTGGCTAGAATTATCCCTAGAAAGAGTAAAAAGGTGGAAGAGCTCAGTCTGACTTGTACATTTTCTGTTAATAAGGAAATGCACAGGAATTATATCTAGATTCATAAAGTATGTATTAGATGTTTGATGTAAAACTCTTCAGTGTATTGTAACTTGTAAGACCATATGTTAGAGTACTACTAAATTCTTTTTATGTATCTATGAATTAAAAAAATCTTAAATCTTTGGAATAAATTAGTCAAAATAGGAATACACTGTAACCAAATGCAGTGGGTTCTTCTGCTTTCATGTAAAGTGCCAACACAATTACATTGTAAAGAAATCCAAGTTGTTGTCCTTTACCACTGTAGACCTTAATTTACCTGACAATTTAAAAATGTGTAATTTCTAGTCAAAGTGTCAGTACAGGAGGTACCTGTCCATTTCAGTCACCATCTAAAAGGTTTCAGTTGTCAAAGTAAACTAATTAAACACACACCTATTTCAGGTCAAGTAGCCAGCTCTTCCTAGACTTAAAAGGATGCAGACAGCTTGGTAGCCTCAAGGTAATTAAAAAAGTAACAGGAATATTAAAAAGATAACTTTATGTTCCTTAAAGATACTTTTTGTTTGAGGAAAAAAATACAAAAAAAATACCTTGCTCATTGGCAAGTTCACAAATTGATTGAATTCATGCATTGTATGCAAATTCCTTATTTAAAAGTAAAATAAAAAGAGAAACATCATTGTAACTTAATACTTTAATCATGAAAAGTTACATAAACACTTATAGTTACCAGACCAGCATTAACACTGCCACATTGAGTTATATAATATTTTGTCTCACAGATTTTATAATAAAGCTTATAATTCTTCTTGTACATAATCCACTAAATTTATTTATGAAATCTAACAATGCTTCTCTATTACACAGCTGGGAAAGTTGGAGAGACTATGTGCTTTTGCCATTTTGCCAAAGGTAAAAATATGTGTATTTAAAATTTCGAGGGCCAGGATGAGAACTCATTTATTATTTAGTATTTGGTGGAGTTCATATGCTCATTAGGCACTACCATAGAGTTTCTGTTCATTGGCTAGCAGAAAGCTGTCAGAGTATTTTTTGAAGTCTATATTGTTTTACATTTTGTCATTATAAAATGTAGGTACAAATGCATCTGAACAGTTGCAGAATTATACTGGTTTGATAACAACTTTATCAGGAAGCTTTCTCAGGTCCAAGACAGACAGAAAACGCAGAATTACACTGGAGTAGGAAATTACCTGGTAGTTATAGCCTACACCTGAGAAAGTAGAGACACAGGCTTGGATTCTAGCTTTGGTTAGGTAACACAGACTATGGTCTTAAGGACAGCTAAGGTCTCTTTTCCACTATCCTTCTCCCTCAATAAATAAATTAGAAAGAGCCTAATCCCTGGCCAGAGAGACCAAAGCTTACTGTGCTTATTGCATACCAGTTCTCTCCAGTTACTAGATTGTAACTATTTGGAGTGAGATCCATTCTTTTTGGATTTTCTTGTCTATTTTTTCCGGATGATAGAAGAAAAGAGATTTCAATCTCATCCCAGTAAATTATTTAACCTAGACCAGTAGAGAATATTTCACAACTGTTCTTTTGTCTGTGTAAGGCAACTAAATTAACATAACTGTGAAAAGTCTGAATCTAACGTAAGTGAGAACTAGCACACCAACATTTGAGCTTCCTGAATTTTGGTCACTTAATTCATAAAAAATATTTTTTTATTAATTGATTAGGATTCACTACTAATGGGCAACGTATGTTAGCAGGGGAGGTACTGCTTTGTTGGAGGGCAAGGCTGCAGGCAGGCTAGCAGCATAGTCTGGAGAGGCTCTTGCCCTGATGCTTAGTGCTGGGTAGAAGAGATCTCTGGCTGAATGCACTGGAGGGCATAGCCTGAAATAGATAAAGAGCAGAAGTAAAGCATGAAGTCACTCACCGTAGGGTCAAGAAAAAATGAGCTAATTATCTCTGTAAAGAGACCTGCTATGGAGTGTTGTTGTTTAGCCCTAGCAGGCAACAATGGACCACGCTGCCACTTGCTCCCTCATTCCCCTTGTGGCAAGGGGAGGAGATCAGAAGAAAAAAGCAAAACTTGTGGGTTGGGGTAAAGACTGTTTAACAGAATAGCAAAGGAAGAGAACGATAACTACAGTAATATTAATAAAAAGAATATACAGTGAAATTTTCTCTTTGCTCAATGCCCAGCTTTCCCCCTGGCATCATTTACCCTCTCCTGGCTAGCTCTTCCATTTAAATATTGAGCATGAAGTCACATCATATTGAATACCCCGTTTGTCTGGCTAGTTTGCATCAGCTGTCCTGGTTGTGTGCTCTCCCCGCTTCTTGCAAAAATTAACCCTATCTCAGCTGAACTCAGGACAGGGAGTCAGAAAGCACGGAGGAGGATTCAGGGCTGAAAGAACTCAAGCCTGGTTGGAGTAGAACAATCTGAGGACAGGGACTGCAAAGCTGGAACATATTTTACAACAGAGAACTGGGTTGAGATAGCATCTAGAAGAAGGCTATAGTGAGTACTGTGAGAGGCAAAGGTCCTGGAAGATGAATATAAGAATATAATTTCTGGTGTCCATGAAATTTTATTGTATGTTTTATTCTCAAATTCCTCAAAGTATACCTGAAGCACTTCATATCAAAATTTCTACAATGGGATTTGAATCATTATATTTCACTTTCCTAACATCTTAGTGTCTTTCTTGTGACTTTCAGGCTTTACAGCAGTTAAACATTTACTATTTCTTCATAATATGTGGTAATATTATTTGCTTGACAAGTCAGCACTGTTAATACTAAAGTTTTGTTTTTAAGTTTACATTGCAGTTCTGTTCCTGACTGAGTTACTTCATGATGTAAGGCATATGCTTTCTCCATGTCTCCTTTCACCACCTTTCAGAATACCCACATAAGTAGAAGAAATGCTTACAATATCCAGGTAGGTATGCTATACTACCGTTTGCAAAAATTAATTAAGGTTGTTTGGTCTATTAAAGAGTAAAAACTACAGAGAATGCACTTGTAGACTGAAAAGTTTGAGAACTGTTGCTCAAGGCAAAAAATGCTGCACCACATAGGAAACACAGACAACTGCTTTAGGGAGATGAGAATTGGTTCCAGGACTGTCCTATCAGAGGGAGCTAGGAAAATCACTCAGGTGGGAAACATATATACTTGTCACTAGGGGAAAAACAAAGAGAGAAAAAAAGGTTAGGACTTTTTTTTCCTTTCTTTTTTTCTTTTTTTTCCCAAGACTGGGTTTCAAGAGGACGAGGCCAGACTCAGTTCAGTGGTGCCCAGCAACAGGACAAGGGGAAATGGGCACAAACTGAAGCACAGGAAGTTCCAGCTAAACATGAGGAAGAACTTCTTCACTCTGAAGGTGATGGACCACTGGAACACGTTGGCCAGAGAGGTTGTGGATTCTCCTTCTCTGGAGATACTCAAGACCTGCCTAGACGAGATCCTGTGCAGCCTGCTGTAGGTGATCCTGCTTTGACAGGGAGGTTGGACTAGATGATCCCCAGAGGTCCCTTCCAACCCCTATCATTCCGTGATTCTGTGAGATACTGAAAACACGTTGGCTTTTGGAAAAGGCACTAATTTATATCCAGTGAAAAATGAAATTAGAAAGAAAATCCGGTATTTATTGCTAAAGAAAGGATTGGAAATTAAGACATTACTGAAGTTATATGTCTTTGATATAAAAAATAATTTTCAAAGGAAATAGCATTAGAAAAATGTTGACTAGCAGAAAACATGGTGGTTGTCTGAGTGAGTGTAACTCAGGTGTTTGCTGTCAGGGCACAACTAGTAGTAGTCCAATCCCCATTTCATCCTGATGTGCTGTTAAGATGGCATCCAGCATCACAGACTCATAAAAACAAAGACTCATTAAGGTTGGAAAAGACCTCTAAGATCATCAAGTCCAACCATCAACCTATCACGGCGATGCCTACTAAACCATGTCCCAAAGTGCAATACCTACATGTTTTTTGAACATCTCCAGGGATGGGGACTCAACCACCTTCTTGGGCAGCCTATTCTAATGCTTCACTACTCTTTCAGTAAAGATTTTTTTCCTAATATCCAATCTAAATCATCCCTGATGCAAGTTGAGGCCATTGCTTCTCATCCTATTGCTAGTTACTTTGGAGAAGAGACCAACACCTGCCTCCATACAACCTCCTTTCAGGTAGTTGTAGAGAGCAATAAGGTCTCCCCTCAGCCTCCTCTTCTCCAAACTAGAAAAACCAGAGTTCCCTCAGCTGTTCCTCATAAGATTTGTTCTCTAGGCCCTGCACCAGCCTCGTTGCCCTTCTCTGGACACTCTCCAGTACCTCAATGTCCTTCTTGTAGTGAGGGGCCCAAAACTAAACACAGTATTTGAGGTGTGTCCTCACCAGTGCCGAGTACAGGGGCACGACCACCTCTCTACTCGTGCTGGACACACTATTCCTGATACAAGCCAGGATGCCGTTCGCCTTCTTGGCCACCTGGGCACACTGCTGGCTCAGGTTCAGCCGGCTGTCAACCAACACCCCAAGGTCCTTTTCCGCCGGGCATCTTTCCAGCCACTCTTCCCTCAAGCCTGTTGTGTTGCATGGGGTTGTTGTGACTGATGTGCAGGACACAGCACTTGGCCTTGTTGAACCTCGTAAAACTGGCCTCAGCCCATTGATCCAGTCTGTCCAGATCCCTCTGCAGAGCCTTCCTACCTTCAAGCAGATAGACAGTCCCGCCCAGTTTGGTGTCATCTGCAGACTTACTGAGGGAGCACTCAATCTGTTCATCCAGATCAGTGATAAAGATGTTTAACAAGACCGGACCCAAAACTGAGGGGACACCACTCACGACCGGTCACCAGCTGGATTTAACTCCATTCACTACCACTCTCTGGGCTTGGCCATCCATCCAGTTATTTATCCAGCAAAGTGTACTCCCATCCAAACCTTGAGCAGCTAATTTGTCCAGGAGGATGCCGTGGGGAACAGTGTCAAAGACCTTACTAAAGTCCAGGTAGACAACATCCACAGCCTTTCCCTCATCCACTAGGTGGGTCACCTGGTCATAGAAGGAGATCAGGTTGATCAAGCAGAACCTGCCTTTCATGAACCCATGCTGGCTAGGCCTGATCCCCTGGTTGTCCTTCACATGCCTGCTGAGCTCACTCAAGACGAATCGCTCCATAATCTTGCCCGGCACTGAGGTCAGGCTGACAGGCCTATAGTTCCCAGGATCTTCCTTCTGGCCCTTCTTGTAGATGGCTGTTACATGGGCAATCCTCCAGTCACCTGGGACCTCCCTGTTAACCAGGACTGCTGATTAATAATGGAGAGTGGCTTGTCAAGCTTCTCTGCCCGTTCCCTCTGTACTCTCAGGTAGATCCCATCTGGCCCCATAGACTTGGGTCTAGGTGATATAGCAGGTCATTAACTGCTTCCTCCTTGATCATGGGCGGTTTATTCTGAGCTCCATACCAGGCCTGTAATTCTCAGGGTCCATGTTCCAGCCCTTCTTGTAGATGGGTGTTACACTGGCGATCTTCCAGTCATCTGGGATCACCTCATCAAATGAGAGCTCTATTGGATCATGTTTCCTCCAAATGCTTTCCACAAAATGCATGTCTGCCTTGAGAGATAAACATGCACACCAAATTGTTGCAAGCAGAATAAACAAATAGTTTCTTTTCAGGTAAAAATTAAATAGCACTTCTTTTTCCTTCCTTGACTTTTCACTTACATCTGGCTGAGAGTGAAAGAGATTATGAAGAGAAGACTGATGGAAAGATGTTCAGGATCTCTGATCAGAATAATTCTGTAAACTTTCTTTTAGAGTGTATTTCAGAAAAAAACTATGTTTGAAAACATGTTTTCCTGTTACTCATGTTATTTCATGTTATTTATCTTTAATTTTATTCACGGTTCCAATTATGTTCTTTGGTTTCACTATGTTTATTATCTTCAATCTGTTGAATATGAAGATTCTTAGAAATATTTTGGATTATTCCACAACAACATCTGGGAAGTCACTGAAGATTTTTCATGCCTTCTTATAGAGACTTAGCAGTTAGAAAATTATCTTTCTTTTTTGGCTATCAGAATATTAGTACCATGCCACTAGGCAAGAATAAGACACTATCAGGAATACTATTTATGGATCTGGTAATTCATATTGATAAAAATGTTCAAACATGACTAGATTCAGAAGAGGTTACAAGGACATATAGAGCCTAAAATACAAGAGTACATTAAAAATTGTTGCTTCTTTGGCTCGGTAAAAGAAATCTTGAGGAAGAACGTGATAACTTTCCACAAATATTACAAAATAGTCTAAATGTACCCTAAAGCTGGTTCTGAAATGGCACTTTTTTGTATTTATGAAGGGATTACATTATGCATGAGTCTATGAAAATAGGAAAAAAGTTGAAGATTCTTGTTTAATCCTTACTTTGTATCAATTTAATTCACCTCTATAGCAGATGTACATTTACTTTTGCTGTTCTTCACCTTACCATTCCTTTCTGCCAGGCAGGAGCTATTATAATTATAACCTTTTCACACTTTGTGTGTTAACTCTGCTACAACTTCAAACTAACAAATATTTCTAGGATTTGCTTTATGTACGTTGAATATCCTGCAACTAGTCTTCTTTTTTATAGTCACATGGAAGCTGAACAAAGCCTTCTATTATTCTAATACTGTGCCTTTTCCCAAGTATAAACTTTAAGTATTTAAATCGGTTAGTATATAAGGGTTGTTAAGTAAATAAATCTTACGAATCGTTGTTGTTAGTAATCAGAAAACTGCTATCTGCATGTCTTTAAAAATACACAGTATTATCGTCATTCTTTTTCATTTTAATCGGTTCCATAGTCCCTAAAAATGTAAGATGGTAAAAATCCATTTGCCTCATCTGCAGGTTTGTTTGTTCATTAGCATGCGAACATCTGCTGCTCTGTAATTATTGTATGTAAAGAAGGTGGAATCTATGTGTAATTCCATTTTACCTTCATGAGGCTTTTTTTAAACTGCGTGTTTTATAGTCAGGATTTTTACCCTGGAAAATACATGTTAATTGTTTTTGTAGACTGAAGTTAAAGGCACCCAGGTTTGTTATGTGTTGCTATCGTAACTGAATTTTTGTACTGATCGTTATTAGGTGATTTAGAAAAAAAAGTACATCTGAATCACCCTTCAATTTAAGGAACAAACTGAACTGTACTCAGAGAGGAACGTAGTAGTCAGATAATTTCTAAAATGTTGATACAGAACCTTGGGACGGAATCAGAATCTAGCATCTCCGGTTAATAATGTAGTGTAGAGACCATGTTTTCCATCATATTGAAGTCCCCCAACATAAAATTATTCTTCATTGATGCACAGAAAATAGACAGAATTTGCACTGTATTATTCTTTTGGGATACGTCAGAAAAGTTTGAATGTGTATAGCATAATACAGATTTAACCACTCTTTTAACTTGATATTAACTTCATACTTTGAAATTTCTATTTTTCTGAGGGGAAGTCGGCATTGTATTTTTTATTAAAAAATAAAATAATGCTGTATCAGCTTGGTATTACTCAAGATAGACACTTTCTTAATTCCATTCGGAACTGAAGAGAGAAGGTCTGCCTTGAAGGCATCTGCTGTGATCAAAGGGTTGAGAGTTCACTACATATTCTCTGGCTCATTGATGCTGGGATTTCAATTTAGACCTCCACAGTGGTGATAAAAAGAGAACAGGAACCCAAGAAAGCTGCTGACTCTGTCAAAGTAAACTCCTCTTACAGTTTTTGGTATATTTTTCAAGCTGGTTTAGAGAAACCAAAATAAGAATTAATGAAAACATAAGGTAACATTATTTATAACTTCTTTTGTGTCCGTATCAGTGTCAAAAAGTTAATAAATTGAGGTCCTACAGAAGGCCAAGTTATTTGTGGTACATCTGCTGCCAATGAACATTTCCTTTTTAAAGGAGCAAGAAGAACAGGTACAAGGCCAAAATAACATGCTTTAATCTTTATATGCTTAATCAGTTTTGCACAGGGTAAAACTATCTGCGATAGATCAGAGATAGAACTCCAGGAAAATTAGAACTTGGAAAAAACTACCCAGAAGTGTCTAGTTGATTTTTTTTTTTTTTAAACTTCTTCATGAGATATGAGTGATGGGAGAGGAAACAGTGGTTTATCATTTCACCAATATGCGTTGATACCTAAAAAAATGCCAAGAATGAGAAATTAACTCTGTTTATATGAAGAAATTAATTTTGGGACAAGAAAAGTATATGAAAGATTGCTTCAGTGAATTCCTAGAACTGAATGACTTTGCCTGCCTTACGGAGTGCTGAATGCCTTCCTGAAGTTTGTATTTAAGTAATCCATGAGGAAAAAGACAGGTTCATGGAACTGTTCTCTTCATACAGAAAGGAATAGAAGAAGATTTACAACACTTGAAAAAGTAGGGGTTTTTTATAAAGTCAGAAAAGAAACTTAAGGTCAGAGAAGAAAGTCACACTTTAAGTATCAAACCTCAAACCACAAAACTTCCAACAAGACATTAATTTCTTTTTGACATCATCTGCTACAGAAAGGAGAACAGGACCACAAAAGATTTTGACTCTGCTACATAACTCCCATCGTATATTTTGCTTTGATTTTCTGTGGTTTTACATCCATTAAGGATACCAGAAATCCGGTGATGAGAACACAAAAATTGCTGGGGAATGCTGTAAAAAGTGGACGCAGTTTGGTGGGGATGAGGAGTTTCTAAACTCTTGGTATGCTCCAGAATGTCACCAACTTGATCCACAATAATTTTATGTAATGGCCTGCAAAGCTGATTTTTCGGTTCCTGTTCATAACTCTTTACAGCCCAAACTATTTACAGTGGCATTTCTTTTCCTCCATGTTTGAACATACACATGTTCTATCCTGTTCACACATTCACAGGATCTCTCCTATGGAGAACTAATGACAGAACGACCTTTATTTATGCACAGGTAATTCTTTCTTTTTGGCTTCTGTGTGGTTATTACCCTGACCTGTTCCATGCTGTTACATAGACAAGACTTCTAAATCATAATTTTCTTAAAATGGTGAGTTTTTCTGTTCAGTTTTATTACTCTCTCTCACTTAACCCAGAGCAAGCCTGCTGCACTGGGCTCTCCAAAAGCATAACTAGAATGCTTAGATAAGGTTTATCTGCTAAACTATATACTCAGAGCTAGTTAGATACCAGTTCCTGTGTACTGACTATAAAGATATGCTTAGACAAATAGGCTTGGTGTGAAAATTTGAGATTGAGCTAGCCGTATTTAACTTTTCTTTCTAAATATCAGAAGACCTGAGGTTGCAGCTAAGCTGGTAGGGCAAAGACATATATGAACACATATATACATGCACACATAAAGTTTCTTTTGTATTTCTTATAACATAAAATCTACTGAAATCCTGCATGGCTCCTGGACCACGACTTAGCAGTCTCCAAAACACATTGATTTACATGACTTGCTAATATCACAAGGATTATGCCGCTCTGGAACTCATTGTCAAAGCTCTCATTCATGTTAAGAAGACTCAAGGGTAGGCATGAATTTTTAGAATAGGTATATTTTATTTATAGTGTTATTTGTTTCTGTTACTGTATTTGCTCAAGAGCTGTAATCTATGTACAATTTTTTTTGTTCTCACTTAAGGCCACTGACATGGTGGTTAGTTGTATTTTACTTCATCTCTGACCCAAATCATTGGACAATAGTCACTGTTCATGAGTGGTTCTAGCAGCTTTTTTATGGGGAAAAAAGAAGTAGCGTTGTTGGTGTGGTATCACAAAAAGCACCATCCTTGAGCTTAAAACAAAAGGCTCTATTTCAGCAAATATCAGATAGAAACTTGCTTGGATTTACAAGTTCCAAATGCAAAAGGCAGAACAAAATTTAAGTCTTAAATTTAAGTCAATTGGTGTAAGAACAGTAATCCAAATCTAGAATGTCTTCTTGAGAGTCCTAGTTCTAGTTACTTCAGGACAACTATCTCTACGCATATATTGGCATCTACTGTTGTTTTTCATTCTTCAGATGTCCTTCTGGTAGGCTGCTAACCTATTGTTCCTGTGTCATACCTGCCACATGAAGAGGTTTAGGATATCCTGTGGCTTTTCAGACAGCACTCAACATCTATAGACATGGCAAGTATAACCAGGCTTGTAATGTCAAACTGCACCTTCTCTTCTGATTCCATAATCCTTGTAGTATTGGTAGCCCAGCTGGAAAGAAGGAAAGAGGTGATGCTTTATATCCTGAAACTGCATGGGAAAAATATACAGGTGAGTACTCCATCTACTCATTTATTATAAAAAACTGTGTGTTTTTTTATTTTCTTCTGAAACACTCATGTTATATACTCTGCTGAACACATATGAAGTTTTACATTTGCATCCGTTGTGTGCAGAGCTAGCATCCTGTTCTGGACATTTAGTGACGTAGAGTGTGAGCTAGTAAAAGAGTGAGATTAATCTGCTGTTTCACTCTGGATGTCAATTTTTCTCTGTTGATAGTAAAGAAGAATCAAGACAAATAAGTTTCTTGTGTAAATCCATAGTACAGATGTCTATATTTAATTCTTCTTTCTAAATACTGGAAGAGTTCAGGGTAGAACTCAATGTCTGACTAGGCAGCAGGGAGTTCTGCTACATCGGGACAGCACTTGACTTACTGAGAAGTTGATACTCAGGGCAAGAAAGCTGCTGGTGATTTAGGCATCTCCAGCATGAGAGTGTTGTTGAAGGGATCTTTCTAGATACCTTTTCCTGAACCCGGAATTTAATTTTTAGCTAAATCTCATTTTCAATATGAATGTATATACTCTTGCACTTGTTGAAATTCTTATCCTACTTAACCTCAAGATCGTGATAAATGCACTGTATACTGGAAAACATACTGTGGAATTGAAATGGTCGAGTGAACATGAAATGGTCGAGTTCGGGATCCTGCCTGGAGGAAGCAGGGCGATAAGCAGGATCAAAACCTTGGACATCAGGAGGGCTGAATTTGCCCTCTTCAAGGAGCTACTGGGAGGAATCCCATGGGCCAGGGCTCTCGAAGGCAGGGGGGTCCATGAGTGCTGGTCGTTCTTTAAACGACACTTCTTCCATGCACAGGAGCAATGCATCCCCCTGAGAAAGAAATCGAGCAAAGGAGGCAGGAGACCTGCATGGTTAAACAAGGAGCTTCTA
>Ga0065711_1009761_pt1 | contig 25217 bp, 25 predicted proteins | sample Hoacrofraction12_FD_59098 | JGI IMG/M metagenome (GOLD analysis project Ga0065711, IMG submission 59098) | Hoatzin crop microbial communities from Cojedes, Venezuela - Epithelial fraction 12 v2 (version 2) | ecosystem: Host-associated > Birds > Digestive system > Esophagus > Crop | place...
CCAAAAAAAAAAAAAAAAAAAAAAACATATATGTAAAATTTAAAGAAGTCCCAAGGCTCTTTCCCCTCTGGCTCATACACACATTTCTTCTACCTACTAATGGTCTGAAATATCTGTTTCCTTGCAGGAAATTGAAAGCGATATACAGGTGCCAGCCAGGTCGGCTCTGGGTCTTCTTCAGCCTCCTCGTCCTCCTATTGGTCACGCTTCAAGTCGTGGAGAAGCTGCAGCCTTCCAGGTAGGTCTCAAGCAGGACTGCAGACCTGCACCTCATGCTCCAGCCTTTCACTGACCACTGAGGTGGGCTCAAAACCGCACTCGTGAAAACCACCCAGCAGTGTCTTCTTTAGATATGTAGGAAAGTCCAGGTGAGAGAGGACCTCTGTGGGGGTCTCGCATCCAACCCCTATGCCCTGACCAAAGCTGACCCCACTCTGGGTTCAGACCAGGCTGCTCCGGGCTTTGTTCTGGCTGGCCTCAAAACCCTACAGCCCCTGACCATCCTCCCAGGCCTCCCAATCTGGGGTCATTTGCAAAGTTTCCTCCAGCTTCTCCAGGTCACCTGCTCTTCTTTCTCCTTGCCTTCTCTTGCTTTGCCCCTTTTGACCAGCCCACGGTGCTCCAGGGGGACAGGGGCATTAGCACGCCCCTGCTGACACATCCTTCTCTTCTCGCACGCACCCTGACCTCCCAGGTCCTACAACCACTAGCAATGCCACCCACCCCAACAAAGACAGGGGAACGTGCTTTGGGGAGTCTGCAGGGGGGGTTCATTAAGCTGGAGAGGAGTTGCCCTCTTTGCATGCTCCTTCCATCCTCTGCATGTTTGCCGCTGAGCTTCACGTCCCCCGTGTTACAGAAACTGCCAATGTGAGCTGGAGCGTGCCCTGCAGCAGACCACAGGCCATGGCCAGAAGAGGCTGAGCTATGCCCTTCAGACCCCCGACCCGCTGTTGGAGGACAATCCCCTGCAGTGGCAGAGGAAAGCCATGCCGGACTCCACTTCGACAGAGAGCATGCAGGACGTTTTTCAGACGCACCTGTACTTCAGTCAGGAGACCCCGCTGGAAAGCAGCCCAGGCAGCCAAGAGGAGCACCGGGTGTGGCAGCCTGTGGAGGAGAGCAGCAAGCAGATGAAAGCCCATCCTTCATCCACAAGGCTGAAATCCCAGCTTCCTGGCCCGAGTAAAGCAACCAGAGAGGGTCCTTACCTAAGTCTTCCTAAGAGGATCTCTGCAGTTTTGGGAGATGCTAATGCTGTCACCACCAAGTTCATAATCTTTGCAAACAGGATGACTGCAGAGGAGCACAGGAGAACATCACCACCAGGAACAAGGCAGGTGGTGGCACAGAGCCAGTCTCAGCCTCAAGACACGGGTCCTCCCCACCATCAGTGGGGCAGCTTGCTTAGACATTCCTTGCCAAATTCAGCTCCACCTCCACAAGCAGAGGGCTTTTACAAGGCAAACTTAGAGAGAAGATTTTTCCCGAGCTGGACAGAAGTCTCTAAGAGTGACAAGGTGACTCTTGGAGAAGGCCAGCAGGCCAGAGGGGTCTCCTCTCAAAGGGAGACGTGTGAGCCCAAGACTGACATTGTTTTCCTCAAAGTCCACAAGAGCGCCAGCAGCACCGTCATGAACATCCTCTTCCGCTTTGGTGAGACGCACAACCTCACCTTTGCCTTCCCCATCGGGGGTGGCAACCAGCTCTTCTACCCGCACCCCTTCTTGGCGAGGTTCGTGCAGGGCTTCTCCCCCAGGAGCCCTCAGCGGTTCAACATCCTCTGCCACCACATGCGATTCCTGCAGCCGGAGGTACAGGCAAAGCCGCGATGCCTTGGGAGGGATGAACATGGGAGGGAGAGGGGGTCTCGTGGGGAACAAGGTGGGGCACCCATAGAGCACATAAACTTTTCAGGGATGAAGCTAAAGAGAGACGGGATTGTCCCCAGGTACCTTGCATGTCATGGGCATCTCCTGAGAGCTTCTGTAACAGGTTTGATGAATCACTGTGCTGTGACCTGAGACAAGTCAGGGGACAGAGTCTGTAGCAGTCAGTAACTATCATCTTGTTCTTCTCTGGTTGGCTCTTGGAGATGCTTTGCTCCTTGGACAGGCCCAGAGGGTACTAGCTGCAAGAGCAGAATGCCTTAAGCACATCAGCTCAGGTCAGCCAGGCCCAGAATCCACCCTTCTGGATGTCACTTGAGGACATGCACAGCTGGGGAACAGCAAGGAGATAGGACATCTCTCAAGCCCAGACAGGCCACCCAGCTGTGGCAGCATGTAGCAGGGAGCTTTGGTCACTGCTCTCCCATGTACCTCTTCTGGAGCTCCCTACAACTGACACAAATGCTCCTCTGATGACCTGCACCCTCAAACCCTCTCCAGCACCCACCACCTCCAACACCAGCAAGCGTTTCTGCTTTCCAGCTGAGCACAGCATTACTAGTGAGCAGGTCTCATCTCCCTACCCCACTTTTGAAACCTCCTTATTCTCCTCCGCAGGTAGAGAAAGTGGTGTCCACCTCAGCTGTCTACTTCTCCATCCTGAGGAACCCCGTGCAGCTCATGGAGTCCTCCTTCGCATACTACAAGGGCGCGTCAGCTTTCTCCCGTGCCCGCAGCCTGGAGGAGTTCCTCAGCCAGCCCTACCACTACTACAACTCCACACACCACGACAGCCACTATGCCAGGAACCTCATGGCCTTTGACTTTGGCTTCAACCCCAACGGACAGGTCTCAGCCAAGCGGGTGCAACTCATGCTGAAGGCCATCGAGGCATCCTTCGATTTGCTCCTCATCTCCGAGTACTTCGATGAGTCCATGGTGCTGCTGAAGGAGATGCTGTGCTGGGACCTGGACAGTATCGTCTCCTTCCCACTCAACATCAGGGACAGCAGCACCAAGTACCCCCTCTCAGACACCATCATGGAGAAGATAAAGGACTGGAACAGGTTGGACTGGGAAATTTACATCTACTTCAACAGGACCTTCTGGCAAAGGATCGACCGCGACATCGGCAGGGAGCGCATGCAGCGGGAAGTAAAGGCACTTCGGGAGAGGCGGGCAGAGCTGGCGAGGACCTGCCTGCAAGGCATGGGCAGCGTGGCCCCGAAGGACATCAAGGACTCTTCCCTGAAGCCACTGCAGCACGGCAGTGCAAAGATCTTGGGCTACAACCTCAAGCAGGGCTTGGATAAGGAGACGGAGCACATGTGCCGGCGGCTGGTGACCCCGGAGCTGCAGTACAGCAGCGCTCTCTACAAGAAGCAGTTTCCTCAGAAGCCCCCCGAGCCCACTCACCCTCGACAGGGCAATGCCCTGCGGCACAGGCTGGAAGGCACCCAAAACTGAGCCTCGTGGTACCCTCCAGGCACCGTTCTCCAGCTGCCTTTGCTGAGGACAGCGAGGGGCTCGCCTCCCGGGCTCGGGGGCTGCTTCTGCCCCGGGTGGGCAGGCAGGCTTGGGAACCTGCCGCCCTCAAGAGCCCCCGGCTGCCCCTCTCTCTGTGCAGGACTGGGCACAAGCTCTTAGGTGCTACACGCTGCGTTACTGCGGAGCAGGACGGGCTGCAACGGGAGGTCCCAGGGGCTCGACACAACACGACTCTTCAAGTGCAGGTCCTCAGCAAATGGGGCAAAACTCCTGACTGGAAGCTGAAGCCTTGGAGGAGGCGATCCGAGGCTTTGGGCTGCATAGCACCAACTCCAGCAGCGAGGAGCAGAACCAGGAGGGCAGCCCAAGCCCTCAGCCCCGTGCCAGAGACCGCAACAGCGCAGGGCCAAGCTGTAAATCAGAGCTGCAGAGCTTGATTTACAGTTTGGGAACAAGTCTGTCCGTCTAGCTGTGGCTCTCCTCCACTATGCCTGAATGCTACTGTGCTGGAAAAGCAGCCCCTTAATTAAAAATAACAATATTCCCTGTTGCTCCTATTAAGTTCCCCTTAATTACATCAGTCTGCCCAGAAGATGATCACCCCAGCAGCCCAAGAAACAGACCTCAAACATTTGAAAATGTCTGGGGGGGGAGGAGGGGGAAGAGTAAAAGAAAAAAAGAAATCAGTACTTTTTTGCCCTGACTGTGTGGTTACAGACTGCCTTCAGATGCCGCACTCGTACACTGCATTTATAGGATCAGCATCCTACCCTGGAGCTGATGCTGACACCGTGGTGTCAGACTGCAAGTTAAATACCCATGAGTCCGGGAGATGTCTCATGAGCAGCCAGACATCCTGACCCACCACTTGGAGCGGCTGTAGGAATATTCTGCGCTCTGCCTGGGGAAAAATACCGCAAAAATGGGTTGCAGTGGGCTAGCCAACCTCACTTTTCACATCCTACACTTAAACTCAAATCAAAAGCAGAGCCAGCAAATCAGTTTAGATAAACAGATGCCCGGCTCAGGATTTTCAGCACAATTTCCAAACCAAAAGAGGTTCAGAAAAAATTGTTGGGGGGATCTGAGCATCCTAGGCTCTCCCTTGGCCAGCCGTGAGAAGCCTCAAAGGTTTTGGTTCCCATCTGAAGGTGCCCCGTCTCCTGCTCACAGTCTAGCCGGGATAAAAACCAGACTGCATTCCCATCACCCTTCCCCACGAGGGACCGGGCAGCACCAAGCATCCAGCCAGGCATGATATGGGGCCATCGTTTTTGAATTGTTTGCTGCACGGTTTTGGGGGCGTTGTTTATTCCATAAAGTTTCATCTCTGAGGCCTGTTCACGTATCGCTGCGTTGGTTCCTTCCCTCTTTATTTTCCTGTTGGGACGTGGCATGGTCTCGTGGTTTGCAGAGGTCCAGCTCCCCTCTGGGCTCCTGGGAAGTCTCCAGTTCACCCCTGAGGGCAATCCCACAGGCGACGAAGGCAGATGGGCAGCCGACGGGCAGCGTAGCCAGGGCGGGCCCCCCAAACCCACAGGGGACATAGCAGGGGTGCAGGGAGGAGCAGGGCTGGGGGCACCGTGTGCCTGGGTACCAAACCTTGCATCTGACGCCTTCCTGGGCTCTCGGTTCACTCTGGATTTTAATCAGGTGCCGCTTCCTTATTCACCGTTTGGAACTCGGTAAGCAGATCACCCCTGCTCCAGCTCCTGCCAAGGTGACCCAGGGCAGAGGCACTCGTACAACCAGAGCATTGCCTGAGAAGCACAGCCTGCCCCGGAGCACGCGCCCTGTGATTGCTCTGAAAAGCTGTAGTGCAACAAGAATACATTCAGTTCTGGAATTTTCTGTCCAGAGAGTTCCTGCAAAATTGACTATTTTCTGCAAAATGCAGGAACTAGCTGTTTTTGGCAGGGACAGGTGGGACCTCTGGGCAGCAGCTCAGCATCCAGCCATGCCCTGCAGCCCTGCTCCAGGGATGCTGCACGTGGGATTGCCCCAGCCCCTGCTCTTCCCNGTGGAGNGACNCCCAGGGTGCAGCACCCATGGGGTGCCCTGGCTTTNCCTGGGGGGAGCCCCATTTACTTAAGCAGGTGCTTCCACCAAATTACTCCCGTTCCAGAGCAAGCAGCAGAAGGGGCAGAGTGGGTTTGGATAAGTCCATGGCATCTCCCATTTTCAGGGATCAGACAGGCTGATCTCCCCCCACAGAGCTCACAGGAATGACATCACTCACCTAAATGCCAGTCACAACATTTATTTTTATTATTATTTCCACAAACCCTAACTTTATCTTTAGGAATATTTCACAGAGACACGGCGAAGAGCCCGGGGATGCACGTGCTCACCCACACCGGCTGTGTATCAGCTGCCTGAGTCTCATTTTTTAACCAGAGAACACTTCGTGCACCATCTCTTGATGCCTTACGGCACACGAAACCCAGGCTAAGCACCACGTCTGCAGAAGAGCAGGGTTTCCTGTGGCCAGTGAACTCCCTTGCCCTGCAGCATTTTTAACTCCTCTACAACAGCCAGGTTCAGCCTGTGCAATTCAAGGACCTCAATTTAACTCAAACACCACCAATTTTTAACCAATATCCATTTAGTAACTTGAAAGATCAAAGCCTGCTTCCTCCTCGTCCCAAGGCGGTTACTGGTTTATGCTTTGGTTTTATGGCTGCAAGAGATCCAGGCAGATTAGTTCAAGTGTTGCACGATGCAATAACCTGGGAGCTGCTCAAACCTACCCACGTAATGGTCCTGACTTTCTGTAAGCTTTCTGGCAATACAAGATAACCAGCAATTTATGCAAAAGTATTAGGTTTTTTTTTCCCCACTGAGCTAGCGATGCAGGCTTGAAACATTTCAGGCTCTCCAGGGAGACTTTCAAAGCTATTCCCAAAGGAGCTCAGGGATTCAGACATCCTGCAAGGCCAGCTTGGCCGATTCTTTGCGAGGCTTTAAAAAAAAAAAAATCTCACCCTGCCGTAGGGACCAAATGGGCAGGACGGATGCTGGACAGGACGAGCAGCAAAATCCTCTGCGCTGGGAAAGCCACTCCTAGGAGAGGGGCTGCAGGAACCTCCTCAGCCCCTGTCTGCGGCTCAGACACGAGGCTTGGAGTTGCTCGTCTCCCCTTTCCTCTTCCGCTGTGGTTCGTCACCCTCCACGTGTGCCGCCGCCCTTGCCTTGGGTATCTTGTATTTGTTCTTCTGTCTGTAAAGGAGGTTTTTCTGGAAGAGTCGTGGGATGTTGCCTTGGTACAGCAGGAGGGCAGCGAGCATCCCTGAAACGAGAGCACGGAGCCCTTCCGTGTGCTGTATCGAGCATCTCCACGGCTGAGCAGTGATTTTCATGCCCTTGCCACAACCTTCATGATGACCAAAATGTAGCTCAGCACCACTGAAGTCACCTCTGACAGTATCTAAAAGACCCTTACTATGTTACTGTAAGCAGAATTTAACCATTGTGTCCTTAATATAATAACGAGGCTTGTTTTGACCCAATAGGGCCATAAACCACACCAGCGGTCTTCTGTCGCTGCTCCCTGCATCCTAGGCAGCATGTATCCAGCTCCCCATGGTCATCCTGAAGCTGTGGACAACCTCAACAGCCTAGCTCAGCCCTCATTGCCCTAAAACATCTTTTCTTCATCTCCCCGAAACTCTGGCCTCAGGCAGAGTTTTTGCCTGTGTCCCATCTAGAAATTGGATTTTAAAAATAGGATAGCAAAGGGATGACTCGAGTGACAGGGAAAGGGGACAGAAAAGGACGCTTGGCACTGGCAAGACCCAAGTTCAGCCCTTTGCCAGGAACGGTTTGTGTTACACCCAGCATTTCTGCCTTGCCCACTGCCCCCCCTGCCAGCCCCTGTCCCCTGGTACCTCCCAGGCAGATCTCACCTGCAAGGGGCCCCAGCCAGTAAACCTGGACGTAGTCCCAAAGGCTGCTCCCCGAGCAGTGGAAGGTGGTGGCTGTGGCCAGGGCAGGGTTGAAGAAGGCCCCCGTGAACGGTCCGGCTGTGTGGGGAGAGAAGCATGGCCTTCAGTCTCGCTTGTCGGCCTTTCAAACGATGTGAAGATCTGGGCCAGGAGACCCATGACCCCTCCTGCCTGCCAGGAACATCCCTGCTGCTGCCCGGCTCTGGCAGCCGCATCTCTCTGACTGTGCAATAGCAGCACACGGGGAAATCCCACCCTTGTCGCCCTGAGCTTTGTGAGAAGCAGAAGAACTCAGACCGAGGGGTTGTGTTAGGGGATGCTCAAGCAAAGTGCTCCCAGTCTTGGGGCAAGCTGTGGCTTCTCATGTGCTGACATTTCACCTACTGCAGTCTTCTTCCCCCAGGGAGCATCCCCCCCCCCAGGGAGCAGAAAACAAGCATCTTAGTAATTGTTACCTCTCAAGTCCTGAAAGATGAAAAAGAGACCACTCTTCCCCCACGAGTTAGGTAGTTTTCTGAATGACTTAGAAAAAGAAAAGCAAGTATTGCTCACCTGTGTAGGTCAGGAAGGTGACAGTCGCTGCCAGCGCAGGGACCCGGTACATAGGGTGACTCTGTTGCAACTTGAGAAGGAGGAGGTGGAAAAGGAAAGAGCAGGTGCCTTCCACAAAGGCAGCGTGGTGCAGAGAGGTGTGGATGGAGGAGCTGCACTCCGACGCTATCAGGTTCTGGATGAGGTGGAAATGCGTCAGCTCCCAGGACCAGTAGAGCTTGGTGACAGCCCAGCCTGTCCCCATGCCTGCACCCTGGGCCAGGAGCTTGGCAGCAGTTGCAGCAAGGTTGCAGTCGAGGAGCAGGAACTCCTGGAGAGAGACTGTCGGGTTGGCAGATGCTCCATCAAAAGAGGCACCATGAACAGCAAAGAGGAGGAAGAGCAGAGTGAGGACCACGTCTGGGCCAAAGCCACCACCCCACAGGCCGATCTCCAATAGCATCCTCAGCTCAAGGCAGCTCATGCACAACTGTAACGAGCCAGCAAATTCTCTGGAAAGGCAGCCATATGCTCCAGGAGACAGAAGCTTCTTGGAAAGCCACCTGAGCACCTGGCACACCCCGAAAACCAGGAAAAAAAAGGCAATGGAGACATTCAGGCCAGCCATAGCAAAGGTTAGGGGGAGAGGCTGGACCAAACCCCAGGAAGGAGCAGAGAGAGCTGCTGCACCTCTGCTTTATAAAGCCACATGTAAGCAAACGTGGCACAGCCCGACAGGCTTGGGAAATGCCGCACATGCCACCCTCTCCTTTGCAGGGCAACGCCTGCTGCCACGGGGAGCTGATGGACTCGGCCGCAGCTGGATCAGCCGACAAGCTGCAGGTCCTGGTGTTATCTCCACCGCACGGTCACTGAGCCTCCAACCCCCAGCACTCATATCTGAGAGCCTGCAGCAGCTCCTCGGAGCTGCTCCGGCCTTCCAGAAGGAGCAAGTACCTTCATTTTGTTTCTGCTTGACCCCGTAAAACTTCACTTACTCTCCCAGTCCCAAAGCCTGGGATGCGAGAAGACTCTTAGAAAGCCAATAACCCATGCGAGGAGTTCACATTTTTCCAGGGCAGAGCCACTCTAAGCCACAGCAAAGCCCAACTTTGGCCAGTTTGAAAGCCTGGCTTGCTTACTGCTTCCTAACCTTATCTGAGTAAGACCTCACTTCATTTGTTGGTGGCACTAATTGCACGTGCCATTGGTCTGCAGGTGGCACTTCAGCGACAGCGACATTTCAACTCCTCCTGCTGGTAACACATGTACTGGGGACAAGATCTTCTGCAGCTCCACCAAAACCAACCCATGGTGTCGTCATTACCTGACTCCTGAAACCCACACCATCTAGGTGTCTAAACACATTTGGGTTTGACCTTTGACTACACGATGGAGTCAACAGCAATCATAGGTGACAGAATACACTGTGTTTGCTCCAGTGGTTGCATCCTCTGCCCCAGTTCCCACCAGGCCACTGGGGACCCCTGGCCTCCCACCATTGGGGTCCGTGGGAAGAGAGGGGACCGTGAGCGATGGAAAGCGCAGGAATGGCACAAGCCACAGCAGGAAGGGTGAGATGGGCTTCAGAATGCCATATTATCAGGGACTTCTGATTAACAGAGCATAAACAACGCATTGTGTGTCTTCTGGGTCATTTCCCTGCTCTGCAGCAGAAATTACACCACCCTGAGCTTGCGCTTCCCATCCCTACAGCGGGAACAGCACCTCCTTCATCGCCAGCACGCTGCAGGGATAAACATGCCCAGGGCGCGCTCTGCTATCACGGGAACAAGTGGTGGGATGTACTGTAAAACAGCTGCTGGGCATCAGGGCTGCTGTGCTTGATACCCCATGCCCAGGGCAAAGCCCAGCGGTCCTGCACCCTCACACAGGCAGCACCAGTGGGCAACGCAGGCTCCTCTCACCACCCCACCAGCAGCTGAACGCACGCAGGGAGCCAACAGCTTGTGCTAATGCCATTTTACTTCCCCTGCCTCCAGTCAATTATAACAGAAATTGCCAGGAGACACAGGTTTGGAGCATGTTTGAGCTGGGGATGAGGCACTAACAGCGTTCAAGCCGGCTACAGCAACAGACCAACCCATGAAAACCAGGAGCGTGCCCTTCAAAGGGGTCAGAGCTGCTCGGCCTCCCTCCCTTGCAGCCCTTGCCGCAGCAGGAGAGACATCTTGGTAGGGCATTTTAGAGATGTTTGTGAAGGTCACGGCCAGCCTCAGCATCTCCTCCGGCAGCACTCTCCCTCCTTTCATTCCCACAGTCAGTGCTATCACCAAGTGCCCACCCAAGGCTGGTTTTGGGAAGCTACCTGGTCCCAGGTGATCATGGCACGCAGCATTTGCTTTCGAAGCCTTGGCAAGCCTGAGGGGAGGCTGCAAAGGGGATCACGCTGCAAACAGGCCATCGTCCAAGCCCTGCCCTCCTCCCCACCAGAACTGGCCTCTTTTGGTTGGCCTGCCTCAAAACTTACCACAATTTTACCATTTTTAACCCATTTCTCTCTCCAGAAGAGGAGTGTTTCCCCCTTCTCCTTTTCAAGCATTTTAAGAGTTGGGCCTTAGGAAGTAAATGTTCAGAGGTCTTTAAAAACTATTTCCTGTCCATCACCTGTAATTATGGCCACAGCATATCCTGCAACGGTGGGACACTTAACCCAGGCTGGAGAGAGGAGCTGGAAGCTGCTGCTTATGAGGATAACTACAGGACTAAGTAACAGCAGTGACAGACACGCAAGTGGCTCGTTGTTTCCTATCTCGCTTTGGTGCCGACAGCAGAAGGGGACACGTTGCAAGCTCTGTACTGGAACACATCTTCAGGCGACTGCAAAGGCAAAAATCCCTTCAAAAGCCCAAGCGGCTTTGCACAGCTGCTCATCTAGAAACAAGACAGTCTAAAAATCCAGATACTCCCACTGAATATTTCTCTGTGGCTTGAACATCAGTGTCTTTTCTAAACCAAATTTGCTTTCAGGGCTGCCGAGAACCACAACAGCTTCAAATGCATGTATTTGAAACAGTGTTTTTTTAGCCATGGGATAGGAACAAGGTGACATTTCCACAGTTAAGTAAACTAAATACTCTCCAAAAGCACTGAAGGGTAACGAGCTGAACAGAACCACGCTGGCTCCCCTCCACCACACTATTTGCACCCACAAAGAGGTAACAGCTACAGCTGAATACAGCTGTAAGGTTATTTAAGGAGAGTTTTACTGGGCAGGGGAGCGGATAAGAGCTTTCCAAGAGCAGCCACCTGTTATCAGCTGCTGTGACAAGGCATCAGAAACACGGCAGCAGGTTTCCTCCCACAGGCAGCCAGATGAAAACGGCTCAGGGAGAGCCACAAGTTAATTGGGCTGCATGAAAAGACCCAAATCCTTAGAACAGGCATTCACTGGGAGGAAAAAATAACAAAGATGGATCGTCCTTGGCTCTAGAAATCTTGAATTCAAGGGAGACGTCTGTCCTGATGAACGTCACCCCTGTTCCCCCTCCAGGACATCCCACAGAGGTGCCCTGAGTCACATCAGCATCCTCTCCATTGATCTGCAGTTACAGCAAGCCAGATTCATTATTCACAAGCCCTCCAAAAAACACCAGAAACTTGAGTCTGTGCATTGAGACATATCTGTGCATTGAGAAATACTGTCTGCTGTTCCAGTCTCATCCTCCTCTCTACTGACTCAATACATCTCCAAAGCAGAAGTCTGGTGGTCTTTTAGTGTTCCTAAAGAGAATTAGCAATCATTAACTTCTCCGTAGGCAAATCCCATAAAACATAAAATGAAAAAAGAAATAATCATCAGGCCCTACAGGCTGTTCCAGTAACCAGGTCAACAGGCAAATGGGTTNTGAAATGCAGTTACGATGTGCCGAAGATATTCCCCCTGCAGACACCAGCTGGCGGACAGGAACGGGAACAAGAAGTACCACCACCGCAATAACGGAAGGACGGCATGAGAAGCTGCATCAGCACCGGCCCTCCTCCCTCGTTACAGACGGCAGATGGAGAAATAACAGTCAGAAATTCACTGTGCTCACTTGTTCGTATTTTGTTCCCCTCAAGAAATAAACCAATCCTTCCTTAGGCTGCAGTTCAAAGTAGGGAAAAAAGCTCTTGGAAAAACCTGCTTCCTCCACAACTCTGGAGAGCAACCTCAAGAATTCAGCTGAGCTCAGCAGTTTCACATACCTTTCTTATATGATGGAGGATGGCTATTTTGATTAAAAACAATCTTCAGAGCAAAAGGCAAGTTATAAAAATAGGAAAAAATCCCCGGGAGCAGGCATTTGCAGACAACTGCTGTGTTCATACGAGCCACGTGAATTGCACTGAAGCCCAACACTTTGCTTCAGGCACCACTGCGAAAACGCTTATTAGAAATTAAGATCCTCAGTTTGTAGCCATGCTGTTTTTAACCAGTGTGTTGCTGGCGCAGTTTGAATAATGTGCTCAGCTTTGCAGTAAACTCCCTGCAACCAAAGAGCAGCCCTGAAAGGGAGAAATCGTTGCCCCCAATTTTACCATCTCGAACAACAGTATTTTAAATACCCCATCTTCAGTAAAGGGATCCAAAAAAATGCGGCTGCTCTTGGTTTTAGTCTAGACCAGGTATATGCAAGGGATAAGCAAGTTCACACAAGACTTAATAGCATCTATCAAGCAAGGACTACCAACTTTCAACTTGCGCAAACCACACTCAGCCAAAACCCTGCTCTCCTTCAAGCAGCACAAGTACCAACACCCAGATAATTAGCCAGTTCCCCTAAGCACCTTCTCCCTCCTCTGGTCAGCTTTCCCCCCCATAAATTAAATGCAAAATCACTTAGATGCAGAGTTAGAGAACATCAGTTTAAATGCATAAATGGTCAATTATATATATAAAGACAAAGATGCTACAACAAATTAATTAACCTGAAGAGACAGTGCTTTGTGCAAAACAACATTCTCACGTCTGGTTGAAAAGGCTTCTGAAGATGAGCGGTTTCTTCATTTCCCTTTGTCAGTGGTATGAGCAAAGCTTGTACAACATGCAAGAAAGGGGAAGAGATGATTTCCCAATAACACATGGGAAACACAGGACACGATGAGTCCTTGACATTCACAACCAAGACAGAAACTTCAGCTGGATTTCAACCGAACTGGTCTCAGCCCCAAAGTAAATTCGCTTAGATGTCCTTTTCTTTAGCTAGACTGCCACGCCAACACACCACGTAATTTTTTGTAGTTTCGATGAAAAACATGAGCAAGTCTCTGCAGCCTACCAACAGGCACCATCAATGCCATCCCAAGTCCCAGGCCAGCTGTTGACACCCAGCGTCCTGGCCCCGTTTGGCTCTGCCGGTCAAACGCTGATCAGCAGGGACGGTGCAGCAGCATCTTCCAAGCAGGCACCGGGACAGCTCGTTCCCCGCGTCTCCTGTGCCATAATGTTTATACGCAGGATACTGGATGATATCCACGGTGCAAAACAAAGCAGTCTTGTTCAGAATAGTCACTGCAACATCATTGATATCGCCACGATTGCAGTTTAGTGGCCCATCAGTCCCAACCCAGACACTACCAAAAGGCTACCTTACAGCAAACGAATGGCGGAAGACACAACTGTGACAAACTAGGCTGGTCTCTGCTTCGCTCCCTTCGCAAGAAGAGCAAGGGATCTCTCTTCCACGGTGGGTGAAAAGGGCGTTTCAGAGCTGTTCTCCTCCTGTCCGTGACCTGGAGCAGTCTGCGGGAGGCATAACCATCTGCCAGCAGCGCGTGGTGGCAACGACAGCCTGCGGTTATCACGAGGTTGGTACCGACACTGATGAAGCTTAATCACAAACAAATACATTCTGTTAATCTCATTAAGACATCTAAACATGTACTCTTTCCAGCTACTCTTGTCTTAGAAAGTATAAACTCATGACGGGGAAGGGGGGAAAAACCAAATGTTTTTTAAAAGTTTATTTCTAGCCCTGAAAGAACAGTTATTAAACAAAGTCAACAAATACAGTAGTTAATATTGCAGTAACAATTAAATAACATAATGGGATTAAATTACACAAAAGGCAACATTAAAATCTGAAGATAGTTAAAAAAATAAAAAGAAAGCTTGCACCTACTTCCATTTCCATTGACAGCGTGAGGAACACAGGGAAAAACAGACCAGAGACATTTATCTATTCAGCTCCAGCTGGAGAGACCCTTTACAGCCTCCTTGCTCCCTCCCCAGCCCACCCACCATCCCCTCTGAGAAAGGGACCCAGCCTCTCCCATCTGCTCTAGCCACACCTTTTACACCTCCCTGCCCTGGAGAGCCAGGGGGAAGCCTACAATTCGTCTCATTAACACCTAAGGCAGATCAAAGTGCACGTTCCCAGTGCCATGGAAGGAAAAGTCTGGTTTATTCTACGATAACAAGAAAATCTCAGGAGTCATACATTCCCTGCACACTTGCATCTCAGCCTTAAGCTGCCCAGCTCCATACATCCAACTAACTACACCACTGTACGTTACACTTCGTATGCATCATGCACATACTTGACCCTGACTCAGGATCTCATGCTGGCACCCAAAAGAGTGAGACGTACAGGAATTCCAGCACTTTCAGATGCAATCCTTCCCTCATCATCCATCTACTCGACCTCTGGCTGGTCTCCGTCTGCCACAGCGGTACAGCAGAGCTGAACAGCCCTGCAGCAAGTCTTAGGGATGCTAATCTGCTCCCTTCAGGGGGAAAAAACCCACAGCTTGCATTTTTCAATCTTGCAGACACATCCAGCTGGCATCATTAGAAAAGCGATGCCTGACCCACTAAAACACAAAAGGACAGTACAGCAACCTTCTGGCTCTCCTCTTCTGCCAGCTCCATCTCTGGCCCAGATTCCTGGAAGCAGGGGGTGAGAAGCCTCACCCCCTAACAACGAAACTGCTGCCTGGGGAAGGGGAGATGCGGACACTTTCCGACTGCAGAGCTAAACACCTTCCCAGGTCACACAGCAAGCACCGAGATGTGTTTTGATAACTTCTGGATTGGGCCAAAGTTTGTGTGCTAGGATGGCTGAAAGTTTGGAAATCGTCTCTCAAGTAGACTAAACTGGACAATTTTTGTAATACATGTTTTAAACAATTCTCATTCATCAATAAAAGTGAAATAATAAGTTAAAATTACTTATGATTTCTTGGTTTTCTATTTTAAAAAAACTAAATCTATCGCAAGTTATCTTAATGTCTAGATTGTGCCATCAAAAAAAAAAAGAAAAAAAAAAAGAAAGCAGAAAGAAAGAAAAGCTCCCAGTTTAACTCTGGCACAAGGAGTTTCACAAAGTCCATTGCCAGCAATGGACAAAGAGGGAATCATCGGTACGACAGGTTTTTTTTTTTCCAGCCAAGCCTCCTCACTACTTCGTTTGATCAGGGAGCCAGATGCACGCAAACTGGGGGCATCGCCATTACAGTGCTTCCAGTGTCCATGGCTCGCAACACATTTTGCCTGGGAAATGCATCTAGATTTACTTGCCTGGAATGAGACACTTCCTTGAATTTAAAACCATAACTATTCTTACACTTAGAGCTAGAGGGATTTATTCCTTTGATAGAGGAGTTAACATAATTTATCCAATGTAAATTTTGACTACCACACAACAGCAGAATGCAAGCTGAACCACAGTACTGCAGCGCCCTGCACAAGGCATCTCTTGTTGGTACTGCACCATTCTCTAGATGCTGGTGAGTCACAGCAGATGCTACAAGACCCTGGCCCCACCTCCCTCCATCATCAACACAAACAGCCTCCGCTGTTCTGGCCGGCCACTCGCAGATGGAAGTTGGTTTTGTCATACCTTGGCGATCAGTCCCCAAAATATACTTATCTCTATCGCTATACAAATACCGAAATTATCTGAAAATTACTTCTACCTTCTGCCAACAATGTTTGTAAAAGTGTGCAAAAAATCTTTATTCAGGGTCCTCTGTCCATACCCAGCCATAAGCCTATCCGTCCCAGGTCCTGCCCCACTGGGAATGCAATAAAATCCCACTAAAGTCATGGTTATTGTTTCACAGAATCGTTTGGCACATTGTAACTACAGTTCACTCTTCGTTAAACTGTTGGGGAAGTTGAAATGCATAGACTGTAGAGCTAGAAGAAGCCGGGGCACAGGCTCTTCTACGCTTGCCCCTGGTAATACCCCAAGAATTCAACCGCTCAAGTTGCTCTGTCCTTCAGAGGGAGGCACTTTTCTTGCATTGAATGTTTGACTTCAGCCATTCTAGCTGGTACAACGTCTTTAGTGAGAAAGGATCAGTGTGACACATCACGTCTCCTCAGCCCCGAACCAGCCGGTCAAACGGGCCCCATAGATGTCTGATGGCACTGTTCTTCCCTCTCAGATTTTGTCTTCTCAGAACAGCGCTTTGGCATTTCCAGGTGTTCATAATCTTCTGTTTGAGTCCTATTATAAAAATCCTGTATCTTCAGTGTCCTCAGATCTGATTATTTGTTCTTCTGATTTCATTAGTACAAATGGAGCACGTACAAAATTGGACAAAATAGCTCTAATACTTAAACTCTGACAACTCCATAGGTTGATGCATTATTTGCTTGGGGAAAAAAAATTACAACATATACAAAAATGTATTTGATACAAAGAAAGGAAATGTAAAATAAAAAAGTCAAAGGCACCAGCAAAACTTCCAAAGCCCAAGTCAGAGCACAGATACAATACATGTTTTTGAACCATCCACCACACCAAGCACGTTATCCCTTATGCTTCTGGCCAGTAAGGCTAATGGGAAAAAAAGAGCAGACAGGAAGACAGCTGGCATTTTTTTCTTGCCCTGACTACAGCTGATCATTTGATCATAAATAAAGTATCTGACCCCTACCTACATATCCATAAACTGACATCCAAAGACTTGACCACAATCATTAAGTTTCTACAAAGAGGCCACATCTTTGATTAAAAGTCCAAAGAGCACAGGCATATGAGAAACAGCTGAATACTTCTCTTCCCCCTCTCTCCATATTCATCTTAAAAAGCAAACCACATCTCAATACATTACAACTTCTTAAGTAGCCAAGTTGTCAATTCTACAGTACAGTAACAGCTAATCCATAAAAGAAATGAGAGGCAAGATGTACCTTCACATTTGCCACACTTGCCGTGGATCTAGTCATACGAGAGCTTACTAGAGCGATTTAAAAGTAAACGGGTAGAGGGGAGGAAGAGGAGAGTGAAAGAGATCAGCAGGTAAAATTAGTACTGCTCTCTGAAAGCTTGAATCTGTCATTCAAGTATTGCAAGTACCCAGAAGGGCACAATGAATAGAAGCTGTTACAGCGAAAGTCGTTAAAAACCCTTAAAACCCCGGGCACAGTAAGTGGCATTTCTGGGCTGTCTGAAACACAAACGAACGAAAAAAAGGCCAGTAATTCAGTCCTCAATTCCTTCTGGACCCCAGACAGGGATCACTAGAGTCACCACAATTTATTTTGGGTGTCTTCTGGATGAGAGTTTTTTCCCTTTTGCAGACGTTTTTCCCCTAACAAAATCCCTTCCCTCCCCCCGGAAGTGTAACAATTTCATATATTATAAAGATTTGTAAAATACAAACAAACTAAAAAAGTATGAAGGCTGTGGCAGTAATGTTAGCGGTTACTCTTCATTGCTTCTTTGGCTGCCAAGATCAGTGGCGTCAAGCTAGACAGAGGTTTGGCCAGTTTCAAGAAGGGATGCTGCCAGGAAGAGAGAAACACAGTAAATTAGTGAAAGACAGTTTAAAAAGCCAGTAAAAGCCTTACATCTACACAGCCCTTTTCATCCTGAGGTATGAAAAGCAATGCAAATACTATCAATGCCCAGCTCCAGAAGGGACAGATCCAGGCACCTCAAGCCTGATAATTGTTCCTCCTCACCCCAAAAGAGCCTAGGCCCTTCCTTTTCCAATAATTCAGTACAAAGTGGTTTGCTGCTCAAACATCTCCTCTCAGTCCCATTCTGCTCATTTCAATAGCTTTGTTACAGTAAGTTTGTAAATTATTGGATGTTTTAGCAGTGGCAGAATGAAGGCACAGATTACTGATGGAAAGACTTCAGACTATGTATTACAACCTTTGATACTGTAGTTCCGACCACCTGCTCTCCACTAGTCCTCAGAAGAAAACACAAAAAAGCGAGTGCCAGTCTACAGTGCAGTTTATCACAGGCTGATCTTACTCATGGCTTTGGTATCTCAAGACTGTGAGCAGCAGCTGAGTCTCACCTGTAGCAGTTCTTTGGCTGATCCTCTTTTCTCTACATCCATCTCCAAACATCGGTTCAAGAAATCCCGGAATATTGGGGACAGTTTCTCGGGGTTCTGCAGCTCTGGTGTGCCATTAGTTGCTATCAAATATAAAGCCTGTAAAATGAGGAATATTGTATAGCCAAGCCAAAGCTTGACAAGATGCCAAACTGACCTGCCCAGCGGCAATCCCCATCTAGATGAGAAAGGGCTCTGCAGCCTACTTCTCTCCCTGATGAGATGAAAAACTAAGAACACCACGATTCTACGCAGTCGTGACCTATTCTTGCTAGCAGCAAAATAACATTCAAAATCTTTTGGCAACAGATACTTACCTTGGCAACGAAACAGCAGATTCTGACACAAGCAGCATTTTTCATAATCTAATGGATTTACTTTCCCTAAACTAGCACAGAAGACCGAGTTCGAAGTTCAGTGTTTTAGTTAAAAGCAGGTACTCATCTTCTAAACAGAAAAATTCAGGGTAGGGCTGACTGCAAATTCAAGACAGCTGTCTTCCTTTTGAAGGAATTTTCTTGCACTGCTGAAGCTTGTTGCTTTTTTTTTTTTTTTTTTAAATGTAAATACTATTAATGAACAATTACTGAAAAACGTTCATATGGTAAACACCCGCAAACAGTTCTAGCCACCTGGGCTTCTTACCCTCAGGGGGTTTTCATTGAGGTACGGGGGTTCTCCTTCCACCATCTCAATAGCCATGATGCCCAGAGACCAGATATCCACTTTAGGGCCGTATGCTTTCCGTGTGACCACTTCGGGAGCCATCCAGTAAGGAGTTCCAACCATAGTGCTGCGCTTGCTCTGCTCTGGGGTGATCTGAGCACAGAAACCAAAGTCGGCTGTAGGATAACAGAATTTTAAAAAGTTAAATTGGTGCATCCCAAGTAAACGGGCTTCCTAGAAGACTTCTCTATTACTACACATACATTCTACTCATCTGCACTTGAGGGGCTTGGGGAGTGTCTCCTTTTTTCTTCCCCCCCACTATATTCACCAAACTACAAAATACAACGTACAAGATAGATACAAAACCTGAAGGTGTTTAAGCAGGGCAGACTTCCATGGAATGAAGATCAGGCTTTTTGTCCTCTTGAAAAGCGACACAAGTATCACCCTGTAGAAGAATGGTATTTTGCCCAGTCTTCAAGCTTCCTAGACTGGTAACAGTCAAAAAAAGTAACCAAGCAGAACACAGAAGGCAAGTGTTCTCTGCATGGTATGTTATACAGCCCAATCTAGAAAACACGAATCTACAAACCACAAAATCTGCCCTGCTAAACAGATTTAATTTGTGCAGCTATTGAGTTCAACATTTCACAGCCGTTTGGCCATGAAATACAGGTACTATAGTTGACAGACATGGAAACAAGGCTTCAGATAACTGAAGTGCTGCTCCACTCAGCAGAAGGAACCTGGACAAACAAACCTTTCCACAAGGTAACTACCAAAGAGAACAACCACACTCAAGAAAACGAGAAAAGTCACCTATTCCTATAGCCTTCAGGTGCAGCAGCAATGCATGTTCCATCATGTTACTTTATCCAGCTGCAGCACTCCCACTTCCCAGGCATGTAAAGCATCAATAAGAACACAGTTAAGGCAGGAGACAGATTTTTACCTTATCATTGACACTAAGTTTGAGAGAGAAAGAGAGAGAGAGAAAGAGAGAGAATTTAAAATTTCGAGTCAATTTTTAAAGTGTTAGCCACGCAGTGCTGACAAGAGAGCCACAGTCGTAACAGTGCTAACTTGTACCAAGAGGACAATTTAACAAAGAACTGCCCCCACACCAATTGTCAAGATGCTGCCTTGGGGGACAAAAGAAGAAATTTAAAAAAAAAACAAAACCAAACCTACAGCTGCCACTGAGTTTCTTGCCAGCACTTCTTGGCCTTTATCAAGGTGTCACAATCAAGTCAAAGCATAGCTTATTTCAATGAACACACCAGAAAAGCAGAAGCAGTGTATGTCTCCTGACCTATCAATGCAGCCTTCAGCACTAGGCCACCAGCAAGGAGAGAAAAGACAGGCAAGACGTAGAACCCAGTTTCACCAACCAGTAGCGTGTGTAGGTATCTCTTACTCCTCCTGTCACCCGTCTCCCAGAAGCCAGACTCCCCCAGAGAAAGGGAAGAGCTTGAAAAGAAGGTGCAGCTTCTTCCACTCTCCACTCTAAACAGCTGCTAGAAGCTCCATAATCACACAGCTAAAGAAGGGCTAGTCTCAACACTGATGAAAATATCTCCCCTTCATATAGCACATTTTTACCGCCGACTCCTGTTTTCTCCTGTCTCTCCTTCTCCCAACCTTCTGGGGCCAATGCTACTTTACACAGGACGCTAACCCTGCTCTTTCGCCACTCTGCTTTGCTTTGACAGCTCTTGTATTTTTGAGCCTTCTCCAGCTAACTCTTCTCAGTCACATCCTCTGCTGTAACTAGTCACTAATCTTCAGCTTCTGAACCCAAACAGGCTGTGCACAAACACATCACACCCTTGGAAAAAAAAACCAACAAACCAAAACCTCCTATACAAGCAAGCAGTGCATCCAATAATGCTGGTAAGAAAAATCAGGTTGCTTGCAATCTTTCTTCACACTCCAGTTCATAATCAACACGAGACTGCAAACCATCCAGAGTAAGGGATATGGCTAAGACACATTTTTATGACATTTCAAATTCCTACTAAACAGCAAAACTGCCATCCCTTAACTCTTTGGTCGCTTTATGCTTTGCACATTCCTACATACCAAGAAGTCAGATAATGCACCTCTCTCTCAACAGCTTCTTCACATGGTTTCGCACTTCTTTATTGCCACACACATTTACACACACCAGAAATTGACTTACTGTACACAAGTCCATGCATGTATAACAATTACCTGAAAAGCAAGTTTCTTTTGTCATTTCATGATTATAATAATGAAAGTGTGTTACACTTTCAGTCCAAGAAAAGGAGACCCAGCACAGGCGCAGCATAAGACTAGACTGCAATATAAATGGTAAATACTGTACAATTTTCTTGTGAGTGAACTTCTGATGAAAAGGGCGAAACATTAAAAGCAAGTCATAAACTGAAGAGACTAACAAAGCAACTGCAGTTAGCTGCAACTTCTCTCTTGCAATCATTCGTATCTTTGCTTCACTGTATGGTGCCAGTTACTTCATATTTACCAACGTATTCATGTGGCAACAGGTTTGCTTCAACATCCTTCCTGTCTAACATCCTTCCTGTCTAACAAGTTCACAGCCTTAGTCTCGGGGCCCTCAGAGCTTCAATACCTGCTACCTGCGAGTTCTACATTTTATAACATGGAATGAAATTCTACTACTCTTATCCAATAAAAATTAACCTCAAATTCCCCTGCCAACTCTCATTCTACAAATACACACTCTCCGAGTCAAAGTTTACTGGGAAAGAGAAACCAGAACATGGAAACAAATGTCTTGTACTCACTTAGTTTAACTGATCCATCCATTCCTAACAGCACGTTGTCACTCTTAATGTCTCTGTGGATGACCTGGTTGGCATGTAAGAACTCAAGCGCTTGCAAGCACTGGATGGGAGGAAAAAAAATATTCAGCATATGGAGACACAATTTGTGTGTGAACATGAATTCAAAAGCAATGCTTACACCCTCAGCCAAGGGTGACTGCAAAAAATACAATAGGTATTATTTAAAATAACCAGCAGAGGAAGCTCTTGTGCTAAAAAATGCTCTCCAGATCTCATGAGGTCAAAAATCATTTAACCGTGCAGTTTCTCTGCTGTCTCAACAAATCCATGAATTAAAGTTCTCATTGCTCAGTTGTCACCCCAGATGCTCTCAGAGATCCCAGATGTTAATTTTGCTACATCCCACAGATTCTACAGAGGAACCACAAAGGATTAAGTGAGAGCTTTTTAGCCTGAGGTCTCACCAAGAGTAATTGGTGAGACTTCATTCTCCGCATGCATGCAACTTCTCCTACGGTGAAGGCTGTAACACATCGTCGTCATTAAAGTCACTAACACTGGTTTTGCACTTTTTTAGGTTAAAACCTTCCACACTAAGTTTCTGCCTAAAAACATAATGAAATTTCATGTCGCCATTTGAGAATAAAAGGCCAAGAAAAATTGTAATATTTTTCCCTTAACACAAGCAGGACATTTACCATTTGCAGCTTGGCATGGATGTAGTCCCCAGTGAGTTTTTCGTCTTTATTTCCCCTAGCAAAGTGGCACTGATTTGCAGAATGAAGTGTATCTAACGTACTGGGCAGCAGAGTTTTGATGAAGTACAATAGTTCCATATTAGACTTTTTCCTCAGAAAAGTTAATTACTGTTACAGTAAATAGTTACTTTCTGTTCTCTGTTTCCAGCTCTGGTTTCTCCAGAAACCATTACCTGTCCATACACGTTGATGTGCAAGTTTGCTTTCCATCCCCTCCCCTCTGGGTGAGTCATCAAAAGCAGATGTCATGTTGATGTAGTCAAATGGGGTTTTTAAAAGCCTAAGTTTCTCCTGCACAGCAGATAATAGAATTACTTCTTCTGCCATAATAAATCATGCCCAGGCTGGATGCCAGCACTCTGACTCAGGGCAGAAACCACTGATAAGTTGTGACATCAGCTATTCCATTTGAAATCTTACTGCAATTTTAAAATTATTCCAACTACAATGTTCTGGAGAATTATTTTTCTGCGAAATGCATGAAGAAAGCTTAAATGTCACAGAACTACAGATCGTTCATATTATTAAAACAACGGAAATGAGAAAGAGATAGTCTGCATCAAGTTCATCTTCATTTTAGTACATGTTTCTTAAAGTTTTTCTGTTTCATCAGATCCATTTTCACACTCAAAGCAAACACAGTTCCCTTTCTTCCTTCTGGAAAATACTACGAAGCTTTCAGGCTTTATTTTTTTTTCTTTCAAATATGTTCACATCTCTACTTTCTGCATTACCTATATATACTCAGTTTTCTTTTTGGTGCCTTGGAATATTCTTCATTAGTCAAATGTTAAAAAAAAGCATTTTTTCCAGCTGCTAAACTTCTTCATTGCTCTTCCTTGAACTTCAGTCCACACTGTCCGCACCTTTCTGTTAGCACTGTCACCAGCACTAGGTAACTCAGGTAACACAAACGGAATCTTTATTTGCTCCATCACCTAACATTCCCAAACACACAGCTCAAAACTGCCATAGCTCTTGCGTTACAACTTGCAAACCCCCAGTTTTCTCAGTTAAACTCATTTTGTTCTTTTCTGTAATTTTAATACTGATTTCTGCTCTCCTATCATTCATTCTTCCTAACTCAATGGCTCCAACAGCAATTGTTGCAATTGGTCCTAAGTGTACGATAAAACTTAGGGGAATAGAATGCATCTTCATTCCTCTACCCATCAACTATAAGACTCACCTCTCTGCAAACAGCAGCAATCTGCGCTTCATCCATACATGTTTCCGTGACCACATCTGTTAGTGACCCTCCAGCTAGATACTCCATCACGACAAACAATTCATCTCCTACGAGGTAACTACAAACAGAAAATGAAAAGCATGCCCGTTTGCCATCAAGAGATGGAGAACTGAAAAATGACTGGTAAGAGCTGGTCAACGAAATGCACTTCAAGACATACAGCAAAGAAAGTTAATCTCTGGAAGGTGGCCTGAAACGTAAATGCTGACAATAAAAGCTGCATGGGGAGGATAACACGCTACATATCTCCTGCTCAACACAAGCATTTCTCCAACTGTGCTCTTGTCCACCACTGATGCCCAGCTACATGCAGCAGTGCATTCATGATGAAAGAAGGCTTCTTACTGATTTATCAAGATCATTCCCTATAACAGATGATGGTTTGTTGTTGTTGTGTTTTTGTTGGTTTTTTTTTTAAAATAACACTCTAAATACAATCTCATTTGTTTATAAGACCCTTCGGTACAGACAGTCCAAGTCTGTGGAAGTCTATCAAGTTAAAACCTCTTAAAACCCTTGGGGATGAAGGAATCAGCCAGCTGTCTGCATTTACCTGTCCAGGAAGTTGACTATGTTGGGGTTCTTTAGTTCCTTCATTACCAAGATCTCATTAATAATCAACTCCTTCTTGGGCTGTTTCTGCAGGTTTATCTGTTTAATAGCAACCTGAATAGGACAAAATAAAACAGCAATCACTCAAACTTGAGTATCAAAACCTTTTGGTCATTCTTAGAGTGAAAAGTTAGAAGAAATTCTCTAACAGGACTAAATGAGTTCAGCACAGCTTGCAGCTGGCAAATTACTTATTTATTAGCATACAACTTAAAAGAACGCAACTTCATGAGCATGCAAGTTGCACCCATAGCCAACATCATCTTCTTGCAGCTAAAACAATCCAGAAACAATAACAAAGGCCAGAACAGACAGCAAAGGGAACATTCAGGAGATAAAAAGACACTTACTTGCCTAATTTCGTATCAGCAGGCCTAAAGCAGAAGAGAACTGTGTAGCAACTCAGACAGACAGTATAAGCCTTCCAATGCAAAGCAAAGCAATTTGTTTCTTTACATTCTGATCAAATTAGCGTTTGGGTATAAGGAATGCTGGGAGGCAGAACGAATTGCTCTCAAAGCAATTAAGCCAATGAACTATCCCAGAGAGAGATGGGAAGATAAAGACCTATCTTGCCCAGGAAATAAGCTAACCAGGACTAGTATTCCAGACTTTAAAATGGAGAAGAATTGCCCCAGTTATGTTAGCTACAACACTTTGCGGAGGCAGTTCAGCGTTATACAAGATAACCTACCCATGAGTCCAAAACCAAACACAATGACCAGTATAAACCTGTAGAAACGATCGGTATCGTATTACCAAGGGCATTAAAAGAAGAGAACTTCTGGCACAGAATCACAAAATAACTAAGACTGGAGGTGACCTCTGGAGGTCATCCCATCCAATCCCTTGCACAAAGTACAGCCAACATGGAGCTGGTTGCTCAGGGTCTTGTGAAACTGAGTTTTGAACAGAGGTCTCAATGAGCTGATACTTCACAACCTCTCTGGGTTCCTGTCCCACGTTTGATCATCCTGACCGGG
>Ga0065711_1033587_pt1 | contig 25216 bp, 14 predicted proteins | sample Hoacrofraction12_FD_59098 | JGI IMG/M metagenome (GOLD analysis project Ga0065711, IMG submission 59098) | Hoatzin crop microbial communities from Cojedes, Venezuela - Epithelial fraction 12 v2 (version 2) | ecosystem: Host-associated > Birds > Digestive system > Esophagus > Crop | place...
TCTCTCGGCGCTTTTTGCCGCCTCGCCGCTGCGGTTTTGCCACCGGAGAAAGGGTCCCTCGGCGCGAGCCTCTGCTCCAGAACCCTTCACCTTCAGTAGCTTCGCCGAAATACAGCCTCCCTAAAATACCTATCACCACGGCACCACCCATGCCAGCTGTGCATCTTTTCATCCCACGTGGGACTGATCCTGTAAACTGCTGAGTGTCCTTCTCACTAACACGGTAGGAGGGGTACTTTGCTACACTGTTGCCATGGAGCACACTTCAGCAGGGGCTCCTACATGAGTTTATCTTGTGTATCCCATGCTGTACACAACTTGGGAGAAAAAACACACAGGGAAGCGCTGGGGAAGACTTATTGCAGTCTGAATTTGTTACGGGGTCACACAAGTCCAAATTCATCATGTTCGAGCAGCTGGCACGGGACAGGGAATCATAAGAATCCGAGAGCTGCATTGTTAGACACCAGTATTTGACAGCAAACAAACTTCTAAAAAAACTTATTGGAGTAAAGTTGATTAGTGTAAAACTGTAGCCTCCATTCATCCCTCATACAGGTGAAACTGGGAAAAAACAAGAGCATCAGACTATTTATTTTAAAACCAAGAAAAAAAGATACTACTTGTAAAAAGGTTGTAAAACAAGCAAGCAGTCAAAAATTCACAAACTGAGCTAACTGGGTCATCAGGACACTGGAAAAAGCATGTGGGGACCAAGAAACCCAAGCACTCACTTCAGGTAAAGAAAGCAAAAAGTTAGAAAGTTGAAACACGGTGGACTGGCCTGAAATCACTGCATAAAACAGAAGATGTGGTAGCAATTATTGGGCTACAGGGCTGAACATGAACATCGTGCTCAGGAAAGTCCAAAGCCCAGCCCAGATGAGCATTGTGGAATTCTGCCTCACAGGTCTGCCACCGCCTGTTCACTGTTGCACTTTTTACTCATGTTCTCAAGTCAGAGTTTCAGTCTCGTTGTTTAGAGGTTTAGCCAAGACCCTTTCTATCTCAGAGTCATCATTTGAAAACTAGATATGTTGTTTAATTCTTAAAATATTTCATAATAATAAAAATGCATTTCTACTGCCTCAAAATCTCAGTTCAGCACTTTTGCTCAAAATCATCATTAACTGATAGGGAAATACATAGGTAAGAAGTAGCAAACCAGACATCCTCCTCATTTAAGAGTCTGCTCTGCCAGATTCACAGAAACTCAGCCCTTCTCAGTGGTCCATCCACGTTCTAATAAGTCAGTATAACAGACACACTGTGGAGCAAAACTGCTATACATATTTTGGTACCCCTTCCAAAAGACGAGCAGTGTTACTCCTTCAGAGCCATTTCTTCTGCTTGGTAAATCAGGGGACTAGCTCACAAGCGGGGATGTCTTGCACTGAGACATGTGGTGATCTGTTGCCCCAGCTCTCTATCTAATTCTCTCGTGCTGGACGAGCAGCTGAGTTGTTTCTGAAGCTGCTCCTGAGCCACTATTCACATTTTAGCATAAATCCATACCGATTTTGGTCTGCTGCAGGAAGGTGGACTGTAAACCGCAGCTGGTCAAGAACGGCTTCACAAATACCTGTCTGTGCAGCGGGGACAGCAGTTACATTTAATGTTTCAGTGTAAGAGTACAACCTCTGCAGATACGGGTAAACATGGTCATCTAGAAAAGAGTAATCCTCGCTCTTGTAAAAGTAAATCCTGCTTCACTAATCTCAGCGTTTCACAACAGTAAATACATCAGTAACAGGAACCAGCGTATATAATACAGCTAAGTTTTCAAAAAGGCTCTGATGGCTCCACTCCAAAGTTAAAACATTAAGCTGCTGCTGAGGGAAAGCTCTTTCATGGACTGCAAGCCAAGGGAGGGGCCTGATGATCAATTTTCAAGGCAGAGGAGCATGTAAGCAGGAGATTCCCCTGGTATCAGTGCTGGGACTGTTTTTAATCAATTATCTTTCTCAGTGACCAAGACATGGAGACAATCAGAGAAGTCTTCAAGTTTGTCCATCATATTAAGGTTTTCGGTGTAGTCAAATGCTATTCCGATGGCCAGGAACTCCAAAGGGCCTCACAAGACGGAACAAGTAGGCAAACAGACAGCAGGTAAACTTTAGCATCGCTTCAATGTACAGTAATATACCGAGGGAAAAATAACCCAAACAATTCTTACATGATGCTGAACTCAGAGCTGGCAGTGACAATTCAGCAAAAAGCTTTTTTGGGGGGGATACGGCTGACTGATCTCTGATATCATTAGCTCAATGTGTAAGGCAGCCGCAGTAGCCAACAGACTGCAGTGCTCCTTTCAGCACGGAAGGTACTGAGAACAAGGCAGAGGACACTGTTTCCTGCTCTGTAAGACCCTGGTGGTACTGCGTGCAGCTCTGGCCTCTCTGCATCTCCAGAAGGATGTAGTAAAGTTAGAGAAGGTTCTGAGAACAGCAACTAAAGTGATAAAGGTGATGGGGTAGCTGCTTTGCAAGGGGAGGCTAAAAAGGCTACAACCATTTGGTCTGAGGAGGAGAACAAACTCTCTACAATTCCTACGTAACAGCTGGATACTGGCAGAGTACAAAGGGAACAGACTATGAAAAGCAGCCAGGCTCCTGGGCTCTGCCTAAGAAGGGAGAAGGCTCCCTAAGCTGCCACTGCTGGAGCCTGGCGCAGACAGCCTGCTGGACACTTTCCTAACTCTTCCCCACGTTTGCAGCATGCCTCCTGCTTGCTCAAATACACCTGTCCAGTTTTTCCTTTTAACTTGATCTAACCCTGCCTCCATGACAAGGGATTCGGGATGCCTCCTCTATCCACTGCAGATATGACAGAATTATGTAGAAGCAAGCAGGAAGGCCATACATGTGTGCGTGCGCCCGTGCATACAGTATTAATGTGGCTTGTTTGGGTGCTCCCAGTTTCAAGCCAGCTGGTAGGTGGGCTGTTGACTTACGCTGAGGTGGTTGAGAATCAAATGGCATCATCATCTTGGGCCTCATCCCCCTTCTTCCTGCCAGTGTGGACATGCTATCCTCTGACTCATGCCCTGAAGGAAAAATACTGCAGGTTATTTACCATTGCAGCGAGACTTCTGTGATACTGTCCTGGCTGATTTCAATCCTCCTCTCTTTATTTCTGGGCTGTCCTGTTTGTAAGTAGTTCTGTGACTCATAATTGATAAAAACAGCTCTTTCATCCTTCACTGGAAGGTGAAAAAGAGGACAGTTAGGGTAAAGATTATTGGGCACTGGAGAAACTCTCCCAGCCATAATGCAAACTCAAAGCTCTGGCAGTGCAGCTGTGGGCAGTGAGTGGCAGCACAGTCACACACATAGGTAAGATGTGCTGGATTAACAAGATAACCACTCACCGAGTGAAAACTCACCCATGCCTCAAGAGCTGGTTACAGCACCAAAACCTGATTGTGTGTTTGATGAAACACTTGTTAGATGATCTTCTGATTCCTAACCAGTATTTACCACGGGAAATTCACGATTTAACTCTTGGGCACTCAATTTTCTCACTAAAACATGTGATCCATCCTTTTCAGAGAGTCTTATAATCTAGGCACAAAACCAAGTCACTACTTGGAAAATAAGAACAAAAAAGATATGCGTAACTGAATAATATGACAACAAAGTGACTGCACCAGATACAATAATTCATTTTAAACATCATGGTCAAAGTACTTGTTGATAGCTCACCTCTGTAGGAATTCCGCCTTTGATGGATATTGCTGTCCACGGAATTATCAACTGGGGTAATGTCTTGGGAGTTGCGAGGGATTGGGGTATCTGTCATGATTGGATTGGGATCTGGAGATTTATCTATGGGTTTTAGCTCCAGTCTTTCATGATGGATCCAGAGGTCGGGAGGCTTGACATCTTTGGAGTTTCCTTTGTACTTATGGGACCCATTCACTGATTTGCAGGCAGCTCGTTTCCTTGGGAAGGAAAACAAATGAAATGGTCTTAGCTTCCTTTCACTTGTTTCAAAAAGCAAATTTTCACTGAGATTTCCTTCAGATCTTGTCTCCAGCTGGGCAAAGGCTACCCACTGGGCAGGAAGCTTTGAGTTTTACGTATAAGCACATCTGACATCTCAAAGCATATTCTGCAACACTGCTGCCATGAAATTTGTCTCAAATGCTACCATATGCTGCAGAACTGTGCTCTACAGTCTAAGCTTTCATTAACAAAAATTAAGTTTCCAGCACTTATGGTTATTAAGAGAATATTCTAAACATGAAGTGTACATATATCACGCTGTGCTGATACTCCGGGGCTTTACAACCAACCTCAAACAATAGCTGTAGGAGGAGTGTGCAAATAGCCATTTATGCCAATAAGATGGTTAACTCTACAGACTAATGACAAGAACGTTCATTTCACCACTCCTCAGGTCAGACACATCTAACTGATGTGCTTTTTTGTCGCTGTTGACTAGCAGCAGCAGCAAACCACGAAGAGTGCTTGCGAGGCAGACATCTGACATGACGGAATTTTGGAAAAGTAGAGTTCCACACGCACTCCTCACTTCGGACCCTGGCAATGATGGAGGAAGGTGTCCCTTCTGGGTAGCACACTTGCTAGAAATGGCTAAGATATGGCTAAATAAAATTTTGAAAATGTCAGTGAACGGAGCCTCTCATGTAGGTGAGATGCAGCCAGACATGCTGCTGGCACCCTGCTTTGAGCACTGCAGCTGAGCAAGTAGAACAGATCAGAAGGTTATTCACTGGTGGTGGGCTGCTGCACGTAAGAGAGGTGGCATTTAGAAACTGAGAAAACAAACGCAGGATTTCGCAGGGTTATTTCTGCTCTTTGAAAACAAAATATGTCTCTTGGGCAGAGGCCCATGAATCCCAAGCACATCTGCCAGCTGCTAGACCATCACTCATACACCCTTGCTCTTCTCTCCTGAGGAACTTGCAGTTTTGCAGGATGGTTTAACTTCAGCAAAGCAAGTGGAGATTATCTTCTAGGCCTGGCTTTGAATCGCTTTCTTTTTACACAGCAGAGTCTTTTCAAACTTTAAAAAAAGCTTTCAGCTCTGTTCAGTTCATTCAAAGAACTTGAGGAAACAACCTTCAGGAGCCTATGAACAGAAGCATCGCTGCTGTAGTCTTAATCCAGATCCTCTAAATGAGGGAAGAATTGAGATGCATAGCTATATTTACGGCTTTGGAGCACTTTTCTAAGCAGTCCTCTACCAGGTTCAGATTCCACTCCAGTAACCTATCTAAAAATTGGGTATTACCATGCACAGCTTGTAAACCTACTCCACACCGTGAAGTACATGCTAAGAACAGAAATGAGAATCTGCTTGAGCTGTTGAGCTCACACAGCTCAAAACAGATGTATCAGCTCGAGTTTGGAAACAGAACAGCCAGGCCTGCATGCTGCTCTGCTCAAATTAACTCTGCCTCTGACCCTGGTGCAAAGCGAGAGACGTTAGCTCTCAGACGACCATGTAAACTTCCAGCAAGACATTCACATCAGAAAATGCTGCGGGTACCGCAAACACACAGAGCTGATTTTAAAATTTTAAAAAAGCAATGCCAGATAATCCCAGTATTTTAAACAATAATGTCTCCTCAGAGAGGGGCAAGTGTAGGTATACATGAAAGCATTGCCCCAGCGTGCCTGTGAACTCTTGATGGTTTGTAAACTCTGAAACACTGATTAGGAAAAGCAGAACATCATCATCATCATCATCACATGCACAATAACTTAGCTGTATTGACGCATGTTATCTTCTGAACACAAAAATTTAAACTGCGTTACTGATCTGTTGTCGGAGCAGAATTTCTACAGCCCGTAAGACTTAAAAGTGATAAACTCTAAAGCACCATAAAGAAAAGATTAAATAATAGAATTAAGTGAGGAAGGTAGAACAAGGCAAAGTGCCACCCGGCCATCTTACTTTTTTTGGTGAGAAGTTGTACGACGAGTGCAGAAGACGGCGACTATCACCACTATCACAATGGTGATCACTCCAACAGATACTATGATTACAAGGAGCATGTTGCTGTCCAAGGGAGAAGTAGGACTTCCGTGGGGACTGTTACTGCCTGGAAGAGTTTGAGTTGGGAGAAAGGGGTTATGTATTACACAGTCTGCTTGGAAAAGATCCCCATCCAAAGCAAGCAGTGCCCGTCAAAGGCTGCTAGAATCATACAGATTAGCACAACAAGAAAGATGGTTTGTCTGCTAGGATTTCAGGTGAAGTGCTTGCTTTTTTTCCTTTGCCATTTGCCAATTGTGTTTTTGTACAGTTGTTAAATCTATAAGGTGCTTTACAGATCCATTTCCAACTAACAGCCTATAAAAATATGTGTTCACCCTACTCAAATAGTTATCATAAAAAAATGCAGTAGATTAAGAGTCTAAGGAGAGTTAACCTGGGACCTTGCCAAAAGTATAGCACTACAGGCATTCCCCTGGACCCAATAATCACATGGATCGGCATCAGTATTCTACAGTGGTCACTGTCCTCTGAAAGAAAACACATTTTATGTGACACTAATAAGTGTTACCTTAGGGGAAGCCTTCCTCAATGCACAGTGCTAATAAGAAGAAGGAGTTAAGATTGTTTTTTTCCTTCACGGTATGTTCTTACTGAATTAATTTTACATTTGTGCACTACACCAGTCATTTAAAAGTAAACTGGGAACAAGATCTGCTTATCAAGACTGGAATGTAAATGCATGGGAAGATACTTTTTACATATAGCCCACACTATAGTAGGCAAGAACACTACGACAGAAGTATAATACAATTCCTTGAAGGGGGAACAACTATCAGCATAAAGAAAGTAAAGTTCCCGGAACAGATGTAATCAGGGTTGTAAGCAGCTTACTATTTTCAGCAGGATATAGCATCACCCGGTGCAACACCAAAAGACCCCGTGTTTAAGTTGAAAAGCTTTATAATGACACTTACCACCAAGCGGTGGTTTGTAATCTGGTCCTATGTCCACTGGGCGGCTTCCTTTCCCTGCAGATCCTGAAGCTGGAAAGGTCACATATGTGGTTATTTCATATACGTATTTACACGTACACATAAATACAGACTGCAGCATTTCTTAGCTAGCTCTTCAGAGCTCTCAACCTCTGTGAGCATTGCTTTTCTCCTCTTCTCTCCCCTACAACATGATTTGGCTTTGAACAGCAACTGTGGTTTTCTGAGAACTGCTTCTTCAAAAGAGCTATTTAATCCTGCGTTTCTGTTTTCCTACGTAAGCTTAGGAGCCTATACTGGTATTCATTTTTAAACATGTAATTAAAATTATTTGCAGTAATACATAGGTATATATCGATGCAAATAGCTTTGCCACACTTATACAGAGAGTTAATCAGCTTGAAACTGTAATTATACAGGTTTCTTTTCCTAATAATTACAGTAAGTGGGGAAGACTGGAAGTAAGTGGAGGATCAAAAGCCCAGTAAACGTAATATGAAGTCCCTGCCTATCCATAAAAACTCGTTTTCAACTTCTCCCCATTCTTTTCTGTTTGTTTCACCTTTGCCACAAGTGACAATGAAGCATCACAAAAACGTGTTTTTTTGGGAAACCTGGGAAAACAAATTAATTAGTTGCAAGCCATTACGTTTATGGGATGACAACAGCAGTAAACGTATCTGTACATTAGTTATTACAAACGGAGGCAAATTACACAGCCCCTCCAGAACCTGAGCTACTGCTAGTGGGCTCCTGGGTGCTAAACGCAAGAGCTGACCTCCCAGCTGCAATGTCGTCCTCTTTCTACTCTAACAAGTACTTCCCCTTGCATAATTCAGGTGTAATTTAGATCACTCGCTGCTGCAGCAAGACACACGAAGTCACAAGTTCACCTCTAATGTTAAGACCTCCCCTGAGCTAGCAGAGTGCTTCCCGCAGACGGAGATATACAAAAGCCTCATTCCTTCCCTTCTGTGTTTTCATTAAAACGCACTAATGCAATATTACCATGAATGATAAAAATACTGTTATAGGGAAGACACAGAACAAGATGCAAAAGACAACATTCCTCCTGTTACAGGAATTCATAATACTTTGCACACTTTTACACTGTTCTGCACAAAACCCCAAACCACAAAAAAACTCCAGAAGTCCATAAATACAGCAGTTTGACAATCATAAGAAGGATTTTTCTCCATTAAAAATCCACTCTAATCAAGAAGCAGTAAGTGTTAAAGGACGTGTAGCAAATGGGAATTGTGAACCTAAAGTCAAAGCCTGTAAATTAGTCACTGTGAAATAAAGACAACTGGTAAGAAGAGCCAAAGGTACCAGCAGGAATACTGATTGAGCCCCGAGAAGGACACGAAGAATGGATGCTACAGGTAGACATGAGGAGCTAGGTATAGTCTAAAATAATGGAAAAGACGTACCGCAGAACAAATCTATAATGAAAAAGACATATTGCACCTGTCAGTCTAGAGAGGACACTGCATTCAGTGAAAACGTGCTCTCTTTTTGAAGTACTGGGCTAATAATTTTGCAGTAGCAATGAAATTATTTAACAGAATTTTAAACAGCTTGTATTTCATAGATTTACATCTGTATGACCAGGTAACTTGCACTGAAAAGATGTGAAAAAACCCCCTAGATGAAGAAATCCTGGAGCACCAGAGAAGTTGCAGGAGAAGGGGGGGAATAAAAATAACTGACAATATTTTAAAAGAACAAATAGACACCCTCTGCATTTTTAGTGCAGCAGCTGCAGCCTTAACATAGGCCGGATCATGGAAAGCGTGGCAGGCAGGAGGTGGTGGCATGCTTTATGCCCATCTTTCTGTTTTACTGAAAACAGGTATTTTCAAACAAACTAAATGTCAGACTACAAATTTGGTTGGTAACAGTAACTATGCCGACATACTATATTTAGACTTCCATAAAACATTTTACTGAGTACTGTACAATGCTTTGTTAAAAATAACATAATAAGAAATGTGGCACATATTAACAAGATTAACAAGTAATTAACTGATAAGAATAAGAATCATAATTGCAGAATCACTATTCACGAGGGATATTTCTAATGAGTTCTGCAAAGACCTGTGCTTGGCCAACTGTAATTCAGTATCCTTAATAACACCGTGAAAGAAAATTAAAATAATTGCTACTGAGGTTAGCAGAGGACATAAAATAATGGAGCAGATAACAAGATACACAAAGTCACCTGCAGAGACCCACAGGGATCATGCCCTACATGTGGGTGTAACACAGAGGCGGTGCGGTTTATCGTGGCGTCTGCACTCCCCAAACAATGTAGATACTCACACAGCCAACTGCAGATTTTGGATACCTCGCCATACGCGTGTGTATATGGGACAAGCTATATAAATCATATTTAGATGATAAAAACGCTGGAAGGCAGCGATAGGGAGGAAGCAGTATTCCAGCAAGCAGTCTTATTTCCAAAGGGTTCAGATATCCTCGGGAATAACTACCTGCACATGATCCTTGTAGAGCGCAGCAGCTCAGGGAGCCTGATACTGGCACTGATGGCACAGTGTTGGTGTCTGCACATTCCCAAAAAAGCAAAGGTAACAAGATACAAAGGCCAGTTTTCCAAACATGATGAAATTTAGGAACCTAATTAAGTCGCTTCTCAGTGTCCAATTCCTGACACCAGGGATCAGCAGTTTAGCCTTTAAATTCTGGGGAGTTCATCTCTTCTGCGGTGCCACCTGAAAGATGACCTGACTCTCCTCTGCACTTCATGTGGCGTAAGGACTGTAACTCCTCGCCTCGCTCAGAAGCTGTCAGTCACCACCACAGCGGGAGGGTAAGCCTGGCTTCTACGCGATACGCTTCTACGCAATACGCTGGACAGGCTGCACCTTCTGTGGAGACACCAGCCTTTTTTCCAGGATCTTAAGAAGTTTGAGGTTTTCCATTTCCTTCTATGTTAACGAACAGTTTAAGATAACATTTACTTTAAATTGTAAGGGGCTTTTTTTAGCTTGTCAATCTCCATGTTACCCATTAGGTATCTGCAGCCAGGCAATTTTATTATGGTTATTATAGTTATTTTAACTTTGTGTTACTTTAGGATAGCTCTACTAGGACTAGATACCTTAACCTTGGCTTTCATACTAGGCCAGTGCAAATCCTTGAAGCCCGACAGCAAGACCCACTAACTTCTCCTAATGCAAGCTCTGTGCTACAGAAGCGTACGGAAGAACAATACGCTGTGCTTAATACAGAAGAAAACCACTGAAGTAGGGGAGAGAAAAAAAAAAAAGACAGAACCACTAAGGCCAGAGAGTCAATCCCATTGTAGTTTTGTTTCTTCCAGTCTCCAATAACTTGTCTACTATTTCCTGAAGGACACAATTCTGCAGTTTAGTGATCTTGTCACAGAGGCAGGCTTTTCTGCTCGTTGTCTTTTCTACGTTTAACCTACTGCCATGATTTATAATCTCTGACTGTTCTTACAGGAATTCTGGAAAAAAACTCTCTTGGCTTTTATGTAGGGTTTTATTATTTGTAACTTATAAAATTCAATAAATACTCATCAAATTATTATTAGAAGAGTATGTTACTTTAGGATGCTAACAGCGGATGAGATCTGGTTATCTGCTGAAATGAGGTTAGAACAGCACAGAAGAGAAAACAGCAACTTTTAAATAAAACCTTTTAATCTTCCCCTGGTCCCTTGCACTTGCACTTGAGCACTAATGATGACACAGTGAGCATCTGCTTCCCCCCAGACAAGCCTGAATCTCCCCTAGCATTGCTGTTACACAAGTCTGGATACGAATTTACTCCATAACTGTCTAGTATCAGCACTATTTGGTACACAGAAGGTAAAAGCTTGTTTAATAAATTACTTCTAAGTAACAGGTTGAAAAGCAAGTGAAAAAAAAAAAGGCAGCTCATTCTTAACCCCTTTAGGATCTATTTAATCGTATGTCTAAGCTGCTTGCCAACGTCCTTTTAAACTCATCCCTTCAGACTAATTCTTCCCCTTTTTATTGGGCTTGTAGCTTGTTTGGAAGAAAGCAAAAATAGCCCTGGGACATCCACCTTGTAATTCAATGCAGTAAACTCAAAGCTACCATTTCTTCAATCTACCATTTTAAAACCTTAAGGCTTTTAGTAGCTAATCCTGTGGTCTTCAGGAGAGTCTGAAGTCTAAATGGGCTGACAAGCAGAATCTCTGTTGCAAAAAAGCTTTCCAGAACAGGCATACTTTCCTTTATTATGAAAATAATTATAGATGTAGAGCTCAGAAAATAGCACTTGTGCTAATTAGGTAAGTGTTTGATCTTCCACCTCTATGTACTGAGATCTTGCTTCAGTGGTCAGGCTGGCTGGAGCATCACTTAATCCTAATTCATTTTGACAGAATGATTCAGCTCTGGCACAACCCGCTTGTCCCTTCATGTGACATCTGACTACAGAGATCACTTTATATTCCTAGCACCTAACCCACAAATAGGACTTCCAGCTCTTCCACTATTAAAAGCACAGCGGGAACTTGCTCATTTACAGTTAGAGCAGCAGATACTTGATTCATTTAGGAAATGCAACAGCACATGGACAGAAAAAACAAAATGTGTGAAGGATGGAATAAAAGAGAAAGCATGGCTATGCATTTACCTTGATCATTAGGCATTTTATCTGAGGATTCAGCTAGTGGGACAAGAACAGGGAAGGAAAAAACAAGAGAAAGATCACAAGGCTTGAAGGAGCGAGAGGCAGAATTTAAAGTTTCACATAGCATAAGCAGACTAGCTAGAGGTCTCATTTCTAATCACCAATACTCATATGCAAAAAGCACTGTTACAAAAATCTACTTTTCATTTTTCACCTCTCCTCAGAGTACTTTTTTTTTCAAGCTATCATGCGTTCGTACTATTTCACTAGTTACCCATCACCAAGCAGTTCTTGATTTAAGAGCCTGCTGGGTCACACCAGTGCCCTTGATATCATCCTCGTCACCAGCGAGCAGTTGTGCACTGGCTACCAACTCCCGAGGCTGCTGCTTTAGACCATTTCATCATGCGCAGACATGACACACAAGACCTAGAATCTTAAAGCAATTAAAAACTGGTTTTCTAAAAAGCACATTTAGGGCATGGACCAACATTAATAACTAATGACCTAAGTGCCCACCAGTAATTTTGAAACAACAAGTAATCAAACAGCTGAGCAACATTTGCACATGTATTAACTACACGCCAGAGCAACCCAATAGAAAATTTCATTCTACCCAAACTCCATTGTCTTCCTGTCTTTTCCAGTTTAAATATAAAATTCATGCTACTGGTATCTTATCCCTATAGAGACTGCACTCAGAACACGAGGAGGAATATATTTAGATATACGTGACAGTGACAGTTTACCTTTTGGGGTTCTGAACTGCACTGCCTCAGACATAGGCCCCATGCCCTTCGAGTTGCGGGCCTGAATTTTGAAATAATACGGAGTGTCCAGGGTCAGTTCCTGTATCTGATGGGTCAGTCTGTTGCCCACGACCGGTTCAATAACCCAGTCATGTATTTCAGCATTCACATCCGTACTGTAGTAAATGATGTATCCTAGCCAAAGGAAAAAGCAAAAGAACTTTATACATAAAAGAACAGGATAGTCGTAAGAACTCACAGAAAATGTTCTATTGACTTTTAACGGTGTTTGCACAGCTCAATGATTATGGGTTTTCTGAAAGTGTATTCTTACTTTTTCAAAGACTAAGAATGCATTCAAATATTAGACAGCCTTCCTACCTTAAATTTTAAACTGTTAAAAGTACATGTTTAGTGAAAAAAAGTGATTTAAAATATCAAAGTTATTTCTGATGACTGTTCACTGAATATGGAGAAATTCCTCATTTCGGTCTCTTTACCTGCTCATAAACTGAATAACATAAAATAACATAAAACTGTTATTATCAAAACATCCTCCAAGAATACTTACAGAAAATAACCTTAAAACAACAAAACATTCTCATGAACAGCTAAAGAACATGTGTTTAATAGTTTATAATGATTTTATTATTTTTCAGTTTATTAACAAAGACGACAATAATCTGAAGAGAAGTGAGGCTATCTCGCATGTCACAGAAGAAAAGTATGGGAAGAGTTTATGTTCTATTATTAAAATAACAGCAATTACAAACCAATCTGAAGTAAAAGCTTTATAACTTTTTTATATAAGAAACTCAGAGCCCCAGCATAAAATAAATACTTGCACAAATATAGGGTAGGGTCATCAGCTGCTTTGTGCACAACTTGCTGCTTCCCTTGTCCCACAGACCACCAGCCTGGGGGCTACAATAAGGGAGGGGAGATGTTCTCCAGAGTGGCGTCCACTTCTTCAAAGCCACTGAAAATATTGCTGATACCCCAAATTCATGTAATTCACAGTAACCAGTACGGCATGGAAGGTGACGCTTCAAACACCCGCTGCGGGTCTGGCATGCTTAACTTCTTCCCTTGGTGGCACAATTAACTACCGAGGGGTAGATTTAATGATTTGCTACTTGTACAGGTCACATAGCAACGTATCTGTAACTTGTTTAAGAAGGGACAACATATACATACATATAGTGACAGTTAAAAGCACTATATATAGCACAGTGGCACAAAACTACTGAGTTATGACTGCACTAATTAGTCAGCAACTCTAACGATGCACAAGCCTCTGGAATCCAGATTAGCACAGATCAGTATTTCCCATCCATCCTATCCCCGTCGAAAGGAGATCAGAGCTGAAAGGACAGGTGTTCCGCAGACTTGCTCTCCAGCGCGTGGAACTACACCATCCCTCAATTTTTACGGCATTACCTGATGCACAGAATGAACTGGGCCAAGTTAAGGAGTCATTACTGGAGCAGTAAGCAGCCTCTCCTGCCGGCAGCGGCTCTCCCCGCGAGAGGGCACTCAGCCCACACGTCCCCGAAAGCTCCTGCCCTGCTCGCCTCGAAAACGAAACATGTTCGGTGGACGCTGCGCTACCACAGCATGATTTATTTTTTAGCTTTTAACTGCTGCTTTTGCAAAAACTACTAAATACGATATGTTTTCACTCAACGCGTAGGAATACATGTAGGGTTCTCCTTCACAGTACAGACATTGCAAGGAGATGTTTTTACCTGGAAATCTGAATGTGTATGGTAATGTTTCTAACCACATTGTCCGAGGAAATGCTGATCTCTTTGTGCACTGTCTTCCCTTTCTCATGTGTGCACCTGATGTAAGATGATAGGCTTATCTTTTCAGCAGCACATAGAACCCGGGGATATTTGTGCCTGACATTTCACCCATCTGAATGACACTCACTGACTGCTGGCAACCGAGTCCTTTAACCTGCAGTTAAGATAAAGGCTCGTTTCTCCCGTCAAACCCTCTTTCCCATAGAGAGGAAACATCTTGTTGACACGAACACAGAACTGGCTTTATAGCCCGTATAAAACCATATACACACAACATACAAACAGCTGTGTGTGTGCAGAGACATACAAATGGCTCAGACAGCCGTCGCAGCGCGGAGTAAGCTGCCGCCTGTCAGAGCTGCATCCCTGCAGCGCCGGCTGCGAGATGCGCTGGGCACAGGACAGTACACGGAGCGGTGTGCTGCAGAGCCCCGCCAGCCCTGGGCTGGCTGGCAGCAGCCTCGCCAGACAGCGAGCGTACCTGCCAGAGCCAGGCTGTCGCACGGCAGCCTCCGCGCTGCATACACAGTGCCGCCATGCCTTTTAGGGGTCTGTCTTACAGCTTACTTCAAAAATTGTTGTAATTGCTAAAGGTTAAGAGTCTCCAGCATCCTGCCTTTTCAGAGGCTCCTCTCTAGAACCCGGGCTGCAGTACTGCCTGATCAGGTGCCAGCTGGTGACAGGCTTCCAAGGTGTGATTCTGCACCGTAGTTAATTCTGAGAACACAAGCAACATCATGCACTGCAAACTACGCCAAAAAAATCTGCTTTAAGCTTAAAGCCTGGGGTAAAAAAGGAAAATTGAAGTGAATGATTTCAAAAAGCCTTTAGAAATGTGAATCCAAACAGAAATTACAGGAAGGAAATGGTAATTATTATTTTCTGTAAAATGATTTATCCTACATGAAAGCGATGCAGTTACAAAGGCACATAACAGTTTACTCATAATGGTTATGTCAGAGGTCTAATAAACTGACTTTAAATCTGTTCTGTGCCACAAAAATGACACAAAGATGACAAAGAGCACTGGGACCGAGTCTTCTATATAAAATACTGATGGGTCAGACGCATTACAGATGTATTTCTGGAGGCATGCTATTAGAATAGCACCAGCTGATGAAGGCAAAGGTTACTGAGATATTTAAACTTTCAATTATATTTCTGGTTAGACTCCAATTTCACACCGCAGTTAGTTTATATCTTATTATACTTTTACTAGGTACAAAAGTAAATAATTAATCTGAGCTACTAAAAAGATTGACAAAGAAGATATAGACCTCTTGGCTAGCTCCAGGCTAAATCAAGCACGGAATACGCTCACACAATCGTGCAGATTATTTTCTGCTGTTAACCAAGCATGTTATATCTGCCTTTATTGCTCACGCAAACTGCACCTGTAATTTTGCCATTGGCTTCCGATGGAGGCTGCCAGTTAACAATTATTGTCCGAGGCTTTCCCTCTTTGCTCACCACAGTCACGTCTTTGGGAGGCGAGGTAGGAACTGCAAACAAACACAAACCAGGCTATCAGAAACAGGTTGCCCAATTTCACCGCATATAAATAAGGAACCTCGGCACCTTCGCTTTTTATTTGTTTTACCACAGGTAAAAGGCACGTACAATAATAAAAACTCTGAATGTTCAATCTTCAAATAAATCTCCCACCTAGCGTAGTGGTCTTACCAATTTACTCCATTCAACTGGCAAATGCCATCTGGCGTGCAGCTTCTCCTCTCCGTAAGGAGTTACCTGTTTCTACAGTGTTTCTGTCAGCAGATGCTGTGATTCGTGACTGAATGAGCCCACGTGTCTTCAAAAACACGGCAGCTTTGCACAACTCTAACAGTTGGGGTCAACGACTTCTCACCTGAATTTCTTCGGTCATCACAGAAATTGCACACACTTGTGAAATAAATACATTTTACATGTGCAGGCATACGAAATATCACTGTATTTTCAGGTTTATGGTGGGACCAAGACATAGTAATGCCAATTTGCCACTTAAATCTGAATCAGCAAAGTAAATTCACGAGAGATTTAGAATCATAATCCATAATTGCTGATTTACTGTAGTGAAGAATTATTCGTGATTTGCAAGGAAATCTGTGCCACAGAAGCATGTGAAATCCAGAAATATTTGCTGTACACAGTCACCCAATCTTTTTCCTTTCTCTTTTGCCAGAGAACAAGATCGAGAGCAAGAAAGCAGGAGAGAGCACGTCCTTCTCCCAGCAGCCTCCTCCCACCTCAATGCAGGAAATGGCACAAACTGCTCCAGCTAAAGACTGAAACCCGAGACCCTTCTTGCTGTGAACTCAAATCTCCAGCTGGGGCTTAGATTAATGGCTTTCAAACGTACCCAGCCGGCGTCTCCAAAGGTGCATTAAACAGCCACAGTTTGCAATGCCACATTATGAAAAACATGAGACTTTATAGGTAACTTTTAGCAAAGTAAATCCGCCCTGGATATCTAATACTATAATAGTAACATTTAGTGCTTACATGGTGCTTTCTGCATTTAAAGAGCTTTATGAATATTGCCTATTAGCAATTAATCTGTCCATCCTCTGAGATGGCTACTTACTATCCCAGTGCAGACTAAGAGTTGGAGACCAGGCACAGCAAAAGCCAAAAAAGTTACTGTAACTATTATCCCAAATACTTACAAACACGCTCGACAGAAATGTACAGACACAAGCATGATTCAAGGCCCTACAGTGAGCTTCAGAGAAAAAAAAAAATCAGGACTAGCCCTCAAGAGATTACTAATTCACAGACCAACACTGAACCCGGTATCCCGTATTTTTCTTCAGCATTAGCTGAGGAGCAAGTACTGCACAACACTGCTACTCATGAGTATTCAAAAATAATGAGTCACACACTCAGGAATTTGGCGAGTAATATAAATCACAAGATCTGTTATGAGAAAATATATTTAGCCCTTTTTTTTTTCATTTGCTTGTTAGTTCCCAAGCTTTTAGGTCATGTTTACAAATATTCTTTACAACCACCCCGACTAGAAATTTACTTTCTATTTAAATGAGTAGAAATGAGACCTCCTGCATCTCACCCTTACTCCTCCTCTACTTTTTGAGTTTCATATTCTAAGAACTTTATTTGTGCAACTTTTGCAATCTCTTATCTTAGTGTACAGTTACGGACGAGAACTGTACATCTGTCAGCAAAAATACCAAATAATGTGTTTTAACATGGGATGGGCGTAGTAATCAGGAGCTGTGCTGTCCAGAAGGGCACCTGGCTCCACATTGTGGGATTCCCACCAAAATCTAAAGCAACTGAAGCTCGCTAAGGGTTCATAAGACCTCAGAGCAAGTTATGAGCTTTCTGATTTTACCTTGGTTTTGCTTTTTCTTATTTCTTGTTTTCAAGTATTTGGATGATTTCACCAGTTCTTTGCATGCTTGATTTTTTTTTGCTGTATTTTCATTTAGCATGAGAAGCACAGGGTAATTTGGATAGGCCCGTTTTTGTCCTTACAGTTCAAATAATCAGAAAAATAAGCATAATAAGCAGTAAATTTAATTGCACAAACATCATTTAACAGTGCAGGATAAGAAGAGCTAATGAGGGACGGGTCCTGGACCTCACAGTGACTCCATGGGCTCAAGCTCCTCCCGGCAGCTTCAAACCCTTTTCCGCCCTGTACTTGGAGAGCGCGTCGTTTCCACAGCCCCAAGAACTGCAGGGGCAATTCCTGCTGAGAACCAGAATGTAGCTCTGAGATGGACGCTTAATTTCTGCTGGGATTTTTTGGTTGTTCATTTGCCTCATGCACTTTGTCACTCCGCAATAATTATCATCATAATTATAGCAAATTTTAATTATTATTTGCTAAAGTTTTTTTTTGTATTTGCTATTAACATGCTATTTCTGAGATGTTTCAAGCGTACGCTTCTTTATTCTCCCCTGTCCGTGCACTGTGGTACATTATTCATTACTTCTCTGTAATTTGATGTAAATTCTTTTGCATGCAATCATCCCTTTGAATTCTGAAGTGTGTTGTTGTTTTTTAATCAGAATTTCTGACTAAACTATAAAGAAAAGAAGCCCCCAGCAAGTACTCATCAGCATAGTAATTTTAAATACATGCTTTCCCTCCTCCAGAATTCTGGCAGACGCGACTTCATTCATCTCATCAGGAATGCTGACCCTTCCAGAAAGACGCGCAGCAGTACCTAATTCAAAAGTTGTTCCGTGTGCTGTCATACTCCACGTACTCGATCTTCGACCTTTAGTCACCATCACAGAGAACTCATACAAGGTATTTGGTTTTAACCCGGTCACTAAATAGCTCAAAGTGGTCGCATTTGCAGTCTGAAAGAAAAACAAAGTGTCAGTAACTTCTGAACTGAAAACCACCCATCACCAGCTCGAAAGGCAATTGTTTAAAACATTTTAGCATTGCTGCATTTTCATAACCACAGTCATTAATTCTGTAATGTTTTTGCTCTGTCATGCAAATTCATTAATCAAGTATTAATGTGCAATTGTGTTATCCTAAACTAGAAATTCTTTCTGCAATCAGCAAGAGCATTTAATAGCAGTCAATTATAAATTTAAAAAAAAGGGGGGGGGGGAAACACAAGGTCCAGGGCACACTTGTTATGCAGCAGGCTAAATTACTGTCTACTTGGGGGGTTTAATTTACAGCATTTCATTAACTGATCTGGCTAGGGAAAACAATGAAGCAGAGCTAACTATAACAGTCCTTGAAATCTGTATCTGTGTGCCAAATTCCTGTTAGATTTTTCAGTAAATATTTAACATACTTTAAAAAAAAAAATCAACTGAAAGTACAGGTGCTGAGAGACTTAAAGATAATTAAGCTTTATTAACAGGTAGATTTTTTTTTAGGAAAAAATGGTTATCTAGGATCACACACTGAAACTACACATGGTTTAGAGTGTGATTTATAACTCAGCCATTTAGGTAGAATTTTTGACTTTCAGGTTAAAATATCTGGTATTTGCTGTATGTGATTTGAACGTAAACACAAAGTACTTGAGGCCTATGGGGGGGAGGGGAAATCTACATGTATGTATATTCCTTACTTTGACCTACAGTGATCTAAGCATAGAATTAATGAGTTAGTTGTTTCAAAACTGACAGGGCCATACAACCACTACACTAACAGCTACTGCCTTCAGACCGCAACAGTTTGCAGCTAATCCTTTTCAAGCAAAAGGCCATCCATAAATGCGCATTCCCTGAAGACTCTCTGAATAACACAGCCCAAACTCTACAAAGGCAACTCTTCTCAAGTATCCATGCCAGCATTTTTGTGACACCAGGTGACAGTTCAGCAAACTGTTAGCCCATGTATTTTGCTTGTTCACAGACATGCGTTTTGCCAGGCAGACATCGTAAGGGTGGCCAGACAACAAAGATATAAAACTAATAAAAATAAAATTCTCAATTTACTTTAAACCTTTACGTGACACAAAACTGAGTGTAGTTTCAAAGTAAATGTGACTGTGGCCAAATGGTTCAAATAGCTAAGTGTAGGGCAGGACAGTTCTTACACTAGTTCAGTGACAAAGCCTGACTGAACACAACCTCCCTAGTACGGACACGAAGCCCTGTGTTCAGAAGAGCTTTTCATCGGCTCCTGAAGAGCCAAGCAACATTCTCTCCTGGCTCTTCGCAGTGCAGCTCAGGGACACTGGGAAAAAGCTGATGCTTCAGCAGAAGCTGCAAAGACCCTTGGCTGGGACCATCACCTCATGAGAAGACTCTCCTAGCATCTTGCAGTATGAGCTGACTTTTCCCCCGCAAAGCACACCATTTCTTCCTCTCCAGAATACCTGTGGAAATTCCTAACGTTATTTAAGCATTTGATTCTGTTTGTAGTACTTTTTTGCTCCTGGCTTCAGTCACATGTGGCAGCTGGAGTCCTGAAGTTGTATTTTTCATCTATGCCTTTGAAACTCGGTATCTTTTAGTTTCACTGCGCATCACACTGAATGTAAATGACACATGAAAGGCTAAACTGGAGTGTTAGACTACTCTGGTTTCTTCATTTTTAACACCATTTACTGTTTTTAAGATCACAACATATCCCATGGTATTAAACCCTGCTCACCTACTAGAAATAAACTTCATAAATACTACCCTGTAAAATTTATTTTCCTTTTATACAGTCCTAAAAGATCTAAGTTAAGATTTAATATTTTAGCTTACGCTTGAGAGCACACTGATAAATCACAGGTAGCCTGCGAGGAGGACAACTCTGCTCCACCAACAAAGATTCTTTGAGAAATGCTCTCTGATCCACATTAGTGAAACTACACGGTTCAAAGCACAGTGGCGTGTTTTAGCTTCAGGAACTGTATCACATCTGTTCCTGTGTTTATAAGCTCCAGACTGAGACAACTCCTATACAAATCTAAGAAAATACAGCTCCTTAAGGTGGAACCTCTTAACTTGTATTTGAAGCACGCAGCCTCTTCTTTAATAGCAGTTTGTGAATGTCAGCATAGAAGCGGGGAGCAAATGTAGAAAGTATGAATGAACTAGATCAACATCCGATTTACGGACGAGAGGGATGGATGAAACAACACTGTGTTGAACAGATGTAGCTTTGGATACTAGAGAACTGACACCAAGATAAGATTTCTGTGTGCAAGGCTGCGTAACGGAGAAGCTCCGATGCAACGGGGCGAACAGCCTCAAAACATGCAATAAGTAACAAAGCTGCTAGAGATGGCCATGACAAACAATATACTGGCTCCTACTTCATAAAGTTCCCAAAGACCTGACTGAAATGCAGCAGCTTATTCAGCAGCACCCCTGAAAAGAGGTTTTGACTTCCCTAAAATCAGCAATTGTACTTGTCCAACAGAGTAGTACAGAATTTATGATTGAAAGAAAGAAAGAAAAGCAGGATGTCAGTTCTCCAAACATCGTGGGCTGCAAATGATTGGAGCAAATGTTCTCAAACTTATGTCCTTTCAGCCAAATGCTTTTTACAGTGACTAATTTGGAACTATATTCCATCATTATATATTATTTTTGGTCCACAATAAAACTGCTTGACCACAAGTCACCAGCACCGAGAACGGTGACAGTATTGCATTTACCGCTGAGGGTGGGTTTCTGTAAGCATTTAACGAATGAAACTGCAGCATTATATAAATCACTCCCAAGACATCCTCTGCACGACTCAGGAATGTGGGTTCATAAATAACTTGCCTTTACAGGAAGAACATATACGTCTTTCAATTAAAAAAAAAAATCTGGTTTGTAACAAGATTGCTCTGTAAAAGCATGAAGGGAGCTCCACTAGCTGGATATTTTAACAACCATTTCCTTTGAGTCTCACTTCGATGTGACATTTGCAGTCAGCATTTCTGAGGCCTCCAGGTAACTCTGAAAATTAAAAAATATCCAACCACCCAACTAAAAAAAATCCAAACCAATAAACCAAACCGCAAATCTAGTCTCCAAATCAAAGCAGGAGATGAAAATCAAAGAAGGCAGGGATATCATATTGTTATATATTTTGGACCTATTCAGTTCCCAAAGGAAAGGTTCACTATCAACTTCATATGAACAGAAGAGGTTGTAAAAGGAAACTTAAAACCGCCAGGGTAAATATTTTTCCTGCATGACTCACCCCACAAATTCAGATTCTTCTGCTCACTGGAGAGCAGCCATTAGTAACACATACCTTATTAATGCATTACTGGCTCCTCTAAAGGTAAGCCCACATCTGCCATACCAAGTGCTCTCGTTAGGGTGAAGTAGAAAGGACAAAACCGTCACCACAGCCATGGTCCCCCACCAGGACGTAACTCTGGCAGTTTCTGCCTTCCTTCCCTGAGCCAGCTCTTCTGTCCACTCACACATCACAGCCCGTCTCCCATCTCCTTCCCACACACAGGCAGAAGAGACCACAGAACCGACTACTTCCACTACATCAGAAGAATCTCTGAAGTGCGGATTTAACTGAGCAGTACTGATCTGAACTCAGTCCAGGCACCTAAACGGAACCAGGCACACCTCTGTGCCGTTTCCTAAGTGCTTGTCTCTACTCTCCGCTTTCACTTAACCCTGACTTGAACACGAAACAACTTCTCACTGAAATAACGCAGCTGTTAGTGTTGTCAAAACTCCAATACCTTGTACTTCGTATTTGCAGGAATATTGGTTTTCCAGCGAACTGTGTAGTAGCGAGCATCTGTGATCTTCTGGTTCTTCGGCAGAGAGTTGTCTGCCCAAGTGATCCGTATGGTGTCATGACTCAGAATGGAAGCCTGAACTCCCACCGGTGGCATCATGGGAGACGGATCTGGCACTGGAGTGTATGGAGCATTAATAACAAACAAATCAACCTCGGAAGTGTCTAGGGAATTGATGGGTAAAAAGTAGTGTATTATAATTAAAAAGGGAGAAGGTGGCATTTTAATGTACACAAAAACAAAAAAGGGGAAATGCAGGGTAGTACAATGAAATGAAAGGTGAGAAATGGAGAGAAAGAGAGAAAAGCCAGAGTTAATAGGCAACATCAGATTGGCTAATAAAATTACTCTTGCATCATGTGCCCTTCTTAAGACAGTAAGACAACATAAATATGCTAATATATACACCCAATCATATTAGTGTTCAATAGATTCACCCATGGCCTAAGAACCCCAAACCTACAGTAATTTTAACTTTGGCTTTATTTGCCGAAGTGTCCACTGATTCCTCTTCAGAAAACAATGAGGAGGAAAAAGAGCTGGAGTTCTGGACAGGTAAATGCCGCTTCATAAACATTAGAGGGACCTCCCAGCACCTTTGAAAGAATGCTAATGTCAACCAAGTTCCAGTATCGTACAAAATTGCAATAACTGAAGAAACTGCAATTCCAGTGTCCTCTATAAAATCTGTAAGAATTCCTGCTCTTCAGAAGACTAAAGCACAAAGAAGTGTTACCATCTACACAAAATAACCGAGTCAGCACTCCAGTAGAGAGCAGTGAGCCATAGCACAGTAAGAGCTCACCTGCAAACAAATTTCTCTGCTTAAAATGTTTTACTAATGTATTACAAGGTAAAAAGAAAAATGCCAAGAACTTGTTTAGTGTGACTGCAGATTGAGACTTAGACAAAGAAAATACCAGCACCCCATTCAAAATATCAGTGTAGAAGACAAAAAAAAAAAAAAAATCTATACTACTTGTTGATAAAAACCACAGTCAGGGCAATGCCTTTAGAACTGCAGCCACACCATGTGTGCTAACGCAATGGTCACTTTTTGAGTAAGAACATCAGTAATTAGCCAAAAGGTCAGTTTTGTATTTAAAATGAAACCAATCTGAGGTGGTTTATGAAACGGATGAAAGATGCAAGGCAATCACTGAAACAGTAACGCCAATCCGTTAAGGAAATAGAGTGTGCTTGATGGCACCGACGGATCATCACACGTTCAGCTGCTGTGCCTGTCAACAGCCGTCAGCCGTGCAGACGTTCAAAGCAGCCCCTTGCCTTTACCTGAGTGGGGCCTGGTCACCGCACTCTCGTAGAGAGGGATTCCTTCACCGACGTTGTTGAACGCTTTCAGAGTTATGACATAGTGGGAGCTGGGGTCTAAAGGGAAAAAATACACTTCTTATTAGGGCAAGCTGTCAGCAAATCCTGTTTTCTGCTTCTCTGTATTCTCTTCATTCAGTATTTTATTTTTTAACTGAAATATGAAATATTTAGACTAAATTTGAATTGAATATGTCTCCATACAGACCTTCTGTTAGTGTTCAGTAGTTCTCATACAGTGTAAGTCTACAGTTACAGCAAATCTACCTTAAGTACAGTCAAAATGGTAGTGAAGAAAAACATTTCAAAATTAACATTTTAATTTGCTGCATTATAAAATTACTCAAAACTCCAATTTCATGGAACTTCTCAATAGTCTGCAATATTTATTTTTCTTTCAGGATACCTTACCTACTACAGAGAATTCTGTGGAGGGGGGAATCTATATTTTTCTTTTAAAGTAGATGCCACTGTATCTTGGTGACATTTCAGTTTCTGTTTTTGCCTGAAGCGACCTGTTCTGCAGCTCCAGAAGGAGAATAAGGAAATGCTGCTCAGCATGAAAGTTTTTGTAATAAGCGTTGAAGGGAAAGCATCAAATCAAAATGCACTATGCTCCAAACTTGGTGAATTTAGGATTCTGGGCTGGGGGGGGTGGTGTTGTTCCTCTGCCTCTTTCTCTATCATCAGAAAACTGAGTTTATTTGACATTTCTCAATGGTTTGGCATCCAGTATAGTATCTGAACAAGGAAAAAGATCCTCTTAAAAACACACATGTAGTTTTACTTATTTATAATACCATAATTAGAAAACAGTAACATAAATGAGAGGCAAAACTTGGGCACTGATCTTCATTCACTTTCCTCACCTAAATTTTCAATGGTGTAGTATCTCTGTTTATAGTCCACCTTGATGGTCTGCGCGTGAGGACTGCCAATGCCGTACCCTATCGCATAGCCTCTCACCACGATGTTCTGGTTTTCAGGTGGAGTCCAGCTTACTACGATACTGGTTACCAGCGGACGGACATGTAAGGAACTTGGAACTTCAGGAACACGAGATTCTGTTAAAGAAAAATGATGCACTTAAAGGACTTCTCTTAAATTCAGGTAATTCCATGAAGAGCTGGGAGCTAGGAAGGTCAAATGCAGCACTGACGCAGACGCTGCAAAGGAGCGAGCTTTATTGTACAAGAGAGAGCAAAGAACTCTAATAAGCAGAAGAAAATTAACATAGTTTTGTGTCCTAATATATTTTAATAGATCCTCTTCTGAAAAGAAAGGACAGTCGTACTGTCAGATCTGCTTCAAGGCAGACTTTTTTGATGTTTCTGCATGTTCCTTCCAATTTGCAATTTTTCAAAATATGCATTAAATTTATCACGTCCTTCTCTTTCTGTCCTGGGTTTGGCCAGAACAGGGTTAATTTTCACCGGAATCCAGGAAGGGGCACAGCCGGGGGGTGGGGGCTGACCCCACCTGGCCAAACAGAGCCCGGTATCCCATACCATGTG
>Ga0065711_1033588_pt1 | contig 25214 bp, 11 predicted proteins | sample Hoacrofraction12_FD_59098 | JGI IMG/M metagenome (GOLD analysis project Ga0065711, IMG submission 59098) | Hoatzin crop microbial communities from Cojedes, Venezuela - Epithelial fraction 12 v2 (version 2) | ecosystem: Host-associated > Birds > Digestive system > Esophagus > Crop | place...
AGCCTCCCTGGGCAGCCTGTTCCAGTGCTCCGTCACCCTCAGAGGGAAGAAGTTCTTCCTCATGTTCAGACGGAACTTCCTCTGCTTCAGTTTGTGCCCATTTCCCCTTGTCCTGCTGCTGGGCACCACTGAAAAGAGTTTGGCCCCATTCTCCTGACACCCACCCTTAAGATATCTATAGGCATTTCTAAGGTCCCCTCTCAGCCTTCTCTTCTTCAGGCTGAACAAGCCCAGCTCCCTCAGCCTTTCCTCATAGGACAGATGCTCCAGTCCCCTCATCATCCTCGTAGCCCTCCACTGGACTCTCTCCAGTAACTCCTCATCTTTCTTGAACTGGGAGCCCAGCCAGAATTGGACACAGTACCGCAGATGGGGCCTCACTAGGGCAGAGTAGAGGGGGAGGAGAATCTCCCTCGACCTACTGGCCACACTCCTCTTAGTGCACCCCAGGATCCCATTGGCCTTCTTGGCAACCAGGGCACACTGCTGGCTCACGGTTATCTTGTCATCCACCGGGACTCTCAGGTCCCTCTCCACAGAGCTGTTCTCCAGCAGGTCCGCCCCAAGCCTGTACTGGTGCACGGTTTTACTCCTCCCCACTTACAGGACCCTGCACTTGCCCTTGTTGAACTTCACGAGGTTCCTCTGCGCCCAACTCTCCAGCCTGTCCAGGTCTTGCTGAAAGGCAGCACAGCCTTCTGGTGTATCCACCACTCCTCCCAGTTTGGTGTCATCAGCTAACTTGCTGAGGCTACACTCTGTCTCTTCATCCAGGGCATTAATGAAGAAGTTGAACAAGACTGGGCCCAGTACTGACCGCTGGGGGACACCACTAGTTACTGGCCTCCGACTAGACTCAGTGCCGCTGATGACAGCCCTCTGAGCTCTGCCTTTCAGCCATTTCTCAATCCACCTTACCGACCACTCCATTAGCCCACACTTCCTGAGCTTGTCTATGAGGATGTTATGGGAGACAGCACCAAAAGCCTTGCTGAAGTCAAGGTAGACAACATCCACTGCTCTCCCCTCATCTATTCAGCTGGTCATGTCATCATAGAAAGCTATCAGATTGGTCAGGCGTGATTTCCCCTTGGTGAATCCATGCTGACTACTCCCGATAACCTTCTTTTCCTCCACTTGCTTAGAGATGACATCCAGAATGAGATGCTCCATTATCTTTTCCGGGATGTAGGTGAGGCTGACTGGCCTGTAGTTCCCTAGGTCCACCTTCTTGTGCTTTTGGAAGACTGGAGTAACGATGGCTTTTCTTTAGTCCTCAGGAACTTCTCCTGTCCTCCAGAACCTTTCAAAGATGATAGAGAGTGGCTCAGCAATGACTTCCACCAGCTCCCTCAGCACTCGTCGGTGCATTCCATCTAGGCCCATGGATTTGCGGGCATTCAGATTGCTAAAATGATCTCTCACACAGTCCTCCTCAACCTAGGAAATGTCTTCCTTTCTCCAGGCTTCCTCTCTTTCCTCCAGGGCCTGGGATGCCTGAAGGCCAGCCTTGGCACTGAAGACTGAAGCAAAGAAGGCATTCAGTAACTCCACCTTCTTTGTATCCTCCATCACTAGGACACCCACCTCGCTCAGCAGTGGCCCCACATTTTCCCTAGTCTTCTGTTTGCTGCTGATGTACTTCAAGAAGCTTTTCTTGTTGTCCTTCATATCCCTTGCCAGATTCAATTCCGGGTGGACCTTAGCCTTCCTCCTTGCATCTCTGCATGCTCTGACAAGATTCCTGTACTCCTCCCAAGTGGCCTGTCCCTCTTTCCACATTCAGTAGACCTTTCTCTTCCATGTGGGTTCTGACAGAGTCTCTTTACACATCCATGTGGATCTCCTGACTCCTTTGCTAGATTTCTTGCACAGGGGGATGCACCAATCCTGAGCATGGAGGAAGTGATATTTAAATAGCGACCAGCTCTCTTGGACTCCCCTACCTTCTAGAGTCCTGACCCACGGCATTCCTCCAAGTAGGTCCTTGAAGAGGCCAAAGTTAGCTCTCCTGAAGTCCAAGGTTTTGATCCTGCTTATCACCCTGCTTCCTCCATGCAGGACCCTGAACTCCACCATTTTATGGTCACTACAGCCGAGGCTATCTCCAGCCTTCACATCCTCAACCAGTCCCTCTTTGTTCATTAGTGCAAGGTCCAGCAGATTGCCTCTTCTCATCGGCTCCTCCACCATTTGCATCAGAAAGTTATCAATGATGCTCTGTAGGAACCTCCTGGACTGTATGTGCCTGGCTGCGTGGTCTTCCCAGCTGATATCTGGGTGGTTGAAGTCCCCCACAAGAACCAGGGCCTGTGACTGTGAGACTACTTTCAGCTGCTTGTAGAAGACCTCATCAACTTCCTCTTCCTGATCAGGTGGCCTGTAGTACACACCCACAATAATGTCACCCATATGAGGCTGTCCCTTAATTCTAACCCATAAGCTCTCAACTCATTCTTCATCTGCCACCAGGCAGAGCTCAATGCATTCCAGTTACTCCCTCACATACAGGGCAACTCCACCACCTCGCCTTTTTGGCCTGTCTTTCCTAAAGAGTGTGTAGCCATCCATGACAGCATTCCAATCATGCGAGCTGTCCCACCACGTCTCTCTAATTGCAGTGAGATCAAGGCCCTGCGACTGCACACAGATCTCTAATTCTTCCTGCTTATTGCCCGTGCTGCGTGCATTGGTATACAGACATTTCAGGGAGGAAATCAAGCATGCTGGTTTCCCTGGAGGGGTGCAAGAGGATCTGCCATTTCTGTGCCCACAATTAAGGTTGTTGGGACACAGCTGAGGAATATTTGTCCCTTCTCTGATTAGCCACTCTTAATCCCCAGCCAGATGGGATGGCCTGAGAATTGGGACTTTGACCCCCACCCCCCGAGTCCTTCAGTTTCAAGCCTTCCACACCAGGTTGGCTAGCCTGGTGCCAAAGATCCCCTTGCCTTTTCTAGACAGGTGGGTTCCATCCCTCTCTAACAGGTTGTTGTCATTGAAGAAAGTCCCATTGTCATAAAAACCAAACTCTCACAGCGGCACCAGCCATGAAGCCAAGAGTTGATATCTATAATGCGTCTGTTTCTAGCTTATCCCCTTCCTCCAACTGGTAAAATAGAGGAAAAGATAACATGGGCACCAAAGCTTTTTGCTCTCACCCCCAGGGCTTTGAAATCTTCCTTCATTCTGCCAGCATTCCGACTTGCAGTGTCATTTGTGCCTACATGAAAGAATAACAGTGGATAGTAGTTTCTGCTCTTCACAAATTGTGGCACCCTCTTGGTCACATCTTGGACCTTAGCTGCCAGAAGGCAGCACACCTTGCATGCCTCCCTGTCAGGTCAGCAGATGAACGCCTCAGTTCTCCTTAACAGGGACTCACCCACCACGAGTACCCGTCCAGTTGAATATTTGCATGTAAAACAAATTCATCCCAGTTCAATATTTGCATGTAAAACAAATTCATCCCTAAGGCCAGGCTGAGGCATGTCAACACCTGATTCTCCTCTGGCTTATGGTGGCATGTAACGGTCACTAACAGCCCTTGGATTCAGGCCCACATATACTTGAGGAAATTAGTATTAATATTCTGGCTGAGATTATTGACACAATGAGTTATTTGGTGTCACACAACACCTGGTCTTGGCTGTATGAGGAACTATGTTGATCAGCAATGTGTAATCATCACCCACATGTCATCAGACAGTGCCTGTCAACTTCTTCCCATCTAGGGCTGGATGTGAACTGATGACGTGCGTGGGTTTTGCTACCTATCTCTCGGAAAGCCACTTTTATAAACAAATGATGGAACTGCAAGTGACATTTCTGTTTCCAATTTTCTCTTTCGTTCATCCCCAGGTTTACTTAGCTGCAGTTTTGGAAAATGTTGAATGAGCACAGGAACAAGAGATACCCTTATGTTCCAGCATCCTGCCTAATCACCCAGCAGCATAGCTTTAAGTGATATTACACTGTAATTACATTAGCTGCAGTATTGGATGCTCATTATCCTGTCTTAATTGTGCAATAATTTTGATCAATGTGTAATTTCCTTGGTGCTGACTGTTGTGATTGCAAAATAAAAACACAGTTTAGGAGCTGTTGCATGTACATCTGCTTAGTGACTCCTTCAGTGCATTTGGTTGTGCACACATACACGTGTGTTTGTTTGCGTGAGAGACAGAGAGAACGTGAGCAGCCCGGGCAGCTGCCTGCCAAAATGTTCCCTGCTTGCAGCTGCACAGAACAGACAAAAGACTTCTGGCTAATCTTGCTGTGGAGGTTTAAGAAGTCACCTCTGTCAATCATGCGCCTGTGATCAAATCTATCACCTGGATAGCAGTCAGTAGGATGGATGCCTGTGCCCACACCTCAGCTACTTCAGTGTGAAAGCCAGCATTTTTTCTTTGCTGTCTGCTCATGAGTGGCTGCAGCTTGGAGGATGGACTTTGGACAGAAGGGTTGTGCTGCAAAGCCATCTTCCTTGCTGTAAGCCCTGTTATGGGTGCACAATGGCAGAGCAAGGCAGTGCCAAGCTGTGGCAGAAAGAGCTGGCAGAGCTTTTGTCAGTGCCTCTGGTCTCTTCAGGAAAAACACTCTGTCCATTAGTGTGCTTACATCCAGGCAAAAACACTGATAAGCAAATAGTGGAATGGGTGGTAACAAAGAATAAATGAGGGTAGACAGTACAATAGGATAGACACAGGACACTGACCTGGAAGGAGGAAAAAGACGAGCAGGAAAAGCTGTTGAGATCGGTTTACACTCTTTCAAAAATGAAGCGCCAGGCAGGTGCAGTAATTGCCACTTGTTGCGTCTTCTCTACAGAAAGTCAGTGGTATCCGCTCAATTACAGGATATTCAGTGGCAACAGATTGTGAATGTAACTTGAAAAGTGTCCTTTCCCTTAGAAAAACATCTCACTACAGCTCAGGATGATGTCTGAAAAAGGAGTACCACCCTTTGATTAAAACATCCCGCTTCCCCTTAAACTAAAGAGCCATCACTGATTCCTCAACCTACTTGTTAGAGCTGAGAGAAATTCAGAGTATCCTTTGTATGATACATGCTGATCTGTTTTGAAGAAAATCATAATTCCAGACTGGAAAGATTGTTTACAGTGAAAGTGTAAAAATCCAAGAGAAAAATAAAGTTTTGAAAATGTATGGTACTTTTTTTCGGTTTCAGCTTGGTAACATGATAAATTATATCCTTACATGTCATGTATTATAATGAGCAGCACACATTTCAAAATGAGAAGTAATTACAAAACAAAAACAAACAAATCCTGCAATGAGCTGTTAAAGCTGAAAATCTCCCAGCACAGCGTTTTCAAACAGCTGTACTGCTAAATTGCCTGTTCCCTTGGTATCAAAGAACAAACAGAAAACTCCTGCTGGAGAGTTCAACCATCACAGCCTCAGGTAATGTGCAATCGCCAGAGAGAAAGTGGGAGAGACATAGCTATAGAAAACAGGGCAGACTGTTCAAACACATGGACTTGAGACCAGGTGTGTAGGGGTTACTTGAGAAGTGATATCCAGCAAAACAAATGGATCCACAAAGGAAACTTCTAGAGAGGATGTTCCTGATACACATCAAAACAGAAAAAGAACAACGGACGTTATCTTCTTCATCCATGAAACAGATCTTTTCTAGGTCTGTATTTACAATGATTGCTTCTCTGCTGGAGGGATTTGATTTTTAGACGTCAGATGTAGATGTGCACCATCATAAGTCAGGATACGCCCCATTTCAGATTCCCTGTTGCAATGACCCCTCTTACTACAGAGGAAGAGTCTGAACATCTTCCTTCACTCCAGAGTACCCGATGGATGCTGCTTAGGCACCACACTTTTGCTTGTGCCATAAAGGTTTGTTCTTGTGTCCATGCTCTAGAAAATACCAACAACTGTATGAACAAGCTTGGTGGAGAACACTGAACCAGATAAATGAAGGAGAATTAATAATGCTAACACCTAGAGCAAAATTTCATTATTAGCAAAGACACCTGAGTTGGAATAGCTTACATCAAAAACTGAAAGAGAGGAAAATCGAATCTTTCAACTCTATTGTTTCACTTGGCAGGACCTTGGTTTTCATCATGAGCTAATGTGACAGGGAATCAGTGTAATGACTTCCTGGAAGATAATTTTCTTTACAACAACAACAACGAAGAGGAATCCACAAAGAATGAAGGCTAAATTTTGCACAAAGACTGTTTGATTCATGTGCTATATAGGTTGTATTTTCTCATCTCTTCCTTGAAATCCTGACCTCTTTCAGCTCTTGTAATTATATAGTCTGGAGAAGAGGAGGTTGAGGGGGCACCTTATTCCTCTCTACAAGTACCGGAAAGGAGGCTGTAGTGAGGCAGGTGTTGCTCTCTTCTCCTAAATAACTAGTGACAGGACAAGAGGCAATTGCCTCAAGTTGCATCAGGGGAGATTTAGATTGGATATTAGGAAAAATGTCTTTCCTGAAAGAGTGATCAGACATTGGAACAGGCTGCCTAGGGAACCAAGTCACCATCCCTGGAGGTGTTAAAAAAATGTGTAGATGTGGCACTTCAGGATATGGTTTAGCAGGCCTGGTGGTGGTGGGTTGATGGTTGGACTTGATGATCTTAGATTTCTTTTCCAGCCTATGATTCTATGATTCTGTCTTCTCACAACTCTCTTAATAATTTTCCATTTCACTTGTGATGGGCGTATCATCTGTCCTTCAGGGGTTCTCCCAAATCTCCAAGTGGGTTCCCAGGATTCATCCTTCTGCTCTTCTTTCCCTGGGCATCACCACACCCAGTCACAGGATCTCTTTCTGTTAGTTGACACTGATGACTCAAAAAATCATCCTCACAATTCTGGGTCTGTCTCAACACTGCACTGTCCCACAGCTTAGCGCATACTTACCTCAGCCCATCATTGAGTTTTCCCTTTCAATTTCCAGCAAGGACATTGCCAATCTCAGTTCTTGATTTAGCTTTTTTTCCACGGAGGTGTTGAGAATACCTTCTGCTCCTGACAAAAACAGCATTATAATTATCCAAGCCACAAATATGTTATCTGTGTCCAGATTAATTTTCTAGGAAAACAAACAATGGGAAAATCTCATGATTATTTCCTTTGTTGTACTTTTATGATCAGTCTTTCCCACATGCCCACATCAATTTTTTTTTTCTCTCCTAGCAGCAACTTGCCCATTATAAACAGATCTGAGTGGCAAAAACTTCTGTTATTTGGAGAATGTACATTTTCTTATCTTTTCGTGGGAAATTAAAATTTCAGTGTAAAAGTAATCAAGTGGATCCTGTCACTGTTTCTTTTAATTTTGCTAAGATGAAGGAATTAATCTGAGCTATCACTTCCCATCTCTGTATTACATTTAATATAATTTTAATGCCATATTTATATTTTGTAACAAGAGCAATGTACATTAGTGCATTATGACTATATCTAAAGTCTTTGCTTCTTTCTTGTCCAGATGAAAGGAAAAATATCTGCCAATATCTCCTGATGTGTTTTTATATTTCCTAGTCCCTCTCCTCCTGCCCTTATGATTCTGTTCATATTGTCAGTACTTTGTCAGCAAATTCTGATGCCCAGCCAGGACAGATGGCAAGGTCTGGGAGTTCCTTATGGTACGAAGATTCAGTTTTATGACTGCATTAAATTACAGTCTTCTCTTTGACCTGTCTTTATGATACTTTGCCCTCTCAGCTTTCCTTAGACCCTCTGGCTACAATGTCTTTATGGCTCATTGCTCTGATTTACTAACCCCTCTAATGGGCGTTATGAAAGACCCCTACATTGGCTCCTTCTGAAGCCCTTCAAAGATTCAGTTTTCCTCATTATCTCTAAAGATATTAGAGCTTTGGTCTTTTTTTAACTCAGCTGTTTTATTAACTCATCATAGCAGAAGATGCAACATGTGTCCTCATGTCTTCTCACCATCTCTGTCTCTATTTCACCTTCAGTTTTCCTTGTTCTCCAGCCATTATGCATAAGATCCTCACTCAATGCTTGCAAAAATCACCCAGGCTACTTCTTAGGTCTCTTAAATCTCAGAGTTTTGCCTTTAGGCACTTACTAGGGCATGGATAAATAACAAAAATCTCAAATAACACCAAGAAAATAAAAGTATATGACTGGGATCACATTTTGAGGTAGTCTTTAATTATGTGATCACACTAACCCCCAGATTCATGCTTTAGTTTGTGCTCAGAACATGGTGATAATTTAGAAGGAAGACAGCCAATAAGCTGGTTTTGTTTTCTTGTTCAGGCACTGGCAGAAAATTTATCCTTGAACCTTACTCAACCCTGTTCTAAAGATAAAACTAAAAATATTGTCTTGGGTTCTTCTCATGTTAAATACTGTGTCTTCTGAGATTTTTGCAAATTCTTAGGAGCTAATTTTAAAAATATTAGAATTTTTGGGATCATGCTAATTTGAGAGAAAGATATCTGATGCACAAAATTAAAGCCAAATATTTCTTCTCATTTTTGGGTACTGAATTCTGGTTTTTCTGTTTTGATAATAACTGGATCTGGAAACCCAAACTAATAAGATTACCAGCACAGTCTTACTGTGCCCCAGTGATAAAAGAGTTGGTTCCTCTCTGATTTGTAGGAGCCATGTAAAGAGCTGGCACCAGAATCAGAGGTTAAGGACAGGGAAGTGTCTCTTCCAATGAACCTGTCTTCCAAACAAGAAGCTGGAAGTTCTCCTTTATGCAGAATATATGAGATTTTATCCATACAATGGGAAGAATTTACTACACTGGCAGTGAAAAATTGCCAGGACCTTGGCACTTGCTATTTGCCCTGTCAAACTCTGGTCAAGACCCTGAAATTTAAGGGAATGTGAACTTTATTCATCATGTAAGACCATCTAAGTAACCTGAAGGTGCACAAGTCCGTAGGACCTGATGAGGTGCATCCACGGGTCCTTAGAGAACTGGCGGACGAAGTTGCTAAGCCACTATCCATCATAGTTTCAGCAGGGCTTGTTGTGATAGGACAAGGAGTAATGGCTTTAAACTAAGGGAGAGTAGATTTAGACTACATATAAGGAAGAAATTTTTTACCGTAAGGGTGGTGAAACATTGGAATAGATTGCCCAGAGAGGTAATGGAGTCCCTATCTCTGGAAACATTCAAGGCCACGTTGGATGGAGCTCTGAGCAACCTGGTCTAGTTGAAGTTGTCCCTGCTTACTGCAAGGGGGCTGGGCTAGATGAATTCTAAAGGTCCCTTCCAACACAAAACATTCTATGATTTTATGTTTCTATGATATTTGAGAAGTTATGGCAGTCTGGTGAAGTTTTCACTGACTGGAAAAGGGGAAACATAACCCACTATTTTTAAAAAAAGAATACCTGGGAAACTGCAAACCTGTCAGTTTCACGTCTGTGCCCAGCAAGATCATGGCACAGGTCCTCCTGGAAACTATGTTAAGGCATGTGAAAAATAAGGAGGTGACTGGTGACAGTCAAAATAACTTCACTAAATTGTGCCTGATAAATTTGGTGGCCTTCTATGACAGTGTTCCTGCTATGGTGGATACAGGAAGAGTAACTGAGGTCATCTACCTGGACTTCTACAAAGCATTTGGCACCGTCCCACTTGACATCCTTGTTTCTAAGTTGGAGATACATGGATTTGATGGATGGACCATTCGATGGATAAGGAATTGGCTGGATGGTTGCACTCAAAGAGTTGCAGTTAATGGCTCGATGTTCAAGTGGAGACCAGTGATGAGTGGTGTTCCTCGGGGGTCGGTATTGAAACTGGTGCTGTTTAACATCTTTTTCAATGACATGGACAGTGGGATTGAGTGCAGAGTTAGCAAGATTTCTGACGATACCAAGCTATGTGGTGTGGTCGACATGCTGGAGGGAAGGGACCTTGGCAGACTTGAGAGGTGGGCATGTGCAAACCTCATCAAGTTCAAAAAGGCCAAGTGCAAAGTCCTGCATCTGGGTCGGGGCAATCCCAAGCACAAAAACAGACTGAGTGGAGAATGGAGTGAGAACAGCTCAGTGAGAAGAACTTGGGGGTGCTGGCTGACTAGAAGCTCAACATGAGCAGGCAATATGTGCTTGCAGCCCAGAAGGCCAACCTTATCCTGGGCCACATGAAAAGACGCATGGCCAGCAGGTTGAGGGAGGTGATTCTGCCCCTCTACTCCGCTCTGGTGAGATCTCACCTGGAGTCCTGCGTCCAGTTCCGGAGCCCTCAGCACAGGACAGACATGGACTTGGAGTGAGTCCAGCAGAGGGCCACAAAAATGGTCAGAGGGCTGGAACACCTCTCCTATGAGGAGAGGCTGAGAGAGTTGGGGTTGTTCAGCCTGTAGAAGAGAAGGCTGCTAGGATACCGTTGAGCAGCCTTTCAGTGCCTGAAGGCGACCCACAAGAAAGCTGGAGAGGGAATTTTGACAAGAGCCTGTAGGGACAGGACAAGGGGTAATGGCTTCAAGCTGAAAGAGGGTAGATTTATATTAGATATATAAAAAAAATCTTTACCTTTAGTGAGCCACTGCACCAGGTTGCCCAGAGAAGTTATGGATGCCCCCTCCCTGGAAGAGTTCAAATCCCAGAGAAAAATTTCCTTTTTTTTTTGTTCTTCATTTGGTTTTCTCTGGAGGTGGTCCCCACTACCTTGTCTCCCCAGTTAGTAACTCCAGAGGAATTTTTCCTAAACTTCAGTGCCATTTTATTCCAACCCTTCAAGAAAGCTGAATGACTTTGTACAGTTTCAGTCCTTTGTTATCACAAGTGTAATGGCTCTGCTGTGGTTAATTACAGTAACTGATGAAAACAGACAATTTTCAGCTTCTTGAGAGAACAATAGAAGGAATGAAGAGACTAATGAAAACAGCCAAGTTTTGTCGCCCAAGGAAAGAAGGGCAACATCATTTTCCCATATTCAAAGTTGGACAACATGAATCCAATTTTCTTCCTTTTATCATCCGCAAATAATTCTGATGTTTCCCATGCCTTGATTGTGACTTTGTTTCCATGATGAGGGGAAATCATTACAAACATGTGACAATTTATTGGCTAAATTTTCCCCACATCTGCAGAGTGTTTCACCAAGTGGGCCATTTGCCCATTTGCAGGCTAATGAACAAGAGGAATTCCAGATTCTTGAGATGGAGGCTATACCCTGAGGCTGGGAAACATTATGTTTCAGAAAGCAGCCTGGGTTGGATTAGGAGAAAGATTTTATACATCCTGCTAGAATCTGGGCAAATAAGGACAGATAGTCTTCCTCTGTAAATCTCGGTGAAAAGATCACCTGGTTTTAGGACTATGACACCTTTTTCTTCCAGTGTTCACAACAGGCCATTGCACCATTCCCTGTTTGACACAAAAGCCCTGAGGATCTTACTTAGTTGTCACTCTCTTGAGGCAGAGAGCCACCCTCAGCACCTGTTTCAACAGCCAGCACAGCAACGTCCCAACAAGGACTGCACTCTAGCAACCAAAGCAACAGACTTCTCCAGGCCTACTTTCCTTCACCAAGGCCTTCACACACAATAGCCTTCCGTTTATCTACTCTGGGACAAAAAGAGCTGGCTCAAGGTCAAATTCTGGCAAGGTGAGCCATGCAGCCCTTTACTTTCTATCCTCACAGCTGCTGGAAAGCCTCAGGAGCCCACGGAGTGCCAGAAAAGGAACAAGACTCAGAAAATTTGCTGCTAGACTGGCCTGTAGGGTGTTGAAGCCAGTCACATCCACCTGACTCAAACTGCAGGAAAGGGAAGGGATGATGTGGCTGCACTAAGGCACTGGTCAGCCAGAGGGCAGGCTGAGGGTTTACAGCCTGGATGATGGGTGAAACAGGTCCTCACTCTCATAAGGAAATGTGCTTATGGAGGTACAGTAGACACAGACAAACCAAAGCCCCTGGGAGCTCTCTCATCCTTTCCTGGCCAATGTGGGGATTACACACTTTATCACAGCCTCTTTGACAATTTATGTGTATATTATGAGTATGTGGTACGGTTGCTGGCCAAGTTAGAGCTTCAATGAGAAAGTCCCTTTCAATCTCATTTTCTTATCTATCCATAAGCAGTTCCAAAATGCAATCCATATTGCTGGTTGCAAATAAATCACTAAGAAGGTGTGCATCATTATGATAAATTGGAGGGATCGGGTAATTCTTTGGACCAGAGAGATATAGGAATATAGGAACACCAGGTCCTCTCTGGGATTGCTTAATGCAGGCAGAATTTGGTCCCTCATTTAAATTCTTTTCAAATGTGAATCAAAACTCATCGTGGTTAAAAAGCAAGGAATTAAACAAACCCTCTGTACATGATATTATTGCATGTTCTTTTTTGGATGGCAGGTGGCTTTGAAGTCATAACAACATGAATTAAGAATTCAAAATGGCAAACATTTAAAAGCATGGTCTTCATCTCTGCATGTCTTTCATTTATTCACTAGCCCTGGGGTATGAAGGAGTATTATCTGCAAGAAGATACTATGTCAGCCTACTGCATGTGGATTTGCAGCTTGGGTTACACATACTGATCTTACATTCTGATATTCTCTACAGGATATTGAAAATACTTCCTTCTAGGTTTTTAATATACTAGGATATCTCGTATATGATTTCTTTCTCCCTCTTTATAGACGTTTGGTATGTGTTCTCTCATCTCAGAGACTTGGACTGACATTTCAGCCAGGAAGGAAAAAGTCACAGGAAGTCATTCATTTCACAAGAGAGAAAACTAATTTCCTACTGTTTTAAATTTGTAAGACTGTTTTCAAGAAATATCCCGACTGACCTCAAATTTTTCAGGAAGCAATGGTTGCTTTCAGGCCTGTCTGATCTCAGATTTGCATCTTCATCAATATATGAACTTGGATGCTTCTCTGCTGAATAACTTCCATACAATCAGGAGAGCTACTTTGCTCATGTCGCTAATAGGCAGCTATCCTGTAGTACATTGATCATTAGAAGTAAAGATGCTATTCACTTGATTATCTACACTCTAAATACATCCATCCTGTCAAATCTGTAAGTGCTTACCTTTGAATTTAGAAACAGCAGTATTAAGAACCTAGCTAACAAGCTTTATAACAGAAAAACAGAGCTAGATTTCAAGTTTGAATTCAACATCTAAATGACAATTTTCCCTATCATAAAGCCCCCTTTCAAAAAAAAAGACTATGCAATTTGAATGTGTCTTTCTGCATTTAGAAAAAAGATGAACAACTGAGTATCTGAAATATCATATCACACAGAAATGTGAATTTGGTGGTACTGGTGTTTGTTTCTGCCCGGTGGCTCCTAGCAGTAATGGGAACATTTTAAGTATACAGACTTTAGATTCAGCAGTGCCCATTTTGGAGTGTTTTGCTCTAGCACCAATAGTATAGCACGAAAAATGTGATCACATAGAATCATAGAATCGTAAGGGTTGGAAGAGACCTTTAAAAGGTCATCTGGTCCAAACCCCCTGCAGTAAGCAGGGACATCTTTAACTAGGTCAGGTTGCTCAGAGCTCCATCCAACCTGGCCTTGAACACTCCCAGAGAGGGGGCATCCACAACTTCCAGTGTTTCACCACCCTCATGGTAAAAAATTTCTTCCTTATATCCAGTCTAAATCTATCCCCCCTTAATTTAAAGCCATTATTCCTTGTCCTGTCACAACAGGCCCTGCTGAAAATATTTTCCTCATCTTTCCTATGGGATACCTTCAGGTACTGAAAGGATGTAAGAAGGTCTCCCCGCAGCCTTCTCTTCTCCAGGCTGAACAGCCCCAACTCTCTCAGCCTTTCCTCATAGGAGAGGTGCTCCAGCTGTTGGATAAGTTTTGTGGCCCTACTCTGGACCAAATCCAACAACTCCATGTCCTTCTTGTGCTGGGGGCTCCAGAGCTTGAGGCAGTACTCCAGGCGAGGTCTCATTAGAGCAGAGCAGAGGGGCAGAATCCCCTCCCTCGACATGCTGGCCACACTGCTTTGGATGCAGCCCAGGATATGGTTGGCCTTCTGGGCTGCGAGCGGACATTGGTGGCTCACGTCCAGCTTTTAACTCACAACACCCCCAAGTCCTTGGCAGGGCTGCTCTCTATGCCTTCATCCCCCAGCCTGTATTGATACTGTGGGTTGCCCCGACCCAGGTGCAGGACCTTGCACTTGGCCTTGTTGAACCTCATGAGGTTCATGCAGGCCCACTTATTGAGCTTGTAAAGGTCCCTCTGACTGGCATCCCGTCCCTCTGCTGTGTCAGCTGCACCACTCAGCTTGGTGTCATCTGCAGACTTACTGAGGCTGCACTCTATCTCACTAAGTCATTCATGAAAACGTTAAACAGCACTGGTCCCAGTACGGACCCCCGACAGACATCACTTTTCGCCAGCATCCATTTGGACATCAAGTCATTGACCACTATCCTCTGGATGCGACCATCCAACCAATTCCTCATCCAATCAGTCCACCCATCAAATCCATTCCTCTCTGACTTAGAGAGAAGGATGTTGTGAGGGACTGTGTCAAAGGCTTTACAGAAGTCCAGATAGATCACATCCATAGCTGTTCCCCTATCCACAGATCTAGTCACACCATCATAGGAAGCCACTAGGTTAGTCAGAAAGGACTTGCCCTTGGTGAAGCCATGCTGGCTGTCTCGAATCACCTCCCTGTCTTCCAATGGCCTTAGCATAACTTCTAGGAGGATCTTTTCCATGATCTTACCAGGCACAGAGGTGAGGCTGACAGGTCGGTAGTTCCCAGGCTCCTCCTTCTTACCCTTTTTAAAAATGGGCACAATGTTTCCCTTCTTTCAGTTACTGGGGACTTTGCCTGACTGCCATGACCTTTGAAATGTCATGGAGAGTGACTTGGCAACTCCATCAGTCAATTCCCTCAGGACTCTGGGATGCATCTCATCAGGTCCCATAGACATATGTATGTTTAGGTTCCTCAGGTGGTCTCAAACCTGGTCTTCCCTTACACTGGGAGGGGCTTTTGCCTTCTAGTCCACATCATGTAGTCCATCAAATGTGGAGGGGCGAGGAGAGAGGTTGCCAGTGAAGACTGAGGAAAAAGTGTTGTTGAGTACGTCAGCCTTCTCCGTGTCCGTTGATACAAGGTTGCCATTCCTGTTCACCGGGGGGGTACGCTTTCCTTAACCCTCCTTTTGTGGTTGACATACCTGTAGAAGCCCTTCTTGTTATTCTTAGTTCAGCTCCAGACGTGCCTTGGCACACCTGACCCCATCTGTACACAACTGGGCAGTATGCCTATATTCTTCCCAAGATACCTGTCCCTGCTTCCATTGCCTGTGCACTTCCCTCTTGCTCTTTAGTTTGACCAGCAGCTCTCTTCCTGTTCTTGCCTGATTTCTTACATCTGGGGACTGAGAGCTCTTGTGCTCTATGGAAAGCATCCTTAAAGATCTCCAGCTCTGTTCTGCTCCCTTGTCCCTTAGGGCCATTTCCCAGGGGGGTCCTACTGACTAACTCCTTGAAGAGCTGGAAGTTGGCTTTTCTAAAATTTAGGGTTCTGACTATACTTGTCACCTTTCCCATATCCCTTAGGACTGTGAACTCCACCAATGCATGATCGCTGCAGCCCAGGCTGTCTCCAGTCTTGATGTCACTGATGAGATCACTTGCATTGGTGACCATAAGGTCCAGTATTGCATCCACTTGGGTAGGAATGTCAATTACCTGGCTTAAAAAGTTATCCTTAATGCATTCTAGGAATCTCCTGCATTGCCTACAGTTCACCGCGCTACTTTTCCAGTAAATGGCGGGATGGTTGAAGTCCCCCAGCAGGATAAGAGATTGTGAGTGCGAAGCCTCCTGGAGCTGGAGGAAGAAGGCTTCATCAATAGGCTCCCCATGATCAGGCGGCCTGTAGTAGACACCCACTACCAGGTTCCCTTTGTTGCCTCTGTCTCTGATTCTTACTCATAGGCTTTTGACCTGCTCGTGGCTGTTCTTCAGGGACAGCTCTCCAGACTGTATTGATTTCCTGAAGTAGAGCGCAATGCCTCCACTGCTTTTTCCCCTCCTGTCCCTTCTGAATGGCCTGTATCCATCAATAGCCACACTCCAGTCATGGGATTCATCCCAGCAAATTTCAGTAATGGTTCAATAAACAACTTTTTTATTCCTACTTTTCGAGGACACCAGGTAACACCATCACAACTGTCATTGCATGTAGCGTGCACACTGCCAAACAACATCAGATCTACACATGATGTCTGGAGATGTTTCTGTCCCAGAAAATTGGTCCCAAATGAAGCTCCTCAGCTTCCATTTTTTCTATGCAAAAATATGAATCTCCGTGTGACTTGTGCATGCAGGAGTCACCTGCTGGAAAGTGGGAGGAAGAATTACTCTGTTATTTTCCTGTTTACTATACGCTTTATCAAAACAGCCATTCCTGTCTTTTGTTGGAGAAAGTATGCTGTCTAGCTAGACCTTTGCTTCATGAAATACTTGTATTTTCTAAGGTAATTAATTTTGCCCCATGTGAGGATCTCATCCTGCCTGGGGCAAAGCACTCTCCGTTTCTGACAGAGGTCTTCAGCAGTTGCTGCTGGGAAGTGTAGGACATCCATGACCACTGAACAACTGTAACCAACCATTACGCTGCAAGGCACAAGGATGAGGAAGCCAAACTTTCATTTATATGGCTGAAAATACATGAAAAATATTCCAAAGCATAAAAGAGTGGGAAAGAAATGAGGCTGAGGAAAATGAAGCCCTAGTTCCTCAGTTACTAGAAGCTAAATCATAATCATTACCATTAATTAGCAATGCTTAAGAGTCTTAGCAATGAATCATCTTGTCAGTAGCTTTAGTGGGATGAATGGCTGAATGGTAGCAGACCTTAAATCTGAGCATCTCCACCTGTTCTGCAGTTGTTCCTTCTAGATTACACCGGGCTGCAGCTTCTGGCAGTGTACCTTTACTGTGGATAAACAGCAGCATTCTCTCTTCAGGACCATCAATCCCAGGTCTTTTAAGCAGCATTAGATTAATTTAAAATAATAATAAGAAAAAAGTTTACAAAGTAAATAATGAAAAACAACACATAGGTAACCAATGTTTGGGGATGAGGTGATGAAGGCAGGAAAGAAGAGGCTTTGTGTATGTGCAGCCACAACTGGAAAAATGCACACACACTCGTGCACACATATGAATAAATTTGAATTGTTTAAGGAATTAGAGTGTAAAGAAATGATATTTTATAGTACACCAAACTACCAAACGTGCCATAACCCTGTGAAAAGCACTTACGCTTTAATGGCTGAAAGGAATAAAACTGGCAGAAGAATAAATTCCCTGTACACTCTGACATCAGAATAATTTTCTACAGAAATAGTGCTGTTTTCCTCACTGACTTCAAAAAGGCCACCGAATAGGGTGACTGTGAAGGAATCTGCACTTGTGTTGGTAGGGCAGTATATCTTGGCTTGAAGAAGGCTGGAGAGATGTTTTCCAGTGAGAGCTTAACAGCTGAGGATAAGTGAGCAAGAAAACGCTGTCACCACTGGTGGAACAAGTGGGATAATTGGTGTGGAGAATCTTGCTGGGTGGGTGCCTGGGGCAAAATCTACAAGTTTAGGAGCTGGAATAGTACTTAGAATTTATTCCCACCTCAGTACTGGAAAGGGTCATACTGCTTATTGAGTTCAATCTCCTTCGCTCAAAGGAAAATATGCCATGGATGATGGATCCCAGAAAATTCAGTGTCTGTGCCCATAAATGCCACAGGCCATAAATCCGCCCTCCCAAAACACTGTAACAAGCTAAACTCAATACACTTAAATATTTTAAAGGACCAATATCTAGATAAATAACAAGGTGCCTAAGAAAGGGAGCCGGAGAGACTTTCATTTTCAATAACTGGAGATTTGTAAGGTGGAAAATGTCCAGATGCTCGTGGGATGTGGCTCTTGCCCCGAGGAAGAAAGTGACCCCTCCTTCCCATCTGTTCTTCAAAATTCAGTGTTCTTTAGTGTATGATATGGATTTGAGGTCATAATAATATGATGAGAGGAGTAAAGGACATCTTTAGTTAGAAAAGAATATTCTTCAAATCATTAAACATTGACATCCTCATTAACTTAAGCTCACCTGACAGTCAGTGGAAGGATAATTAATATAATCCCTAGAGCTAAGAATGAGAGTCATGTCTTCCTAAGGTCTAACATAGGTCATAGGGCACATGAATGAAGCCTTTAAAATACCTATTTCTGTCCATTTACTATAGAATAAGCCAAGTGTGACAAGCTCAGAAGTACATTTTATATTGCAGGCATCTAAACGTAAGTGAGATGAATCATACAGTAAATGCCCTAACAGTGAGGACACTCATTATTCTTACATGGAATAACTGACCATGGAAAGGGGGATAAACCTGCCCATTGCTTGATGCCTTTAAGCAAGGATGGACACAATATCCTACAGACAATAAAGCTACAGACATCTACTGTACCATCTATTAGGTTTCCTTGATCTCTGATTTTTATTACAGTATCAAAGCAGGTGAGACCGTATGTTGGCATTATATGAGCCTTACACACATTCTTCATATTTCCATCATTCTTGTGTTAAAACTCCCTCAACTGACCCAATGCTGACAAGACCTGAATAAATGGCATAATACAATGTCACTTCACACTTAGGTAAAGCAGCAGTAAAAATGCATGAAGTCATGCTTATACCTGCAATGGTTCCTTCATCATCATGATGAGTCCTTGAAACTTTCTAGCACACTGAAGGTCTGAGTGGGGCTTATTGTGACATCTTGCTATATATGAGTGCAGGCTTCCTAAGCAATCTTGCATGAATTATCAGTCTTTAAAGTCTTGTCTTCCTTTGCTTCACCCATTTCCTGACACAGGTAGTAGAGCTGCATGCAGAGAGGAGTAGTAACAAAGCAAGAGGCGTGTTGTCTTCACCAGAACTGCATGTCTTAATCCCTTTTCCACATAAAAGATGCGGAACCAGCACATCAGCACCTGCATGGCTCCAGGGCTCTCCACCTGCTGTGCTATCTATCCTCCAGTTTCATTGAGATTAAAGAGCGCTGTCAAAAAACCAAACTAAAGGCTTAAAGCAGCCTTCAAGGAATTAATCAGTGCTTCTTTCATCAACCTTTTTTTCCCCTTGTCTTTCTAGCTGCAGCTATTATCCCTTCATTCATCTGTCTATTTCTGCCAGAGTCAGGATGCTCACGTACCATGCAAATTTATGTATTTCTATAGGATGACTGTCCTAATACCATAAGTAGCGGCATAAAGCTTGTTTTTGAGCGTAAGTCAGGAGACCAGTCTTCTATTTCTGCATCCAACAGATGTCGGACGACTGTCTAAAAGGTGCCTCTACTTCCATATTTTACCAAAAGAAAATTATTTCTGAAGTCCTCTGATGTCAAATGCTATGTCAGCTCTGCTGGAGCTTTCTTGTGCTCATAAATACTATTACGCACATCATGTTTCAAAGAGTTGAGTAATGGCTGTTACATTATCTGGACAAATACACGGTACAGGGAAGCTGAGACTTGCTGATCAACTAGTTAGTATGAGGAACTAAATGGTGAACCCCATTGTGAACCCAAAACTGTGCCAGGGACTCTAGCTGACTAGGACAGTCTCTGAAAATTTCTGAGCAGAGCCCAGAGACTGGCACTGCCCAGATCTGCTCCCATCAGGGAAGAGTTTTGAATAAGGCAAATGTTTCTTAGATCTTTGGACACAACTGCACAACTGACTTTGTGACCAGACAGTAGTCATGGGAACAGAGAAAGGCTCCAAGACCATTTTATTTACAAGTGTAGATACAACACATAAGTCTAATACTAGCTCTGCTGATGTATGGTGTCTATAAAACAACTCTCCTTTTGGTTACCTACAAAAAGAGACAATATGCAGAGTCTACTTCATCAAGGTTCTTCTGTGTTATAGGGTCACAGATCCAGGGTGCATCTGAGTGGCCAAGAAAGCAATGAGTAACCCAAAGGACTTCTGCCCCTCATGTCTAGCAGATCTAAGGCCTTTCTGAGTCCCTTTTTAACTTTTATCATCAATGGACCTATATCTCTATCACATGTGATTCCTCCCTATTTTCATCAGTGTTGTAATTATGGATTTACATTTGGAAATTAAATCTGAATGGTGTTGTCTCTCCTTTCAAGATAAAAAAACCCAATCCTTCTGCTCTCTGCTACATACAGAACTTTTAAATTTCTTTTTGCTTTTGAAAGAAACAAATTCACGCTCACAAAGTAGGGCAGGGAAAAAAGTGTTATAAGAGAACCTCCCAGATAAATAAATAAGACTGGACAAATTCGATATTCTGGCAGCAACAGCGAGAGAAAGCAGGACTGATGTAAAATGAAATCAGAATACACAGGTACAGCAATCACTCAAAACAGACCTAAAAAAGGAAGGCAGAGTCTCAGAAGGGAGAAGATCCGTGATCGAAGCTTTATAAAAGCCAACATTAAGGTGTACCTTAGAAAGGTTTTTCCTTCTCCTTCCCAAATCTCCCAGTGCAAGGATCTTATAATCAGAAGTGAACCTCAAACAGTTCTCAGCGGAGTTATGTCGTTGTGTGTTCCTACAGTAATTAGGACTTTAGAAACTTTTTAAAGCAAGACCTTGCTACCATTTCATTTCCCTTTTCTACTATGCAGTACCTTTGATACATGCTCCTAAAATTTTTTCGTTTTTTTCTTCTGCCAGAATGCACTGCATACCAAATAAAGTGACATAAAATGGGTGGCTGAGTGAAGACTGAAGAAGTCAGAGAAATTTAAGGTTTCAGTGAGGTTACATTATCGTATTTTATGTTAGTGAGGCTTGTTCCCTCTCAGCTTTTCCCACTCAATTTTCCTCTTCATTTACTAAAAGTCTGTATTTTCAGTCTTTCTTAAGAAGTTAAAACTATTAGAATGTCTTACAACTTTTGATTCAGTGTACATTATACATTCAGGGTACAGTGTCTCCTGTAGAGCTCTGCTTGCTACAAATAATATTTCATGACAATACATTCCTTGAAAATCAGTCATGTTCATTCTGTCTTTTGGTTCTGTTGGAAAATCTGGATTTTCTAGAGAGAATGCTTATTCAGTACATTGGGAAGAGCAGTAAACAGATTTTTGCATTTAGTGAAATATTGCAAGACTTGGTATTATACAGAAAAGCATGTTGTGTTGTTGTATGAGGACATGTCTTATTTTCCTCTTACTGCATGAAAATGTGTATTGCTCTGAGATAACAGTAGACTAATTCCCTGACTGAGATCATGTTTGTCTGGAAAGCAGTGAGCGAGGAAGGTAGTTGACTCTGGCTTTGAGAACAGGCTTGAGCATCTGCCTGTGTGACTGTATTGACACAACCAAAGAGGCTGGATAATGTGACGATGCTATCTCTGAGAATGCCCAGAGAATGACAGAAGAGTGAGGACTCATGCATCACTCTCCTCTGACCGGCAAACAAAGCCCTGCTCCAGAATTATTCAGCAATATTTGTTTTTAGTGGGGATGACAGAAAGAAATACGATTTGCTTTTATGCAGTCTCATGAAAGGCTGTGGTCAAGGTTACAGCCAGAACCACGGCAGATGTTTGTATGGCATGTGTCCACATGCATCCTTACTGTGTTTAGATATCCGGCAGCTAACCGAGTGCGGGTAACACTCCAGTGCAGGAGGGAGATCCTGCCTTGCTGACTGTATGCCAGCAGCTGTTGCCTTCTGAGAGTCAAATGTATGGGCTGCAAACTGCTCTTCCCTCTGAGGTGTTTGGGGGGTAGCAGAGCTCAGCTTTTGAGCTCAAGTCTGTTTCAGACCGTGACAAATTTGTTCCCCGAATCCACACTCTTTTTAATCTAAATGTCAGGTAGGAAATTAAAGCCCTGCTGAAATGGAGTGTATTACCAACATTTTATTAGATCACAAACAATTTAATAACCAGATAGAAGGAGAAGGTCATTTTGTTGTCAGTCCAGCTTATCTCATAAATTAGGCATCAGGTTTTGCACAAAAGCATCTCTCAGCAAATAAAATTATCTGGTTTGATGAAGGGCCTCTGTCCATGGAAAACAGACAACATAGATGAAAGAGGGAGACCTGTAATAAAATTATTATCCAGGAATGTATGAAAGAGGATGGATTGTTTAAAAATACTTATCACACATTTACCCTATTAACAGTAAGTCAATGCCAACGTAGCAAAGGACACGCCTTCCTGATGAATTTATGTGAAATATTTTCAAGGTCAGTAAACAAAAGGGATGGCAGAGGAAATATTGATTATAAACAGGGTAGCTCTTAGTGACCTCACTGGCTGAAAAGGGAAGAAACCCAGAGTATTATCTCTTCACTAGAAATATTTAGGACAGTCTTCTGAGTAGGAGCAGGGCAATGAGTGATGTGTACGAACATCGGCATTTATATCAAAGTATCATGCTGCAAATCTGTTTATGGGGTGGGGGAGAGGAGTGATGAGGAAAAGGTATGACTACAGTAAATTTTTTCCCAAGAATACGAAGGTCTGGTGTTGCTCAGGTTTCTCTGCCTGCAGCTCTCTGATGCAGAGGGATTTCTATGCCCCTGCCTCTCTCAAGCTGCCTTCCTTTTTTCAGCCTCATTAGAGTGATGTTAGACTAGTGCATTTAGTGTCCTGATAAAACCTGAGGGCAAGTTGTGGCTCTTTATCTCCTGAGAGGTGCTGCAAGGCAAATGTGGAAGCAACAGCAGAAGAAACTTCCTACATGACAGCTCACTTCTGCTGCCACCATGGAGTTGGAGTAACCACCATGGTGAGGATATGACAGGACCTTTCCCTCCTGTGACAGCAGCTGACTTGCATCTCTTTTCTCCTTTTCTCTTCACAATGTGACATCAATATCTCCTCAAAACGTAGCCATGCAAATCTTCTTCTCCATGTGGGCTTGGGGATGCAGTGACCCAATGGCCTGCAGAAAATGAACTGGAACAAAATTCTTCAGAAATGGAATTTTTTAAATCGCTGCTACTCTCCAGTATAGTAGTCTCTGAACTCAGTACGCAAACCCATGTTTGCTCTGGAAATCTCTTGATGACTGTGTCTAAGAGCCAGGTCTGGTCCATATGCCAGAGCTCACAGCTCCCCTAGCAATGCCCATGGAACAGCCCATCCATCTCATTATTCTACTTCAGACAAATTCATTCTGATTAATGCCTTGATTAATGATTAATGATTAATGTTTAACTAAAATCTGACATGATTTTATCTGGCCAAAGTCAAGCTCTGACAGGAAGCACCACACCTGGTAATCTAAACTTTATCTTTCGTCATGCAATAAAGGTAGGCCAGCCTCACCTGATAATTTTCTGTTGTTGAACTGCCTCTATTCCACCTTCTAATCCTGCAGTATATTGGTGATGAGTCCAGCCAAGTATCACTTAAAATGGACAAAACAGACACATGCAGTGTGAGAATCGTTTAAGAAAAATCTTGAGAAGCTTTTCCAATGTGTGGATCCCACCAACGTGAAATCATGCTACTTCCAAACACTTTGACTCTTTGCCTGTGCAGCCCAATGTGAGAGTTAAATGTATTCTTGGTAAGCTCTTTAACTTTCTGGTTGTGAGAAATAAAACAGCAGAAAAACTTTTTATTTTGAGACAGAGATGGAGTAATGGCAAAGAGTATTTATTATTCTGGTCTTTATAATGGCATAAAGACTGCTTAGTGAAGAAATGGGAATACTTAACTGACATCTTCTGCTTTGGGTAGTGGAGTTCTGTTTTGTCTCCTGGTTGAGAAGCCAGGAGCTGGCCCTACAACTGGCAGTGGGTATCTAATGGGGTCCCAGTGCTATTGACTCAATGTCATCCAATTTTTGTGTTGCTAAAAACTACAACCTTGTTCCTGATAATAGTTTAGACATGATGCATGGATTGATGCAGTGCAAAGTACTAGGTCATTTATTCTTAGAATATGGGTATAAGAGAATATCTCTTAATGTAGCTACCATTAGACAATGACAGGAATTTTATTGCCAAATGCAAAGGGATATGCATTCCCAGGACATGAAAAGGTTGGCCTTCTTAACAAGAAAGGAAAGCCATGTCTCAAGAGAGATTTATGGGCCTCTCAAGGTTAAAAATAAGGAACACTCACAGCATAGTATTTCAGCCAAACTTTTAATCCAACGCTTAGATATATTTACTGTCTTTGTTTATATTGTTTTAGCATAGGTGTCAGCAAGGCTGTAGACTTCAACAAGATCTTATAAACCTATTGCTGATGAAGTGTGTGGTTGACAAAAAGACTTGCAAGAGGAAAGTCAAGATTAGAATAAGACATTCTAAGTAGTCTGGATCCCTTGGGAGGTGGAGTACATATACACATGCGCTTTAAGGTCATCACATGCAAAATCCTATACACAGGCAGAACAAATGCAACCCTATTGACAGGACAGGAGATGGTACAATTTTCCTAGAAGGGCTGAAGCAGTACTTCTGAAAAAAAAAAGATGATCTGCTATAAACAAAAACCTGGAACAAAATTGAGTTCCCAGTCAGGTGTTGTGGCCAAAAAATAACATTGCCCATGGGTTTGTTCAAAAAGGTTTTCTGACCTGGGGTAGACAGAGGATTTTATCTACAATCTGTGAAACCAGACACTGGGATGCCACAGCAGTTCTGGAGTGCAAAACCTGGAGAAAGTGCATGGAGAAGTTTAAATACTGGTTAGCTTCCTGCAAAGGTGGTGAGAACTGCCTTGATAGTACAGGGGAGAAAACAGCGGGCTCTATGGGGCTCTTTAAACCAGCAGAAAAATCCACTACAATTTTCGTGTCAGAAAAGTTCAACAGAAGGATATACTCCTTTTTAAAAAGTGACGAGGATTTGTTCCAGTGGTTAAACCACCACAGAAAGTAATGAAATTTCCATTTCTTTATCACAGAATCACAGAATCACAGAATGGTAGGGGTTGGAAAGGACCTCTGTGGGTCATCTAGTCCAACCCTCCTGCTCAAGCAGGGTCATCTACAGTAGGCTGCACAGGACCTTGTCCAGGTAGGTCTTGAATATCTCCAGAGAAGGACACTCCACAACCTCCCTGGGCAGCCTGTTCCAGTGCTCCGTCACCCTCAGAGGGAAGAAATTCTTCCTCATGTTCAGCTGGAACTTCCTCTGCTTCAGTTTGTGCCCATTGCCCCTTGTCCTGTCGCTGGG
>Ga0065711_1004048_pt1 | contig 25212 bp, 14 predicted proteins | sample Hoacrofraction12_FD_59098 | JGI IMG/M metagenome (GOLD analysis project Ga0065711, IMG submission 59098) | Hoatzin crop microbial communities from Cojedes, Venezuela - Epithelial fraction 12 v2 (version 2) | ecosystem: Host-associated > Birds > Digestive system > Esophagus > Crop | place...
GGAAGAACTTCTTCCCTCGGAGGGTGACGGAGCCCTGGAACAGGCTGCCCAGGGAGGTTGTGGAGTCTCCTTCTCTGGAGATATTCAAGACCCGCCTGGACAAGATCCTGTGCAGCCTACTGTAGGTGAGCCTGCTTCAGCAGGAGGGTTGGACTAGAAGACCCACAGTGGTCCCTTCCAGCCCCTATTATTCTGTGATTCTGTGTGATTCTGAGGTGAACTGCCTGGGCTGAAGAAGACAAGGTTGCCAATTAGTTTGTCTAAAGACAAATCTGGCAACTCGGAGCCCCTTTCAGGCCTTCACAGAGCCCTGTGTCCTTTCAGAGCACTGAAAAATTACTTTTCCTTGGGCAAGGGTGTTGAGATCCCTGTTCACTTGAAGTAATCTGAAACAAATCACCATGCAGTTGTGAATAACTGAGGCAGTGTCTGCGGTCACCAAGGTAAGAGCTGACAGTTGGATGGTCTTTTCAGGACGTGTTGATCCATGAATAAATTTGCAGCAGTATAGTAAGTGTCTCCATGATCTCAAACTGAAACAACCTGTGGTTATATGAATGCGTGCTAGCCTTCATCTTGGCTTGGCTTGGAGTACCCCAGTAGATGCTGCTAATACTGATGAAGTTCCCAGTCTCAAGTGCTTACAAGGCACATCCATCCAGAGATTGGATATGCATACGTACAGCATTCTTAGGGAAACACTGAGGAGTCAGAGAAACAACCTACCAGTGACTTCAGCAAGGCTTTGATGTTTCTCCACAAAACTCTTTCATGAGTAAGCTAAGAAATTACAGATTAAATAAGTAGCAAATCTTCTGGAAAACTGTGTTCAAAAGGTAGTTATCAGGCGTTCATGATCAGACTTGAAGGCCCTATTGAACAGATTCCTTATGGACCAATCCCAGAAGCCAGAAGCCAATGTATCCACCAATGGTCCTGACACAGGAACAGAAATGCTCTCACTGATGTTGTAGATGATGAAATCTGGGGCAGAAGCAAAAAGCAAACCCTTTGAAAGGCAGGATTAGAATGGAAATGTTCCTGACCAATTACATCAAGAGCCTAAAATAAATAGCCAATAACACCTGAAGGATAAGGGCAAAGTATGATATGCAGGCAGTAATAGGCAACTACACCAGTACAAATTGGGTAAATGCCTGAGCAGCAGCTCTGCAGAGATGGAGCTGGTGATGGAAGATGAATATGAGTTATAGGCTTGGTGCTGCTGTGAAAGAAGCTAGATGCCACAGTCAGATATAGGAAGAGGAGTCATATGTAAGATGCAGTCAGTATAGTCACAAGCCAGATGAAGTCAGTATTTCTTCCTCCACTTTATTCATCCCTTGAAGACTTCTTAAATTTTGTCCATTTTCCATTTCATGTCTCCAACTGGACAATGGCCTGAGAAGGCAGGGAGGAGTGTTTTGCCTGGAGGCAAAAGAACTGGCCTGGGAGGAAGAAAAAGAATTTGGTTTGGTTTGTCTACAGAAGACAGGACCGAAGCAGGGGAAAAAAAGTATGATAATGCTCTTCAGGTTATGATATAAGATTGCTACACACAGAAGGTGGCCAAACTAACTGTCTGTGTACCAAGTGTAGGGCAAGCAAGTCATGCAGAAAGATACTGGGACAAACTTAAGGATAAGCAAGCTCTGAAACAGGTGGCCTAGGAGACCTGCAGTATTTTAGGAACAGATTGTAAAATACCAATAAGGTCTGGTTTAGATATAATCAGTGTTGTGCTGGGGTGATGAGACGGGACAAGATGTCCTCTTTACTTCCAGTCACTCCTGTCATATATGATTCCATGATATTGTGAGTATTTTTTAATTCAGTACCATGTCAATGTCAATACATGCTCTACCTGATTTGTTAATCTATTCATCATTTTTCTGGCATTTCTTCTTCTGGTATCATCCCTCTCTTCCCTCCCCTGTTCTCTGATTGTCTTATCTCAGTGTCTTTGTTGTCCTTCTCTTCTTCTCCCTGAAAGGCAGCTTCTTTCATATCATTAGTTTTTCTCGGAATATGACCTCGTAAACAGCAATTTTCTTCAGTTACACATTCAAAGTAGGTGTTCTTACCCTCAGATGTTTAAGCACGCAAATGTGAATCATTGGTTTTTGTTCCTTCTTCTTCTTCTCTACATTCTCAGAAGGGTGATGGGTTGTACCCTCCCAGTGGCATGCAGCTTTCTCTCACACCCATGGGCCAAAATGTCTGTATTAAGGATTTAAACAAAAGTGTGCTTTACAAGCTTAGAAACAAAGAGAAGGGAAAGAAAAAAGCTATTACAAGCTGAGAGTCTTACTGATGCCTATTTTCATCCCATGTTAGACATTTAAACAAGAGACTTAAGGGCAAGCCTACTTGGCTCCATGCATAGTCAACCAAGAGAGAGCGAATCATTTCTGGTGGGTGATTCATCCTGACTAACACCTGGGTTGCCTGCTCACATTGCCAACAGCTGGACTCGAGGGAGATTTGGCGTCTGGCTGGAGGCCTCAGCAAACTGGCCAGGAGGCACTCGGGTGCTGCCGAAGGCACTGTCGTGAGCAGGAACCAATGAACATGCTTAGCTAAAGGAAGGAGAATGCAAATTGTTAAGGAGAGCAGTAACTGCAGTAGGTAATACTGTCCTGGGATGGTGGGAAAACGTTTGCCGCAACTGAGTTTCTTCAGCGCTACACAGGGCTGTAATATGCTCCAGGAACCTCATTTTGAGAACTCTGCTTTAGTTGTCCTTAATTGGGTTGATGTTTAGTTTTTGCAGGTTTTGTCCTGTTGAAAAATTCATTTTATCTAAGCAAAAGAAAACCTTGGTAGAGTCGTGGGCAAATCCTGCCTTTTTGCTGAGCTGGAAGTGATAGGAAATAAAAGCCTAGCTAAGCTGTGCTGGGGAGTGGTGCTTTGACTCATCTCTGCTTCCTGTAAATCCTTATCTTCTATCCTTGGTTTGACCCTTAGCTATAACTTCTACCTCCAGGTGACCTGGGTTGGTTGGCATGCTCCTTCCTGCCTGGCTCAGGGGGCCAGACAATTTCAATGTTCTACTAGATACCTAGGGGATTCAAAGCAGGAGTCCCACTGACTCAGCTCTCTACTTTGTGTCAGGCTTATTGTTTGATCCCCCCAAGAAAGTGGGGGCTCATTCATCTGAGGAAAGTGCTGCATGTCACATCTGAACTGGGAGAGCCCTCCGATCATCACCCAGAAGCAAAGAAATAATTTTTCAGCTCTCGGAGACATGTTTCTAGCACCTCGTCATTGTCCCCTTCTTTTCTGTTTCATAAAACTTGTCTTCACTCACAAGCCCTTCCTCAAGACCAGTGTTCTTATCATCTCCTATCTAGCCTGGGAGATGTCCACTATCCACCATCCTGTTGTCACATCATCCAGCAAACATTTTTGAGTGTCAGCCCATGGCCAGCACTGCTGGGGGAGCTCCCTAAAGCCACCGCCATGAGTCCCTCGGAAAGCCATCCTTTGGTAACAGCCACATCAGGCTGAGCCCACTGCCTTCGGTGTGCAGGACTGCTTGTCCATGTACTCCTCCATTAGTCAATACTTGACTGTTGTCTGTGGTGCTGTATTTAAACGGTGAACTACTTGGAGCACACCCTGTCCTTTCCTTTTGTGATCGCACAGTGCTTCATATAATGGGGTGTTGCTTCATGACTTGTGCTGTTAGGCATGGACGCAAAGCAAATAAATAGTATTAATGCTAATAAGAGCCTTTCCTTACTTCCTGCTTTTTTCTTTTTTTTCTTTGTTTCTTTTAGCTTCACTGTTACAGCTACGCTTATTTCATTGAAATAAAAGAACCACTTAAATAGAGGTTGGTTTTTATCTTCCCAGAGAATGTTCACTTTTTAGTCCAGAGTTAAAAATACTGAATACCATATCAAGCAACGTGGAGGTTGGCTTTAATAAAATAATTTATTCTGGCGGGCACTGCTGCTGTTTGGGAAAATAATTAATTTCTGTCTCAGCAGAAGCCTGTGCATTCTATTGAAGCCAATCCTTAATTCATTTGATTTTCTGTTTAGTTTGATCAGTACCTCAAAGAAGAGCTCTTTTGTATTAAAAAATAATTAGCTTACACCTTTCTTTTTGATCACTTTAAGAACTGCTACTGGATAATTTACTTTGTTTCTAGAGTACATCCTTGCTTCCCCACAGGTGCATCACTAAGCATGGCATGGAAAACATAGGACATTCACAGCTGTAGCTGGGTAAATTGCTATTTTTTTTTTCACTGCAAATAGCAAATTTGTCCCCAAATGTTGTTTTAGTTATTCCCAAACTATTTGTACACCTGAGAAAAATGTGCCAAGTAGTTTTGGCTAGATGTTAGATTCTGAAGCCTGTCAGAGAGAAGATACCGACTTTTCATGCAACACTCTATGATCAGTGATATCTGGGCGGTAGAAGACTCATAAGTAATCCCCATCTCTGCATGTGGGACCTGAATCCTGCTTCCCCAGAGAGCACTCTGAGCAGCAGCCTGAGGGCTACTCATGGAAAAGGGTTGACCACAAAGTTCTTCCGAAGTCCTAGTCAGGATGGGATATGGCAACATCCTCTATTAATTTTACTGTTGTTCTGCTTAAGAGATAGAAAAGACAGACCCAGACACTGTATCAAGATATGCATTGTTAATAAAATTAACATTTTTGTATACTCATTTTTTTCCTAGCAAAGACAGTTACTAAATCTTGTACTTAGGTAAGCAAGAGAAAAGACATGAAGTTTAGGGTATAACATACCAGACTTTCATTAAACCATAGGAAATTTCAGCTTCTGGTGTGCATGAGCAGCAGCCTGATGGAAAAGAAGACAAAGGATGGGACTGGATTTTTAGCATGAGCAACATGGTCCCCATTTGTATGTTCCCTGCATCCCAGAGAATTAATAGCTCTGTAAAGGAGCCACTGAAATGGTAAGAGTTATCTACATATTCCATTTATTTTATAATAGCTGTTAATCTTACACAGCCTGATTTGATAAAGCAGATCATCAGATCTTGATTTTTGTGTGCTTAATTTAAACTGTAATTAACTATGCATTATACATGTAAATTGCAATGCAGAAGTCTCTAAAAGTAAATGAGGATGGGGCTACCGTCCAAAAACAAGTGTACAAAGCTATTGCTGAATTCCTGCACGACTGGGAAAAAGGCACCAGCTGGTGCTGAGGAAACAGAATAGCTACTGTACTTCAAGCCAGCCCATGTCAGTGGGTTCCCAGGTACACCATGGGGAGAAAGGATGGTAGTAACCTAAGGGGCCACACCATCAGAGCCTCCTGCCCAGCGTTTGCCTTCTGGGCAAGTCCTGCTGTGACAAAGTATGGCAGCTTTCATGGCTCAAAGTGGAGAGAAGAGACCCAAGAAGCTGGAGGAGGGATGTGAATGTCAGTGTTTCCTCCTGGGGAGGCCAATGGTGTTGCATGGACTAGCTATCATGTTAGTGAAAGAAATAATGGATATCTGAAAGGTGAAGTGCAAGTACACACTGAACTCAGGCTGACAAAATTTGGCACATCGACCCTCAGTCCAGACCCATGGTTTAACTCTGATGCTGAGTGGAACTGGATATCTAAATAATGGCTTCTGGGTGCGGAAGTTCAGTGACAAACCAGATGTGTAATGAAAACAGAAACCTTTAATTACAATGACCTCAATGCCATAACAGCAACTTACAGTCTTGTTCCATGGTCACGTTAAGCCAGATCATATCCTGCTGCAGATCAAGTCCTGCTCCCCCCAGCTCCCGGACACGTGCCACTTCTCCTCCTCTGATCCTTCCCTTCTGCCAGCACTCACACTTGTGTGGCCAGGCAATAAACTGGCTCTGGGAACTCACCTGGCTTGAAACAAGCCCTCTGTCCTCCAAACAGGGTTGCCCCTGAGCCCCGCAGGGCTGCCTTTGTGGTGAGCCAGCGGCAGCAAAACCTGGGGCGAGGTGGCTGCAGCCTTTTCTCACTCTCTCTCCTGTTAGAGACATTAACTCCTCAAAGTCAAAAGTGATTGAAGAGAACAAAGTATCCCAAAACATTCTAGGTTTTACGGGAGGGATTTAAAAAAATTGGCTAGTCCAAATGTCTGTAGTAAGGAGATTAAGTTGTCTTTGCTCTTTGCCTGAGATACGCTTTTTTCTACATTGTTGTTAAAAACCTTCAGTGACGCATGTGCTTTTGGATTCAAGGTAAAACAAGATAAAATGCTTCTTTTTTATCTTCCTGCCACCATCTGTTCCTTTTTCCTTCCTTTTGTCTTATCTTTACATATGTATCTATTGAGTACCTTCATTTAGTTGTGAAAGAGGTTTGAGAGATGTGTTCTCCAATAATTGCTTATGATCTTCAATGTAGCTATAGAAAACTGTACATTAATATGCCTTAGGAGGTGAAGGGACAAATGCCTCGGCATGCACACGCCTTTATCAGGCATTTATTTTTGAAAATAGACATGTAAACAGCCATGTTGGAACCTGCAAAACTTCTCAGTGTAATGATTACTACCCTATGACTGTATTGCTGTATGTTGAACACTCTTTTCACATAGTTCAATGCAAATATTTGATGAGTTACGAAAAAGCTCTCCTGTTTGTTTGAAATGGACTCTATTGGGTCACTGTACTGAGAGACCGCAGTTCTGTGACATGTTTAAGGAATAAATTTTTTTGTGTTGTGTTGCTAAAACCTGTCTAAAAGGTTTAGTCAGTTTAGGTGCTTAGGGTAACCATGTCTAAGCCTCCCCCTTGTTTTAAATGCAGTACAAATCAGTGCATAACTTGTAATAAACAAGTATTTTAAATTCTGTTTCTGTGAGGAGAGATCACAAAAGATACTGTCACACTTGGTGATGTGTGGTGAATTTCTTGGCACATTCAATGGAAAGCAAAAAACTGGCTGAATGGACTGTACCTGAAAATCTTTTCCAGTAAGCACGTGATTATACTGGAAGTGAGATGTCCAAAGTAATCATTGGCAGGTTTACAGGCTTGTAATGTGTAAAGGAGGGAAAACTGGCCATGAGAGCAAACTCCAGGCTGCCTACAGTAGACAGCAAGAGTATAGCCATTGTCTTGACGATGTGGGAAGACCATGTGCCTGGTTTCTATACAAAGAAAACTTCAGCATAAAAGGGTGCTCTAAAGCAATCCGCTCCTCACATGTGCTGGGACATAAGGCAGAGGTCATTTTCCCCTAACCAATCCTATCACAGAGCAATATGTTTAATTTGATCCGTCTGCTAATCTGCGAGGTCACTTCTTCAGTCCTTAATGTCCTGCAAAGTCATTCCTCAAGTCAACTTCTTCACTGCTCACCAAGTCTTTTGTTCAGTATTGTCAGGATATGGCCAACATATTCTACCTTCTTATCTCTGCTTTTGGTCAACTATTGATAATTGTATACACCTCAATTGTCATTGTTCTTTATCTCATAATTTTATTGTGAAAATCTTATATGGATCACCAACTGAAAGTTTTTTAAACAGTGCTTGATAAACCTATTGCTTCTCCCTGATCCACAGTTTAGTGAAGACATTATTTATTTGTGTTAGACTTCTGTATTCTCACCAGAAGTCCTTCCCTTGCGCATCTGAGCCCTGCACTGCAGACAGTCACAGGGGCTGTCAGATATACTGCCTGGGTAAATAAATATGACAACAATGCTTGCAGTTACTTCTTCTAGAACAGTGGTGCCACGTAAGCTCATACTTATTTTCATAGCCTTTGTTTTTTGACCTGTTGATTATAAGACCTTATTGTTTGGCTGTTCTGACTAAGCTGTTTGTCTTTTGTTGTATCTCATCTGCTGATGAATAGATATCCCCAGCAAACTGAGACTGCCAAACACCCCTGGGACGCCGGTCTCCGTGCCAGATATTTGTTACAGAGCAGTACGTGACATTGCAGTGAGATGATGTACCTTTGCCTATGCCAGCAGTGGCATCAAAGCAATCATTTAATTGCTGTGTATGGAGAAAGATTTTGGAAAATATAAATGATTCTACAATGAAATCTTTAAATTTTTCTGTTCCTTGCTATAGCAGCATCATTGTGAAATGCTTTTCTACAGTCACTGAAGTGTCAGAGTATGAGCTGCCATTAATTTCTTTGTCCATTAGTATTATGTAGTGTGAAGGTATAGTCAATGAAGGAAGAACTAGGAAGGACACCAGATAGTTGTACTTAGTGGCACTGTGGCTTCTCTTCAGAATAATTGTACAAAGCCCCTTTTTGGACAGGACCATTATTTACTCCAGGCGTTTCATTCACTTAAATTTTTCTTAGGCAATTTTGTCACCGTGCACTTGCTACTTTCCTTTGACATGGATTCTAGACCCTGTTCTCTGCTGTAGTTTCATTCTTTGTATCCCTTGCTTTGAGTGGAAGTGCACTCATTTTCCTGGTCGAGAGTCTTTATAGCTCTGTAGTTTGCTGTTGGACAGCTTCAGTTCGCCTTAGAAAATCTGTGTTAATATCCAGATATTTTATGTTACTTTACCAGGTTCAGCCTTCTTTCAGTTGGGGGTCTCTTTAGTGCACGGTAGTAGTAGTCCATGATCCACATTGACATGACCTGTCTTACCCTTTGTTTTTTTGTGCTTGCAGTGATTCACTGCTCTTTCCTTCCTCTGGCAAGTTCCGACATTCTCAGTTATACCAGTTAATGTGCTTGTGATAGGTCTCCAGGTCTAGTCTACATGATTGAAAAAGGATTCCAAGTCCTTCCAGATGGAAAACTCATTTGAAGGGGAAGAAGCTGGCAACCATCCCATGATGCTTCCTATTACATGACTGAGCCATTGACTTTGGGTGACCACTTCTAATCAGAAAAGCAATCATTTCAATAGCCTATGTGACCATATCATTAAATCTGCCACTACACTACAAATCCTGCAGTTAAGAGTGAAGAGATTGATCTTGCTTTGAATGTGAGATACTTGAAATGTTGTTGTGGTCTTGCCTCAATTTGCAACAAAGAACCATGCAGTTACTCTCTCACTCCCTCCCTCTCCCCAGTGGGATGGGGAGGAGAATCAGAAGGAAAAAGGCGAAAACTCGTGGGCTGGGATGAGAACAGTTTAACAGAATGGCAAAGGGAGAAGAAAACAACAATCAATAATACTGATAAAAAGCATATATAACATGCAATGTTCTCACCACCCAATGCTCAGCTGCTCCTGAGTAGCAAAAGCCTCTCCTTCAGCCAGCTCCCCACTTAAATACTGAGCATGACACCACATGGTAGAGAATATCCCATTTGATTGGCTGTTTGGGTCAGCCCAACCAGCTTCTTGTGAAAATTAACTCTATCCCAGCTGAACCCAGGACAAATGTATAAAATACTGCTATTCTTGTGCTTCCAGAGAGCCACATGGAAGATTCTTGATCAGAGATCATTAATTTTTTTCTTGCTTCTGTGAACTAACACCAGAAGTACTGATCTGTTTTACATGAAAAATATGAACCTAGGGACTCTGCTCAAGTAATGTAGTTTATGCAATTTTATACCTTTGTGAATAAAATAAGTGATATTACTGTGATGAACATTTGTAAATCACCAGCTGTGGAATGGTCACCTTCAGTTTTACTACCATTAAAACACTGCAACTTAACTGAGCAGTCTTCGTAGGTTTTAAACTATATAGGCTATGAAACTAGTGAGAATGCTGGAGAACAACTGTTTCCATGGACACTTTTGGAAGTCTAACAATGCCAAACAACTGGAAAAGCTTGGGTAGGCTAGAAAGTGCTCCACATCACTGATCTTTGCCTCATGTCACAGGATAATGATGGCTTTCTTCTTTTTGGGATTAGTTCATGGCTTTTTTACTTACAGCCAGAACCATTTTTGTTATTGTTTGTCAGCTGCAGATGCTCGTTCTTAAGCTACCACTGTCAGCTGCAGATGATGGTTCTTAAGCTACCACCTGGCCTTTGTGGAAAACCTCCATGCAAGGACTGAGATTCTTGTCAAGATACCATCACAAAAATTACCATACTGATCCCAGCTAGTGCAAGACAAAGCTGGCTTGAAAGCCTTTTGGAGAGCATGGTGGAGAGCAGTGCCCTTGCAACAGGCTCCTGGTAAAGAGTTACTCCATGCCACCCAACAGCAAAGTGCTTTACAAACACTATGTGCCCACTCCTAAACCCTTGAATAGCTACAAAAGTCAGTAAGACCATAGTAAGCGTTGACTTTTCTACACTAAGACACAGAATGCAGAAGCTCCTCCATTTGTTATGTGCTGTGACCCAACAGCAACAAGCTGCTGCCAGTAAATTCAAATGCTGTCATGGAAGCTGCTGCTCAGGAGCAGAGGTATGAGTTAACAGATCCTATCAAAGTCAAGCTCATGAATAACTTCATCATAATACATCAGTGTGTCAGATGTCTCTTTGCTTTCAGTACTAAAGATACACAAAGGGCCCATTGTCACTAAATCACAAATGGTTGCTGGACTTGAGCCTATTTTTTTCTGAGTTCCTTAGGAATTAGAGAATAGCTGGCAATTTCATTTACAAATATTGGCATTCCTGGTCAGGCAGTGGAAGTGCGGAAGGATGGAAAAGCGATGGCTATTCTGCATCTGGGGAGAAGGCAAATGAGCTCTAAAGCTATCATCCCTTGTTAGGAAACCTCTTCAAGTGTTGTACAGAGATAGAAATGTTTATTGAAATGTGTGTTCAGGATCTGGCCCTGACTTTTGGGACCAGGATCTAGCACTTTCCACCTAGAAACTGGCTACTCAAGCCATGCTGACTGACCGCTCTGGGTGCTCTGGGGGAGTGTCTGCTGTGTGGAGCAGTCTTGTTCATTTTCTCATCATTCAAAAGCTCAGCAACAGCAATCTGCATGCCTTGCTTGGCAGCCATCCCAGTAGCACAAGAGCACTCAGCGATAGACTGAGTTTCTAGGCTTGTGTGACTACTACTTAGACCTTATAACAGCAACGTTTCACGCTATGTTCCACAGTTTATGGATACAATGGCACTGCGAGTGAAATGTTATGCATGGTCTCTTCAAGGGACCAAGCAAACCCTTAGAGATGATCAGGGATTTCAAGCTCTCCTTCTGTAAGATACATGGACACCCCCCAAAGAAGAATGGATTTTGAACCTCTGCTCTCAGACAGATCCCCTTCTTGCATGTGGAATTCCAAGAGTGATGATAGATTAGAAACTCATGCCAAAGTTGTTGAAGCGTTTAATAGAGTCTGAGGAAGCCTGTGTCAGTCTTTCCGTTGTCCAGAATTACTTCCGCAGGAGTATGCAGGCTCTTCACATTCTCTGCATGGTTCGCGTGAAGCGAAATCTCATCTAAGTGTGGTAATCTCAGGGCATTAAATTACATTTAACCTAAATCGTTAACAGTTGTTGATTCTCCATGTTATAATTACATTCGCTACAAATGCGATCAAGTCAAAAGCACGGAGGAGATGTCAGTGGGGTGACTGTGAAATGACAGGCAGCTGCACCAATCCCCGTGCGCGCTCGCAGCTCCGGGCTGGGAGGGCTCAGGGGAGGAGGGGGGCTCTGCACATATGTCCAGAAATTGCTGCAGTGGATGGCTTGGCTCGGCTCTCGCTGCTATTTAAAGGCACATGAGCTGCATGTTAAATTGGGCATTAGTATTTGCCTGGCTCTCCAACATACAGCTGGTATGACTGTGCTATACAGCAATCCTGTTGGGGAACTGAGGACAAAACGCAGGCGGAGCCCATAAGCACAGAAATTATTGGACGTTAGGGGCTGACTCCTGCTCTTCCTCTTCAGACGACAATTTCATTAAGTGCAACTCCCCCAAACCAGAACAATATTAGCAAACTAAGATCGTGGCTTGCCACTGTGCTTTGAGTTGCCAAGAAATGCTTAGTTCCTTCCACAAAATGCCAGCTCAAGTAAATCTCTAGACTTTTAGTGCAAGATAAGGAGGAGTGTTTGCAAATGGAGGATTTGCCTCTTGCCTGACTTGGCTTGGGTGCCTGTTGCTAGTAGTTATCCCAGCTCTGCAAGAGGTGGCTGTAAAGCCTCAGGACACTTGAATATTTACAGTGAACTCGTTCTAGGAAAATAAAACAATGGATTCTGCTAAGTCCATAAATTGCTATCTAAAATACCTATCAGCTCACAAGCAAACTGCTACCAAAAAGGTTTTAAATACAAGTGAGTGAGAGGAACCACAGCACAAAGAAACTGGAGCTGTGTCTATACTAGCAAATTAAATGTGCCTGGGGCCATTTCTTGGCACTGAGGCCAGTTGGCAAGGAGCAGCCTGCATCTGTAGCATTAAACTGTCTTACTCTGCAAAACAGGGTGGCCACATGGAAACTGGTGCTGGGAACAGTCCCTGGCCCATGGTGCTTCTGAACCCTACCCAGAAACTGTGCGGGAGAGTACTACTTGGCACAGGTCAAAAGGTGCCAAGACCCGTGCTAAAAATTTCATGGTGCAGAGGATGGGGAGTGCTGAGGCATGTTCCTAGTGCAGTTAAATATAGTGGTATTGATGTAGCCTGAAAATTTGAACCTCTGCTGTGGACAAGAAGAAAAAAATCTGAGAGAGAATGAAAGCGGTTCCACCCTTTTTACACTCCTAGTTGGGAGCACAAGAACACGCCAGACATGTACTTTGCCCTAAAAGCCTTGCTGGCAGGAGGCTTAGCCCGCATGCCGTGGGTGGGCACACACCTCCTCTGGAGTGCAGCCATGCATAATTTTGCCAAAGAGAAACTATTTATTTTTAAAAATTTTTTTAAGTATAGCTTTTCCTATAACTTTGGTGGGTTTGTAAGGCTTTGTTTTGCTGTAATTGGAACGTTCCTTGATGTTTTGCACTCTGCAACTGCTGATATGCCCTTTCACCTCTCAGCCATTTTCAACACCATCTTTGAATTTCATTTTCATGACAAAAGATGACAAACACGGGCACTGAATAAGACAGCCACTATATTTGTTGTGACTGCAAGACATCAGTACTCAGTTATTTTAAACAAAACAAATAAAAAAATCCCAGGAAAGAGGACTCCCAGCTTCTAATGGCAGATTCTTTTGTAAATCAGAACAATGCACAGCAGACTGGCCAGGCTGGCTGTGGATCTGGGGCTGTGGTTTCCTAATGCAACTTGTTCAGTGGCGATGCTGGTTTCAATTATTCTCACAATCACTCGTTCCTGTCACAGAACTGACATTTCTTGGCAGGATTTTTCTTTTCTAATCGGATCGGGTCCCTAATCCAGTTCAAAATACAGTCCTACAAACGGCTGTGCTGTCACAGCTGAACGGAATGAAGACCAGCAGATAGGACACAGGAGTCAGAGAGTGGGAGGCAGGGAAGGTCCCAGAGATTGAGGTTGCATTGAGTTTACAGCTGCTTTCTCTTTCTAATGCCTGCTGCTTTTTGCTTTCTGCTCCACCTATGGGTGAAAGCATAATGTGAGGAGACACGGAGCTCAGGATTTCATGGCTGTCCTTTGCTTGTTTTCTTTGCACTCTCCTTCCTTCTCAGACTTCTGATGGTTTGTGCGGACAGTCCCATGCTCCTATACAGCTTTGGCAAAGTGGTGCTTAGGCTTCTTCTTTTCAAGCAGGAATCACTCAGAAGGCAGGATACATTTTCACAGCAAATACTGCTTACTCTTGCCTTTATAAAGACTGGTAGATCTGGCCAATGCAACAGCCCCTTTGAGAGCGAGTGCCCATTCCAGCAGGACTTCCATGATCACTCAGATTACTTGATACTTTTTTTCTGCCTCCACCTTCACTAAAAAGATTAACTGCTATCAGATGTTTAATGCAATTAACAGTAGTGTCGATAAGGGAGGAACTCGGACTAGAAGAGAAGGAACAGATTAAGGAGTATTCCTTCAATTAGATGTTTTCAGCTTGGTTGGCTCTAATGAAATTCACCCTAGAGTACTTAGAGATATGGCTGAAGCAATCATAGAGTTGTTTGCAGCTAAAACCAGCTCTCAGGCATCTGTGGTTGAGTTATCCAGTTTGCAGATTTTCTGTGCCACAGATGCAGAGATAGGTAGGGTCTGACACGGCTCATTAGCACGAGCACCACATGAATAAAAGCGTCGCAGATTCCAGGGTCAGGTTGGGTCTGCAAAGAGTCCAACAACTTCCACTCAGGTCAAAGCTGAGGCCTTCTCTCAGAAAGCCCGGCTGGACATGAGCTGACTGTGTACACCTGGACCTGTATCATATTCCCTGCCGAGCTCCAGGACAATCATCAGCTTAGGTGCAGTGTAAGGAAAGTGGTATGAGTCATTTCAAGTCCATTGGTTATGCCCATCTAAAAAGCCCCATCTAACATGAGTCCAGAATAAATCCAACTGGATCTGAGCTAAGTCTGTAAAAAGACCTTGGACCATCTCTGCATTGTGTACCCAGAGACCTGCATGGTTCCCTGTACCCATCACCCAGAGTGTCTCAGCCCTTCTGGGGCTCCAGGAAGGAGCTGATGGTATCTTGGAGGATTTGTGAAGCTGCAGAAGACTGGAAAAGAGACAGGTGTTAAAAGAAAGGAAAGGAAGACCTGGTGTGGGTCAGATCAAAGTAATTAAAAGGCTGAATAAAAAGCTGTCTGTTGGGCTGTGCTGGGGAGAAGAAACTCAGGTGTGAAGCAGCAGCACACAAGGGTAGGCTAAGTCACATTGAAACAACCTAATTTCTGTCCATGCCTTCTTCCAGCCCTGCCTACGTCTGTGGCTTTTCCTGTATGTATGAGGAGACTGAAATGTTTAAGTAAGGTATCTAAATGACTCTGTATCTTTCCACTAATTACACTAGAATAAGAAAGATAATTAAATACCTTCCTTAAAGCATCTTTAAGTGGCAGTTTAATTCTGGACTGGATTTGTGCAGATGTTAGTGTTCCGCTATTACAACAGCACTCCACTTGTTCACCAAGTAATTATATGGTACCTGGTTCAGAAAGGTTGTGCAGGTATCATAAACATGTGCTTCCATACCCTGAGATATTTTGATATCTGCTTGGAAGAAGAAAATCTGCAACTCCAGACACTGCCTGGAAGAATTCACATAAAAGTAATAGGGATGTAATAAGAGACACAATTATCTTTCCGCAAAACACACTGCGAAAGGTCAAGTACTAATATGCTGCCACACACACTTTTCAAACCATATATTCTCTATATGCCACAGCCAAGAAACTTCATTGTCTGATTCACCAATACCGAACAGTGATCACTTCAGTATTTTCCAGTCCTTCAACTGATTAACACCTTACGTGTCACATACCTGAAGGGAAGCTGAATTACACCCATGACTCAGATTTTTCTCTTAATATGATTATACACCTACAGCAGAAACAGAGCTTTCATGACTTTTTCACCATGGCTAATGGATGTGTCTGTGTCCTGACAAGGACGTGAGTTATCCATCCTCCTGTCTCCCGGCTAACGGAGAAAGATCAGAGTGACTCATCTCTGGGGTACCAAGTCACACCAGCAAGGAAACAGTTCCTTCTTGTTTCTTTCCTCTTTGAATTTTGCTCTGTATGAATAGGAACATCTGAGGCAATCAATCCCATGATCACATTTTAAGGCAGATTAAATGACTCAGTTGCAGGATCTCACCTCACTGCAGATGCCAATAGCACAACTACCTGTGTCAGAGCTGGTTGCTCTAGGCTCCTTTTTAGTCCATGGAGGGAAATATGGCCTGATTGATCTTGACTAGGTTAAATATCAACATTAGCACAAGGTGAGTCATGTTATAAAAATGCCTGTTCCCCTGCTGACTCCGGAGACAGCCTGCATGACACGCTCCTCCCGCATCGATGGCTACACTGCAGATAACCTGCAGTGACGGGTGATGAATCCTGCCCCAGGTGAGTCAGAAGCAAGTGCACATGCATTTAGAAATCTGACGAAATAACTCACTCTGTCATCCAGACGTAGTCTCCCACCCCTCTCTACCTGACTTAGTGCTCTTCCTTCTTTTTTGTAGTTTTGCTGCATAGACAGTATTTGGGCAGATCCACTGGATTAATTGGTGTAGAGAGGTATTGCATGACAAATACAGGACAAAATGAGGTCCTTTCATGCCCATAATACTTATTTCCATAGAGATAAAATGCCCTAGACAGTCTTTCCCTCCCTTCCTCTCCCAAATCAACCCAGGCTTCCAGTCTAATGTAACATAAAATAAAAATTTGTATTTGAGTCAGAGTAAGCTGGACACCTTTCAGCCTCATGTCACCTTGGAAAGGCTCTCTGGAGGTGCTGGACTGATATAGCTGTGCCAATCCTCCAGTGCTGGGGCTGTTCCCATTACGGTGTGAAATGGAAAAATCCCAGGAATGCCAAGGACATAAAAGCCTGGCACCCACCAGGGACATGGGACACCCATTCTTCAGGTGGCAGGGGCTGCTGTCCCCTATGGTGGCAGGATATAGCACAGGGTGGTTACCTGTGGACCTTTGGAAACTGTCCTGTAAACCGACTGGGGGCTGGTGTGTCTTTTTGCCTTGCTGTGTTTCCCACTTCAGTGCAGCAGCCCAGCACTGCAGGCAGCACACCTGAGAGCCCACGTGTCGAGATCAGTGCCCACCAGTGCTGGTTCAGTCTTTTAAAAATATCATTACTAAGTTGCCAACCTATGGGTTTACAGACCTAGTTTCAAAAGAGCTCTTTTCAGGATCTGAAATGCTCCTTTGGATGTTTTCCCAGGGGCTTTTTAGTTTATTTATTTTGATTTATACATCCAATAAAAAGGACCATCTCTAATCCCAATTCCAATGCCATTGGCTACTTTTAAGTACAACTGTAGTGTCAAACACTTTTGCTTAACGCTCCTGCTGGGGGTGCAAAGAGAGAAAAAGAAGGGACTAGCAACAAGAAAAAAACATCTTAACAACAGATTTTTACTGAATCACATAGAAGCCCTTTCAGGATTATAATGAATTTTAGTGAAAACAGATTTAAAGAAGGATTAAGGCAATTTAAATACAGTTATAAAAAGTGCAGCCTAGATAGGTAGGTAAAAAAGAGAGAATAAAAGTCCTACAGAGTTCACAATAACTTTGTTGTGCTGCCTTGGACCAAACCAAGTAAGAAGTACATTCACTGAGGAATGCCCAAGAAACCTCACCTGATGTAATTCCTGAAACGGACCCCTCTGATTGTGGTGAACCCCACGGCCGTAGCCGTGCAGAGCAGGACAGCCGGATTCACGCTCTGCAACCCCCACTTTTGAAACGCACTGATTTACGGCCGTGCTGGTTCTGAGCGAGAGGCTGTCAGAAGGGTGTTCTGCACAGAGCAGAGAGGTGCAGGAGCCCCCAAATCCTTTTTGGCCCCCAAAATCTTTCTGCCCCCTGAAATCATGTCCTGCAAGGCCCCATGCTGACAGAAAAGGCAGGAGCTTTTGCACGGGATTGTTTGTGATTGTTTCCGTTAGTTTTAATGAGCAGGCATAATTGCAGCACAGATTTTGAACCAGGAATCAGGAAAGTTTCGACCAACTCTATTAAAACTTTTGCAGTTCATCTCAAGGACTAGCTTTACAATTAATGTCATTCTCTAGTTTATAGTCGTAATCCTGGAGCAAGAGCTGACGATTGTTAATTTTATGCTTTCTTTCTTTCTGCTTACCCATTATGTCAGCATATTTCATTTATGCTAGGCTTTCTGAAATCAATCTTCATTTTAATGTATAGTCCCCTATTGCCTTTTTTTTAGTAAACAGCTGAAGATTTAGTGTTGGCTTCCAACACACTGAATCCATTTATGATAGTTTACATAATCAGATTTTCAGTGCACTGTAAATCTGTCTTAAAATGCTTGCATTGCTCCAGGACTAAACTGGTTAACTTTCTGAACTGTTTTTCATCATTTGTGTACATTTCACCACTTTAAGGAACAGTTAAGATGCTATTTTGGTAGGGCTTTAGCACCTTCCATGTGTCATTGATTTTTTTTTTAACCCCAATGGGGAATTTCTACAAATGAATGTTGTATTTCAGAAGAAGAACTGCTTCAGTCATAAATATCTTCTAAGCTACTAAATGTCAAACTTTCTTGCGGCAATAGGGTAATTAATCTCTTGAATATAGTGGTTGACTTTTGCAATTAAACAAAGTGATGAAATTTCACAGGGAAGAATAAGCAAAACTACCCAAAATGTTAACATGCAGATGGGCGGTGAACCTATGAAGCAGCTCTGATGGGAAGCGGGAATGTGCTGCCAGAGGCTGCCTGTGGATTTTCGTCATGTGTACGGCATCCTGCTTGTAAGCTCTGAGGAGCATCAGGGCTAACAGGAGCAAGACACAAGACCAGGTGTACAGCACTGCAGTCGGGGCTCTGAAGTTCTTCCTTCCCCCAGTGAAGGACCAGACTTCTTCAAGCACGGCAGTCTGCTCTGCTGTAGCCTTTGGCAGCGGGACACAAAAGCAACGCGTAAGCCAAATGGAAGGGCCTGGGGGCTGCTGGAGGAGCCGCTGGAGGAAGCCTGCCTGAGTTACCCAGGGTTGTGTTGCTTCACTGCCATGGCTTTTAGGAGGCTTCGGCTGAGTCATTGCTCAATATACATGAGCCACCTTCCCATGAAGGAACCTGAGGGTGAAGCCTTGAGCAGCTGCCAGCCAGGCTGGAGCATAGAGTCACAATAGCAACTTGCTTGCATGTGCAAGGGTGGGTTTGACCGGCAGCTGTTTCCTCCCTGAAGCCTGATATTTCCTCCTCTCCAGCATGAGGACAGCTCTACAGAAGGGCAACCCATTTCACAAGCTCAGTTGCTAAATTGATTGCATTAAATCAGCAGAATTTTCTCATGAGGAAACACACTGATTTTTGTTCCTACCTTCTCACATAAAGTAGACTCAAGACCAAGCACTTCGAACTTGGTTTATAACCGTGCGCACAGGGGTGTTATTAATCCTTTTAGAAGCTGTACTGGTGTCAAGAGTGGAGAAAATTGCATTTGGATGTAACTTGTGAGTGCGGACAGATGTCAACTACAAAGTGTCTGAGTCCAAGGCTGGGAGATAATAGCTTTCCAATGCCACAGCTGGCTTCGGTTGTTCCCTGTGATAACATTACCTTGCAAAATCAAGGGTAAAGGAGCAAATGCTGATATGGGTTTAACTGGAGCAAATCCAGTCTAACCCAACTGCAGTTGCGTAAGTATCACTTTATTTACCTTGTACCAATGGGCAGCATTTAATCAAAACACTCAAACAAATGCCTATTTTAAAACATTTGGTCCAAGTAAAGCCCTAGATGTTTGGTGATTTGTTTGAGACACGTAGAATTGCCTAGATGAGGAGAAAGCTGGGAGAAGGAGTGGGTGGTGTGGAAGGGACGGAACAGAGGAAAGAGCTAGAAGGAGCCAAGTCTGAAGTGAAAGCTTGGTGAAAATAAGTCAAAGTTTTGTACCCCTGAGATACCACATGAGAAAAAAACCTGACATAGGCAGGTAAGCAGCAAAAGGATTCAGCATGGCCCATGTGGATGGCAAGCACCGCAGATGGATGCTGTCCCTGCCAACATGATACCAACTGCATGGATATATTTATGGGACTTCAAGGAGTGTTTTTTGTTTTAAAACTTAGGAGAATAAGCACAGGTTAGAAATGGTGTTACCAGCGCGCTGTTAAAGTTAGGAAGCTAAATACTCCAGAGTTTGGAAGTACTAGAAAGAAGCACGTTTGTGCTCTCTGTGCACGTGCTCTGTTTGGTGGCCTTTAACCACTTCCAATTTCTCATCGGACTCATACCAACAGTCCAGGCTCCACTTCGTCAGGCTTACTTCAGCATTTCACCTTGCAGACCCCTGACATCTGGGTGGACACCCTGTAACCGTGGGCTGTGGCACTTTTTGCTGAGCTCAGTGGTGCTGGCAGGTAGGAAAATTGTCCGGGAAGTACCTGGTGAATTTATGGTGCCTTCAGGGCTGGACAGCCCCTGAACTGTTGAGCGCTAGATTGCTCTGTTAGATATAGACATAAATTCTGCCTAAACCCTTGAGTAGTTTCTCATGCTGATGTCCCAGACTTTGCCTCTAGAACTAAAAAAAATAAATAAATAAACCAAAACACATTTCTTAATTGAGAGCATATGATCCTTATCAACCGGGTGGAGCAACAGCTGAAGCAAAGGAGAGAGTCAGCACCTAGCCGTCCTGGTGCTGCCCTCTGCTACATCTGTTAAGTCATAACTTTGCCCTGATAGAACAACATCCAAATTTTTCCCTTGCATTGGTTCAAGCTGGATGCAACTTTGTTCACTGTCTGTGGGATGTGAGTTGTGCAAAGGTGTAGCCAGGCACGTGGTGCTAAGGGTGCTGCTGGTAGGTGGGGTTCAAGTGGAAATTTTGATTGGTCACTCTGTACCGTTTACAGATTTTAACCATCTGCTCTTGTAAGGGAATCTTACATCATGTGAGGTGGTCTCCGGAGGACTTTTTAATGTTTGGGGTGTAACAGATGGAAAAGACCATCTGCCTGCAGAACAATTACTTATTTCAGAAGGGAGGTCAGAGGAACCAAGATCTTTTTTACTATCTGTTCATATCAGGAGTGTTTCTAACCAGGTATGGAGGTGAGCTATATTCCCAAATTCACGTACACCTGAACTTTACAGTAACCTAAATCAGGCTGCATGGTCAGGGACCAGATCCACAGGGCTGAATATTCAAGTTCCTTGAATCAAGGAAGAAGAGAGATGGCTTGGGATAAAAGCATGTGTGGGTGCAACAGAGAAAGAATCATTGATGGAGATGGAAACTGTGTTGTGCACCTCTGGGTTCGTGTCTGATTCCACCTCCAGCATATATAGGAAGGCTGTTCCTGGCTTTCCAAATCAAGCAGACACAGTTAGCGTATTCATGGATGTGAATTAAGTTACTGTGTGCTGAGCGCTCCAGCTGAACATCAGCGGTCAGGCTCCTTCTGCAGACTACTTTGGTACGAGGGGACTGGCTGTCTTGGGGATCTCTAATAAGGTATGTTTACCATGAAGCTGCTAGTTGCAACCCCTTCTGCACAGATTTGTAATGGAGTTGTTGCATGGGCGATTGTGGGATTTGCATGTTTTGCATGTGTGGAAAGGTGGAGCGCACATCGCTACGTGAGGCTAACTTGAAAATCAGAGCTGGAAGGAAGGAATGTGGGAAGGAATTAGCTCTGAAGAGAAAAATGTGTTTTTTGATAAGGGAAGCACCATCACTCATTGCCTAATGAGCATCAGACATATCCCTGATACTGCATAAATGTAGGAGGCTTTCTGGTGTGACAATCACAAAGTGATGGCACCCAGACCTTTTGCCTGAAGCCCGTGAAAGGCCTGAGGCTGCAGCTGCACAGGATCCTGAGCCACTTGGGCAGCTTGCCGCCTGGGAAGGGGACCCCTCGAACCGTGTGCTGGGGCCCCATGGGTTAAATGATCTGCCCCGAACACACGGCGAGGCAGTCAGTGCTGAGCGAGGGACATATCACTGGCAGACTGGGGTTGCAGCTCTTCCCCATTGTGTATGCTGAAACACCCCGTGTAGGTGTTAAAGAGAGCCCATTCTACTTACAAAGAGGAAGGGTGTAGACTGGATGTCCTCCACGCACACTCTGTTAAATTCTCTGATCAAATGTGGTCAACAATAGAATCCCTGTTTCTCTACAATATCCAAGACTTGAATCAGCTACTGTTGGGCTATAAACATTAAGGTAGACCACTGAGGTAGAGTCAGGATTGGCAAACCAGCCCGCGGAGTCACTCAGACAAAAATACACCTAACAACAATACACCCTAACAAAAATACACCTAACAACAAACTTATGGCATGGATTTCAAAAGAATGAGATAAACCAGAGCCAGTGTGACAGTGTTTGTGCTCTTTCTATTTCACAGAATCACAGAATCACAGAATGGTCCTGAGCCTTCAGGGTTTAACTTTCCTCCCCAGCCAGAAGATTCTGAAATTTAACATTTAAAATGAAAGTGGAGGTGCTACTGTAATTTTTTGACACTTTAAAATGCATGTATAAATAAGTTTTCTTAATTAACTGTGAAGCTGAGCGGTTTGTTGAAGACATCTTGGTAGAAATTTTTTGAAGTCTTATTTATAAACAAATTGCAAATCTCTTCAAATCCATCATTATCACAACTGATGAGCACTAAAACATCTTCCAAGACATTATTAACCCTTTAGAGATGTTTAAACTGTGAGTTGTTATACCATTTTAGCTGTATGGGGAACTTTAATATGAAGTTTGTACTCACCCCTTGACTCTGCAAACTGCGATTTAAGAGAAAGAGCAAATATTGTGAAACTGTGATAAAATCTGGAAAACTGGCAAAAGCATACTTGCACAGACAGTGGAGGGCCAAGTGAGAGACACCCTGTACACTTCTACGAGTTGTTCTTGAACATGAATGGCAAGCTGAAAGCGCTGGTGGGCTGCCTCAAATGCCAGCCACACCTGCGGGTTTGTCTCTCAGCGCTTCCCTTCCGAGCGCCGAGATCTCCCAAGTGAGCTGATTCAGCTGTGGGCATCACCGCTTCGAGCTCTGGCAGGGAACTCGAGAAGCGAGGAGGTGGCTGCATCGTACCCAGCTCCTCCATGTGTAGGTTGTGCCTGGAGCAGCCCGGTGCAAGCCCTACGCATCCCCCGCCACCCACCTCCGGAAGGATCAGTGACACCATTATCGGAACTGTGACACTATTTCTTTCGATTTTTGAATTACTGTTATTAGAAAGGGCAAAACCCTTGTCCCAGCTACCCTTGGATTTTTGCCTGACATGAAATTTATGAGAAGGGGAGGTACAGCTGTTCCTGGTGTCCTGCCCTGGTGCCCCTCAGCAGAGAACCCCCTTGTCTCTTCTTTCGGGATGGATATTTGGAAGATCCCTATCTCTCAGTTTCATCTAATCTGGATAACATCAGATTATCCACCATAGCCACTCCGAGGTATTCTGAGCAACTGGCTTGACACGTGTCCTGATCAGTGCGCTACGCCTATCGCAGGAGAGTTTGCTTATACCCTTAACTGGAAGTGGGTGAAAATTGGGCTGGTGGTCCAGCAGTGGGAAATATGCAGAAGGAGTACGGTGTGGGTCAATCCCTACCCTTGAGTGTCGTATGGCCCCAGACAGAGCTGGGACCTGAGCATCCGTCCTGCAGGAACATTGTTTCAGCAGCTTTTACGTAGCTCACACTGGTCACACATCCTTGTGCGATATGGGAGACCCCAATCTATCCATTCGAAGACTGTTGAAAACAGAGTCTGAAATGTATTGCTGTGTATTTAAGAAGCCTGACGCAAAAGCTTGAAGAATGGACTTACAGACACAAATTGCACCTCATAACAAGGATATTTCCTACAGATATATTCCCTGATTAATGCTATTTGGACATGTGGTAAAAAAGTGAAAATGTCAGCATCGTCTCCTCCTACAAGCTCACTCTTAAGACTTTTGATAGTAAAATAATATAATATTTCAAGAGGATCCTGCTGCATCCCCCAGCTAATCCTTGGCCTTGAGTGTGCTGCAAAGCATATTACAGTCTGTCTGAATAATGAGAATTACTGCTGGCAGTACATGGAGGACCTCAGCATCAAGGACAAGATCCAGTTGTATCATCCTCCCATGTAGCTCATAGAAGATAACAGAAAGAGACTATTACAAACAGAAGTTTTTGTGCATTTCTAGTGTTTAAAATAATAATCTCAAAAATTATCCTGAAGGCTCATGGATGGCAAAGACCTTTGTGTACCATAAATATTTTAATAGCTCATTTTCCAAATTTATTCCTGGTGGACAATACTTACATTTTTTTTCCTAAGCTTGTTTTCAGCTCTGTCTGTATTTATTTTGGGATGAGGAGAACTGCATGATGCTTTTTCTCCTTTCCTAAGACTACAGTCTGATGCAGCTGATGAAACACTTTAACGTTAGCAGTAGTGACACTCTTTGTTCATCTTTTAGCTCACCTCCTGTGCTAGGCTGAGCAGTATAGCCTTTCCCTTAAGCCTTCCAGGTAGTAATCAACACATGGAGCCCCAGATTTCCCAAGCTGAGCCCACAGCCTTCCCCAGTTCTTGCTGCAGGAGGGATGTCGTGGCACCCCTGGCCCTGCACGACTCAGAAAGCGCAGAATGGCAGGAGGATGAAAACCAAGGTCTTTGCTGTGCCAGAGCATAAGGCATTTCTTCCATGAGGCATATGTGGTTTTGTGGTTCAGGAAAATTTTCAGGACCTGGCTTTCTATTCCCTGGAGCTTTTACTTGTAAACCAAAAAGTCGTACACAGAATTGCTTGGAGAAAAGAAGCTGAAATCTTAATTTTAGAGTAAAAAATGCATTTCCAGATAGAGTTTGTAGATTTGTGGCCTACAGCCACAGTGTGTATTAATACACCCAAAGTGGTGGCACAAGCTTGTTTTGCAGAGACGACAAAGCAAGGCTGAAGTGAGACCTGGCTGAAGGCAACAGCGCAACTCCCATGGGCCTTGAGGGAATCGGGATTTTCTTTAGGAATGGAGGCGGGTGACCTTCTCAGTTGTGTTTCTAGTGCAGCACAGCTCCCGATGGGCTAATCCCAGCACCAGTGCCACATCTCTTGCGAAGGCAGCCCTGCCTCAGGGAAAGCGCCTACCGCTGCCTGCTGCCTCTCTTCTCCATCCCCTGTGGATGAGTTCACGGATGCTGCCCAAAGTGGGACACCAGAGGTGGATGGAGAGGGAGGGGGCAGAGAGCAACTCGCAGCACCTCTGCCTTTCCTACCTGCAAAGCTGGGGTGCCTCAGTTCATCTTACCCCTTCAGGAATGTGTGGGAGCAGGGGGGAGTCTTGGTGATCACCCCCATGTCCAGCTGGCAAGGCAGGGGTTCGTTCCCCTGTCCCCAGGCTGTCGGGGGGCCAGGGAGGGAGCAGGATCCCAGGCAATGCCACGGGGCAAATGAGGGAGGGGCATTTACATAGGTCATGGAGGTTCATAATTATTTTCTGGAGGACAGGAGTGTACGTGTGGGCAGAGAGGAACCTGATGAGGTTCAACAAAGGCAAATGCAGGGTCCTGCACCTGGGGAGGAACAACCGCATGCACCAGTACAGGCTTGGGGTGGACCTGCTGGAGAGCAGCTCTGCGGAGAGGGACCTGGGCGTCCTGGTGGACGACAGGTTAACCATGAGCCAGCAGTGTGCCCTGGCTGCCAAGAAAGCCAATGGG